>Ga0123352_10003152_pt1 | contig 23634 bp, 9 predicted proteins | sample TergutLab28metaG_FD_89700 | JGI IMG/M metagenome (GOLD analysis project Ga0123352, IMG submission 89700) | Labiotermes labralis P1 segment gut microbial communities from Petit-Saut dam, French Guiana - Lab288 P1 | ecosystem: Host-associated > Arthropoda: Insects > Digestive system > Gut ...
AAATCATCTTCTTCTAGAATTATGGTATTTTCACGGTCACGGCCCAAAACGCCTAACAAAGAGTGAGTTGCAACAACAAACAATTCTGGATGTCTACCGCCTGTGGGAACGCCACAGCCCGCCAATGGCAGTAACATCAACATCGCTAAAAAGAGCGCCAATAGTTTCTTCATATCAGCGGCCCCCTATGTATTCACCCACTGTTTCGCCGCCAGATCGCCGTGTTCGGCTTTTTTGGAGCGGGTCATCAGGTCTCTCAAGACCAGTTTGGGGTCTTTGCCCTCGTAGAGCACCCGATAGAGTTCGCCGGCGATGGGCATTTCCACGCCGGTGGCCTCTGCCAGTTTCATGGCGCCAGCTACGGCGTAGTAGCCCTCCACCACACCACCCACTTGATCCATGGCCGCCTGGGTATCCATCCCCTGGCCGATGAGCACACCGGCCCGGCGGTTGCGGGAGTGACGGGAGGTACAGGTGACGATCAAGTCGCCCAGGCCCGCAAGGCCGGCCAGGGTCTCCCGCTTGCCGCCCACGGCGATGGTCAGAGCCACCATCTCTGATAGCCCGCGGGTCATTAGCATAGCGATGGTATTGTCGCCGTAACCCATGCCATCACAGGCACCGGCGCCCAGGGCGATGACATTTTTCAGCGCCGCCCCCAACTCCACGCCAATGAGATCTGTGCTGGTGTAGACCCGGAACCGCTCACTCATAAAGACGTCTTGCACCGTCTCCGCCGCTGTTACATCCTTCGAGGCCGCCACACAGGCCGTGGGAATCCCCCGGGAAACCTCCTCTGCGTGAGACGGCCCGGAGAGGGCCACTAACGGAACGCTGTCGCCCAGCTCTTCCGCTACTACATCGGAGAGGGGTTTTAAACTCTCTTTTTCAATACCCTTCGAGACGATGACCACAGGAATCCCCGGAGCCAAAAGTCCTTTGATCAACTTGGCGGTATCCCGCACCGCAAAGGAGGGTGTGGCCAACACCACCAATTCCGCATCTTGTACGCAGTTGATATCCGCCGTGCAGATCATGTCTTCTGGCAGGGTCACGCCGGGGAGATAGGGATTTATGCGTGTCGTGCGGAGGGTCTCCGCCTCTGCGGGAAAGGTCGACCAGATGGTCACCTGATGACCATTTTGGTGGAGTAACATCCCCAGCGCCGTCCCCCAGGCACCGCTGCCCAAGATGGAAATCTTCATTTAAGTATCCTCACTTCTCTTTCGTCTAAAGCGAATCTTCCGCTCCTCCCGCCGGAGGAGGCGCTCAATATTTTCTGTGTGCCGATAGACAATGAGCGCCCCGCAGAGAGCTGCCAATAAGATCGCCCAGATATTGTACCCCAGAAAAATAAACGAGACGGGAAAGAGAACTGCCGATGTGAGCGAGCCCAAAGACACATAACGGGTCAAGAGAACCACCAGGAAAAAGGCTCCTAAGACGATGAGAGCCACCCGCCAGTCCAGAAACAGGGCCACAGTCCCGCCCGCCAGCACACACTTGCCGCCCCGAAACTTGTCCAGACACGGATAGGCATGGCCCAGCATGGCGAAGAGACCGCCCCAGACCCGACCGATTGCGACCCGCTCCTCCACTGTGCCGAAGGCGGCGTAACTCTCTAACAGACTACCGCCCACCACCACAGGGATCGCCGTCTTCAATATGTCGATGAGAATCACCAGAAAAATTGCCTGTCCGCCATAGGTGCGATAGAAGTTGGTGAGTCCCGGATTGCCGCTGCCGTGATTGCGAATATCCTGCCGATAGACGAGTCGGGATGTAATGAGCGCCCCGTTGAGTCCCCCGAGAAAATAACTCCCCAGGGCAATGGCGATAAAAAGTAAGAAAGTCACAGCTTATTGATCTCCCTTCTGGCGGATTACCATACGGATAGGCGTCCCCTCCAGGCCGAAGACGGCCCGGATCTGGTTTTCCAGATACCGCTGGTATGAAAAGTGGAACAGTTCTGCGCTGTTGACAAAGACGACAAAATTGGGCGGACAGACCCCCGTCTGGGTCATGTAATAAATCTTCAGACGACGGCCCCGGTCCGTGGGAGGCTGCACCCGCATGGTGGCGTCCGCCAGGATGCTGTTTAGATTGCCCGTGCTGATCCGCATACAACTCTGCTCATAGACGAAGTTGATAAGTTTAAATATCCGCTCCACCCGCTGGCCGGAGAGGGCGGAGATAAACAGGATGGGGGCATAACTCATAAAGGCCAAATCCCCCATGATGCGCTTTCGCATTTTCTCCATGGTGCCGGTCTCTTTTTCCACCAGATCCCACTTGTTTACTAATATGATACTGGCCTTCCCCGCCTCGTGGGCGAGTCCCGCTACTTTCGTATCCTGCTCGGTAATGCCCTCTCTGGCGTCGATCATAATAAGGCAGACATTGGCCCGCTCAATGGCCATCTTGGCCCGCAGGACAGAGAAATGCTCAACCCGGTCATGAACCTTGCTCTTTTTCCGCAGCCCCGCCGTATCGATGAAGAGATATTTCCCGTGCTCATTTTCCAATGTCGAATCCACCGCATCCCGGGTGGTACCCGCCACATCGCTAACGATGACCCGCTTTTCTCCCAGAATCAAATTGACCAGGGAACTCTTGCCCACGTTAGGCTTGCCGATGATGGCCACTTTGATCGTGTCATCAGGCTCCTCCTCTACCTCTGGGGGCGGAAAATGAGCCACACAGGCGTCTAACAGATCGCCAGTTCCGTGACCGTGGACGGCGGAGACAGGGATGGGGTCTCCCAGACCCAGACTGTAGAATTCATAGATGGCGGGATTTACGTCCCCCACGCTGTCCATCTTATTCACCGCCAGCACCACGGGTTTATTGGCCCGCAGGAGCATCTGGGCCACTTCCTGGTCCGCCGCTGTGACGCCCACATGGATATCCGTCACCAGCACTACCACATCGGCGGCGGCGATGGCGATCTCCGCCTGTTCCCGCATGAACAGTAAAATCTCGTCGTCTGTCGTCGGCTCAATGCCGCCGGTGTCTACGAGATCAAAGCTCCGACCATTCCAGTCGCTCTCAGCGTAGAGCCGATCCCGGGTAACGCCTGGCGTGTCCTCCACAATGGAGAGCCGTTTGCCTACCAATCGGTTGAACAGATGGCTCTTGCCCACATTGGGTCGGCCCACAATGGCCACCAAAGGTCTCGCCATTGGCCCACCTCCTCATTTTTGGGTTTATGTTTCCCCCGCCGAAGGCGGGGGAAACACATGTCCCGTATTTTTTATGCAAAGATTGTCCGCAAAAGTGCCTCGCCGTTGGGTTCCACAGGGATTACGGGAACACCGAGAATCGCCGCGAGGCCCCCGGTTGTCATATCGTCTAAAAATACGCCCTCTCCGTGTCGGAGCACAGACGTAGGGATAAACAGCTGCTCCCCCAGGTCCTTGCCCTGCAATTGAGCTATCATATCTTGTCCCGTGAGAAGTCCCGCCACATTGACAGCATGGCCAAAAAAGTTGTTTTCCACAGGATAGACTTGTCCCTCTATCTTACCATATTTTTCTGCCGCTGTCTGCAACAAATTTTTTAAGAATGGCGCGGCAGATACTCCCGTTGCAATGGAAAAGGGAGTTGGATCAATGAATTCCTCCAATTGATCTAAGGCCGCAAGAAATTCCGCTTGGAAAGACGTCAATAGCCCCACGCCGTTTTCCAGTTGGGGATACCCTTCGTAATATGTCTCGTCCGGCAGGGGGAGCCCGGCTTTCAAGTATAGCTCATCGGCTGAAAAAAATATCCGGCTCCCGTGTTGCTTGAGGCACTCAGCGGCAAATGCTTCTACCTGGTCGATGGTCGACTTTGCCTTGGACCGGGTCATCGGGATCAATGGATACAACCCTGTCCGATGCCGGGTGAGGCCCACAGGGACAATAGATACGCTGACCAAATGGGGATAGAGCGTTACCAAGTCTATCATCGTACGCTGAAGGGCCGCGCTGTCATTGATGCCGGGACACAGGACGATCTGGCCGTTCATGGTAATCCCCGCCGCAGCCAATTGCCGCATGATCTCCGCACAGCGCCCCGCCCGTTTATTTCCCATCATCCGCTCTCGAATCCCCGGGTCCGTGGTGTGAATGGAGATGTTGATGGGGCTGACTTTCAATTGAATAATCCGCTTGAGTTCTCGTTCTGTGAGGTTGGTCAGGGTGATATAGTTGCCGGTGAGGAAGCTTAAACGCGCGTCGTCGTCTTTGAAATACAAGGTCTCCCGCATCCCTGGGGGGAGCTGGTCGATAAAGCAGAAAATACACTGATTGGCGCAGGGCTTGGGGGAATCCATCAGATAAGTGGCAAAGCTGAGCCCCAGATCCGCGCCAGCCTCTTTTTCTACCATGCAGAGCTTAAATTGTCCCTCGGCAGTCTTCGTGGCGAGTATGAGTTCTGCGTCGTAGCTGTAGAATTGATAGTCCAGCACATCCGCTATGGGATAGCCGTTAATGGCCGTGAGATGTTCTCCGGGCGCAATCTTCCCCGCCGCCGGGGAATCAGGAGCCACTCTAGTGATTTCTGTCAATACACTCACCTCTGCTCTCTATCAGGGGGGCTCCGCTCCGTTTCTGCCTGCGGGCAAGAACTGCGCCATGTCACCCTGTCGTTTGCTTCAAAACCAAATCCACTGCGTTGGGCTTCGGTTTTGTTTCTTTCCATTAGTATAGCAAATAGAGGAGGCCACGGGGCCTCCTCTATTCCACTTTGTATTTTCCTTATTCGGCCTCTTTTGCGGCAATGACCTCTCGGCCCTTGTATGTGCCGCAGGCTCTGCAGGCCCGGTGTGGCAACCGGTATGCGTCGCAGTTGGGACAGGCGACGATGTTGGGCGTATCCAGCTTCCAGTGGGAGCTGCGCCGTTTATCTCGTCTTGCCTTGGATACTTTATTCTTTGGAACCGCCATGGTGACACCTCCCTCTTGGCTTTGCTGCATGCAGCAGGATATTCTGAATTTTTCGTACAGGCCTTAATCCCGGCCTTCTAATAGCTGCTGCAAGGCAGCCAGTCTGGAATCAATTTCGGGTTGACAGGCACACGGCCCACCATTTAAATTGGCACCACAAGTTGCGCAGAGGCCCTGACAATCGTCCTGGCAGACAACTTTGCTGTCCAAGTGGAGAACAAAGGCCGTGGTGAAAACATCGTCCAGATCAATCTCGCCGTTCTCTAAGAGAAACAGATCCGGGTTTTCCTCCTCCGTGACCGTCTCTGCCAAGTAGGCTGTGACGGGGAGGGTTTTCTCCACCGGGATGGCTGTCATACATCGATCACAGATGCAGACCATGGACACTTGCATCGTACCCTGAAGCTCTAAGGCACCCGCCACATTGATCGCCTCCCCCTCTACAGGGAATGGGCTGTTCAATTGGTGAATCTGTAGAAAGGACATGTCCTGTATATCCAAAGAAAACTGGAAAGCCTTCCTGGCCCCCGGCCGCTCGATGATGTCGTTCAGATTCAGCCTCACTGTGGCGCACCTCGCTCTAGTCGCTAGAACATTATAGATGAAAAACCCCCTAGTTGTCAAATACTTTTCCAAGTTTTCTTCGTATTTTTTGGATTTCAGGGCAAAACCCTTGATTTTGTGTCATTTTTTTGGTAGGATAGCGGAGTATTTGATCTGGAGGGGTGTCCGAGTGGCTTAAGGTGATTGACTCGAAATCAATTGTGCAGAAATGCACCGGGGGTTCAAATCCTCTCCCCTCCGCCAAGTGGAACAAATCCGAACCCCATCTTTATTGGTGAGGCGTTCGGGTTTGTTGCTTATTGGAGATAACACAACAAATCCCCGACTATACTACCCCCGCCCTCAACATTTCCAATACTACCCCAAAAGGGCAGAGCCACTTGGCTCTGCCCTTTCCGTACTACTGCATACTTGCCTACTGGGCTCGTTGCGCTAGGTCCGCCTCTATGATGTGCTCCGGTCTGGAGGTCGGCAGTTCCAGGACTGCCCATCTGCGTGCCGGGAGCAGTTCGATCCAATACTCGTAGTCGCCGCACTCTTTCATCCCGTGGGCATGGGAGTTGGTCGCCTCTTGGATCGCAAGGAAGTACCACTGGGATATATCCGCATTGTCCGGCCAGAGCCGCATTCCCGGCAACAGGTCACTCACATGCTCCGGCTGACGATGCAACGCACGGTTGATCGTCGTCGCTACCTCCGCGCGCTGGAGTGTCTGCATCGGGTTGAAGACATTGTCGATGCCATACGGTCCCACCATCCATCCTGCGGCACCCACCGCGTTGATATAGCGCCGCGCCCAGTTATCGCTGATATCCGTGAACAGGTCCGGACCGGTGTGGGCCTCCAAATCCAACCCAAATGCTCGGGCTATCACTGCCGCGAACTCCGCTCGATCCATCGCATCATGGGGGGCAAATGTACCGTCATCGCGACCGCGGAACGTGCCCGCATTGGTCGTCGTGGATATTGCGTTGGAGAACCATTGGCCACCGTTGTTCGACACATCCGGGAACGGATTCGTCTGGAGCCAGTTCGCATAACGGAACTCATCCGAATACAGCCGGAAGAAGATCGTCGCTACCTCCGCGCGAGTGGCTGGAGCCAGTGGCCGGATTTGCCCATGCTGATCCCCGATCAGGTAGGCGTGGTGGATCGGGTTCCACATCTCTCTCTCCCACCGGGCGTAAATGCGCAAGGTGCCTGCATCGCACAGCAGCTCTTCCACCACGTACTCGTCAAAGTCTTTGGCCGCAGCGCCCTCCGGGTCTAAGTACCAGCCCTCGAACGTGTAGCCTGCCCGGACGGGATCGCCATCCGTCGGCTGCGCCAAGGTCTCCCCTAGCGTGACGCCGCTCTCATAGAAGATTCCGTAGTTGGCCGCGCCGTAGTAGTTCCACAGGAACAGGACCTCTACGCCGAGTGCCCAAGCGGCATACAGCGTCAGCGCCTCGGTGATTGGCGTAGTGAAGTCAAACGCTTCCGCACCGTCCGCATCCAGGTACCAGCCCAGGAAGACGTGTCCCTCGCGCACCGGAATTGCCGGCACCGCCACTGTGACGCCGTAGATAACTGTCGCCACGTGGTGCACATTGGCCTCGTCCGCCTCGCCGGCATTGCGTAGGAACGTCACTGTAACCGTCGGCAGCGCCGTCCAGATCGCATACAGCGTCGTGTCGCCGTAGATCGTCTTGTCTTCCAGTGATTCGATCACTTCGCCGTCTTCTGTCGCTGACCAGCCCAGGAACGTATAATTCTCTCGTCCCACGCCCGTCGGAATGTTGGCCAGCGTTTGACCGTACTGCACACGTTCCGTCGGATTTACCGTCTCACCGTCAATATCGCCGCCCTGCAGATCATACGTCACTGTGTACAGCCGGGCGCTCCAAAGCGCATGAAGGACTTTACTCTCCGTGATGGGCAACTGCCCCAGGTTCTCAACCGGCGCGCCCCCAGGCGTCATCGACCAGCCCCCAAAGGTGTACCCTGTCCGAACGGGATTGGCCGGGATATCTGTCAGAGTGCCGCCCGGTTCCACGATCCGGGTTGGATTCACTGTGCTGCCAGCTATGTTGCCGCCGTGCAGCGCAAAGATCACAGTCAAGTCCGGCGTCACCGGGTTGCGCTCCCACTGGGCGAACAGCACGATGTCGCTGTCGATTTCGCCAGCTGGCGGTACAATTGCACCGTCTGCCGTCGACACTCTCGACCAGCCCAGGAATGTATACCCCGCTCTTGTCGGCTCTTGCAACTCTGTCGCTGTGCGCCATAACCCGATCACCGCACCGTAAGTCGTCGTCTCTGCTTCAAGCGTCACTGTCTTGAAGCCGGGCTGGCCGCCGTTGCCCACGAACGTCACCACTATCGGGTCCGGGACAACGATGATGATCACTTCCCACTGCGCATACAGCACGCGCCCGTCAGCCGGGATTACCTGATCTTCCAACTCGGACGTCACCATCTCGTCGCCTGCCTCATCCAGAGACCAGCCAAGGAACCGGTGGTTCGCACGGCTCGGCTCACGCAGCCCTGTCTCGTACTCCCACTGGGCTATCGCTTCGCCATACGTTGTCGTCGATTCAATCTCAATCACTCGGTATGCCGGCGTCCCTCCGTTCCCGATAAAGCTCATCCAGATCTCCGGGTCCGGGCCGGGTTCTTCGTCTGCCTCCCACTGGGCAAACAGCATACGATACGCTGGATCGACCAACCGATCCCCATCCACCGGCCCGCCTTCTTCGCTCAGCGACCAGTACAGGAATGTGTGCCCCTCACGAACAGGCTGCGTCACCTGCGCAATTGCTTCTGCATACGTCGTACCCGCTGGTACTGGCAACGACTGGAACGCTGGTTGTCCGCCGTTCCCTAAAAATGCTAGAGATATCGTGGGAGGCAGAATCGCACGCCATTGCGCATACAGCGTCGCGCCGTCCGGCGTGATCAGCGTGCTAAAGAGCCATCTGTGCGCCAGCGCCAGATCGTCGCGCTCTCGGCTCCAGCCCAGGAACTCGTACCCGTCGCGCATGGGACGCGCCGGCTCGCCCACTGGGCGGCCTACCACTACGCTCTCCTGATGGTACAACTCATACTCTACCGTACGGTTCCAGTAGAACCGCACCGGCGCATACTCATCCCCCGGCTCGCCGGGTATCGCTTCCCAACGCGCATACAGACGTAAATCTGAGTCTATCGCCGTCGAGAAGTCGAACGGAATCGTTCCCGCCGCATCCTCGTACCAGCCCATAAACACGTAATCTGCCAGGCGCGGATCCAGCGGACGGTTCACTGTGTCGCCGTCTTCCACTGTCACTTGGCCGTACAGCTCCCCGGGTTCATTCGCATGATTCCACAGGAACTCTACTTCCCACGAATTATCTTCCGGCACAGGCGGCAGCCAGTGCGCGAACAACGTGTGATTCCCCTCGCCAGGCGGGACCACTGTCGTATTCACTACACGCGCGCCTTCCGCCGTGAACCAGCCCGCAAATACATATCCGGACGGATGCACCGGACGCAACAGCGTCGGATTCAACAGATGGTCGTGTAGATTCAGTGCCGTTTCATACCTCGCACCTTCTACGACCAGACGCGTCTGTAACGGCTCCCCTGGCACGCCCGCAAAGGCGCCCGCTGTCGGATCAAACGTCACCGTCACTTCTACCGGATCCACTGGAATCGCACGCCACTGCGCATACACGCTCGTCTCGTCGTCTCTCATCGCTACACTGAAGTCAAACTCGTGATCCAACTCCAGATCGTCGCGCTCTCGGCTCCAGCCCAGGAACTCGTACCCATCACGGGTCGGATTCGCAAACAACCCAGCCGTCGTTCCATAGGCTATGTTCACCTGGCGGTACAGAGCTGTATCTGAATCGTTGCGGTTCCACAGGAAGTCCACTCGGACGTAATCGTTCTCTTCAGCGCCAGTGTACTCTCCCCACCAGGCGTACAGATCCGTGTCCTCCGTGATCTCCGTGCTGAAGTCAAATGACCATGTATCATTATCACCTGCTGGCACCGGGAACCAGCCGATGAATACATACCCATCACGGGTCGGCGTGATCGGCGGAACCACTGTATCTCCGCTGTAAACCGTCACTAAATGATGTAGCACATCCGGCGTTGTATGATTACGCCAGAACCGGACTACCGGATCTGTGTCGCTCGCACTACGCTCCCATTGCGCATATCGTCTGAGAATATGTTCTCCTTCGCCGGGATGCTGCACCACATTGCTTGGCAGCACGCGCTCCCCGCCGACGGGATCTGTGAACCAGCCCTGGAATACATGCCCAGGCCGGGTCGGCTCGTCAATTGCGGCCATGGCGCTCGCATACGTCCCACCAATGTGGGCGTCATACTCCTGCTCCACTGGCGTGCCGCCGTTCCCGTCAAATATCACCGTCACCCTGGGGGCGTACCACTGCGCATACACTCTCGTCTCGGAGGCCGTCACCCCATCCTCGAACTCAAACGGCTGTTCCTCATCCGGATCGTCACGCACTAAGCTCCAGCCCACAAATATGTAGTTCGCTCGCATCGGATCCGCAAAGGGCCCGACTGTCGTGCCTTGGGCGATCCGGACGTTGCGATACTCTGTCTCATCTGTCTCCGTCGTATTCCATAGGAACACGACTCGGACGTAATCGTTCTCTTCAGCGCCAGTGTACGCTTCCCACTGGGCATATAGGTCACGGCTTACCGTGATCGCCGTCTCAAAATCAAACTCGTCATCTAAATCCGCATCATCCGCTACCGTACTCCAGCCGATGAATACAAACCCATTACGGGTCGGAGTAATCGGCGGGACCACTGTATCCCCGCTGCGAACCGTCACTAAATGATGCAACACATCCGGCGATGTATGATTACGCCAGAACCGTACCACCGGGTCATCCTCGTCCGCACGGCGCTCAAACTGCGCAAATAGCGTCTCCTCGTCGGCTGCCGTCACCGGATCCGTGCTCAATACACGCACTCCGCCGACAGCCTCCGTAAACCACCCCTGGAATACCCAGGCGTCGCCTGGCACAATGTCTGCACGGGCTGGACGGAACTGAATTAGAGGGTTCGTTGGAGGAGTGCCTACCAAATCACCATTTCCGTCAAATGCCTGATCATACCGATCCCCAGGTGCACCCCGATTGATCGTGCGCACCTGGTTATCCGTGTTATTTGCGGGCGCGGGCCACTGCCACGTACCCAGATTCGGGTTAAACGTGAGCACCTGCTCATCCCGCGTCCATTGGGCGAACAGAGTCTGTGTGCCGCCTACTGTCACTGTATCCGTACTCAATACACGCGTGCCTGCCGTCGGGTCTGTGAACCAACCCGTGAACGTCCAGCCATCCCGCGTCGGATGATCTTGCGGATCGTATACCAAATTGTCATCTGCATCAAATGCCTGCGCGTACAGATCCCCAGGCGCACCACGATTGATCGTGCGCGTCTGATTCGCAGTCGCCGCTGCGTCACTTAACCCCGGCCACTCACCTTCGTTCGGGTTAAACGTGAGCACTTGCTCGTTACGCTCCCACTGGGCTACAAAAGTCCTCGCTTCGTTTACGGTGATCTCGCCTACATCTGCTCTCTGCAGACCCGTGCCGCCGCCAGTTGGTACCGTCTGATCCCATCCGGTGAGGGTCCAGCCCGGACGGACAGGCACAGGCACTCTGGCTATGCCAATTTCAGTATCCACAATCACGACTTCCGTGATGGGGCCATAATTATCTGTTCCCACACGGCCGAAGTTCAAGTCGAACGTCACTTGTACATCGTTGAGCTGACTCACCTCGCCGTGTTGGTTACCCCATACGGCGATGAGATGCTTGTCGTCCCCCGGCATGTCAAAGTTATGGGTGCGGGAGATTGGGCCTGTAAAGCCAGGGATATATTGGTTGTCACCTGTATTGGTCGGCAATGCCTCCAATTCTGCCAGTGTCATCCAACCCAGGAAGGTCTGGTTGGTTGCGGCACCTGCATATAGCTCCACCGCATCCTCTGCTTCTACGTTATGGGTTCCCACAGACGCCCCTGTATTGGCAGCGATTTCATACCCGTCTACAGTCACTGTCATGCCTGTCGGGGTGCTGGCCGCCCTATATTCTATTTCTAACTCATGTGTAACTAGAATCGTTACCACTGCCGTGCCGGATATTGTGGTTCCGTCAAGAGTTGCGGTTACGTTGTTGTTCGACCCCATGGCAGCCGCCGATGTGGCCGTGGCCGTTGTCGTATTCGCTTCCCCTGCCGCGTTGGATGCCGGGGAAACTGTTACGTTGGCGGGTGTTGCAGATGCCCAATTGATTACAAAGCTGTCTTGATCCGGCATGGGGTCGCCGAACTGGTTTAACACCACAGCCGTAAGCGGTACGTTGCCACCCCGGAATACACTGGGCGCATCAGGGGTTACGCTGATAGAGTGCGGAACTTCTCTGCGGGTTATATTGACGATACCATTTGCGGAAATGTCTGTACCGCTAAGCCTTGCCGTAATTGTATTCGCACCCTCCGGTGCCGTCAATGCCGCCGTGGCCCTTGTCGTATTTACTTGCCCTGCCGCATTGGATGTCGGGGAAACTGTTACGTTGGCAGTATTTTCAGAAGACCAATTGATTACAAAGTTCTCTTGGTTCGGCAGCGGGTCGCCAAACTGGTCTATTACGATTGCGGTAAAGTCGCCGTATTGCAGGTTGCCTACGGTTATAGAAGGGGGTTCCAGTCTAATCGTGTCCGGAACGCGCAGTTCAAATACCGCAACAAACGTCAGCGGGCCTGTTACGTACATGGCCGCAATTGCCTCCGGGGTCATCACGACGTCGTTGTGCGTCCAGTGCCTAAAGCCCCAACCGTCTCTTGCCTCCGGGACGGGAGGCAGGCCGATTGGTGCGCCTCTGGGTGTTTCACCAGTGTAGCCTTCGTGGGCTTCTGCGTCTCTGCTCTCACGCAGATTCCGTGTAATGGATGCTTCCCCGTCTACTGTGCCGCCAGTATCTGCTGTGCTGGGGAAGGCGTTGAAGATTATGTTGTGGTATCTATAGTCGATTCTGGATTGGATATGAGTATCTACTGATATTGTACGATTTGGTAGGATCTCCTCTGTTGAGTTGATTGTTGTAGTATTGTCAATTGGTATAGTAGAGTACCAACGGATAATGGAGGCATTCCATGGGTGGTCGTCTACTTCAAAGTCGAGTATGGAACTACGGAGTACAAAATCGCCGCTTCGAATCTCCATCGGTGGGTTTACAGGAACTGGCGTTGTGCTACCTTCGGGAATAACGCCGAGATTATTCGCAGCTGCGTTATTGGTCGCAAAGTTGATATTCGCATGTCGTGTTGTATGAATCTCCGCAACCATCGAACTAACGTCCCCTGCTGTGCCAATGGTTTCAAAGGTTATTGTGCGGGCTTCAATCCATCTGCGCACGTTTATATCGTGATTGTTAAACAAATGCGTACGCCATTCGGCTTGAAGCGGACTGGGGTTTACACCAAACCATCTTATACTACCTTCGCTTGGAAAGGTGGGATTGCGAAACCCCAAGTTTTCGTCTATACGGGCACCGTTGCGAGCAATGTTGTATTCAAACACAACACCGGCGTTTATACGAATCCGGGTTGTTGCTTGGTGCGGTGGTAAGTTACCATTAGCTCGTGCTGCAGTCCCCGGACTGGCTGCTGTGGGGTCAAGATTAACCCAGATACCGCCGCCGTCAGTAGCGGTGTTTCCAGTTATGCGTACTCCATTTTGGATATCAAGGGCAGGGTTGGCAGCAAGATTTGAGTTTACGTGAATACCGCCGCCATTACCACCTGCAGTATTGCCGTGGATTCTGATATTGCCGTCTATACTTACGGCTCTGGCATTAATGAGCGCAGCCCTTATATGGATACCTCCGCCATTACCGCCTGCAGTGTTGCCGGTTATGCTGGCATTGTTGCGTATTCTTACGGCCTCAGATGCGCTTATGTTGGCACCTATAAAAATACCGCCGCCATCACCATTTGCAGTGTTACCGTGGACTCGGCTGTTGTCATACATGCGAATGCGGCCGCCAGTTTCATTAACGTTCATACTTATACCGCCGCCAGTACCAGTAGGGTGTGTCGTACGGTTGTAAGAAATTGTAGCGTTATCACGCATTGTAAGTACGCCATTACTAAAAACTCTAACACCGCCGCCTCCGACGGCACTGGCTGTAGTGTTCCCGGTTATAATTGCATCATCTTGCATTGTCAAGGTAGCATCCGAGTTAAGCTGAACACCGCCGCCTACACCAACTGCATGGTTATTTTCTATGCGGGCTGTACCTGACATTGTAACGACGCTAGTACCCGCTCCACCGGTACCGCCAGTCTGAATGCCCCCACCAGAGTTTCCCGTAGCTTGATTGTACGAAATAGTCCCGCCGAGCATCGTCAAGCTGGAACCGCTTGGGACATTTACACCGCCGCCACCTCTACCCGTACGTGTATCAGTGGCAACGTTATTAGTAATGACACTGCCCGAATGCATGGTCATAAATGAACCGGAACCCGAAGTAGACCCTGCGTCAACGTCAACACCGCCGCCCTCAGCTGCCCGGTTATTACTTATCGTGCTACCGGCATGTAAGTGCAAATGACCACCGGCGGCACCACTACCGGGCTGAATTTGTATACCACCACCGAGAGTACCGATAATTGCCACCGGTCTTGTCAAGGTAACATTGTGTAGGTGCAAGTTTGCGTTGTTGCCTACAATAAAGTGCCTTGCTGTGCCACCGGTTCGGGTAATGCTGTACGCCTCGCCATCTGTTCTATTACTAAAAATACGCACGGTTCTGTTGGCCCCGATTCCAAGTGCACCACCGCTTATCTCAATGCTATTCATCAAAAGGACGGCTCTATTGTTACCGTCTACGGCAGTAGCAAGACTGTTAGCGCCTGCACCACCATGAGTAACTTCATGAATGACAAGAGTCGGAAAATCTCTTTCAATGATTTCCCGCATGGTCAACCCTTCATCAAGCGGCATTATCCCAACCACCCCATCCTCACCGGCGACAGGCACAACCTGCTCCCCGCCGGGGGCGGCGATGGCGTCTGGCGGCATCATGGTCAATAGCATGAGCAATGCCAATACCAAACAACCGATTCTCTTCATTCTTTTCCGAAACTCGTAACGCATACCTATATCTCTCCTTGATTCTTTCTAAATTTCACATAAGCATTTACAATATTATGTCACCTAATTGGTTCTACCTATATACATTCCCAGATGTCGAATTATACAGCAATACGCAAGCCTATGCAAGTATTTCCAAGGGTTTTTAATATTTCATTTTTGTAACAAAAGTCTTATTTTTTTAATAATTTATTTATAATTAAAGAAATATGTTAATATTCAGCCTACCCCTCTACTTCGCCCCGGACACAGGTTCCCTTTGCGCTATCCCTTGCCACAGCTGGAGAAAGAGACAATGTGATACGGCGGTTGACAGTGTCGCTGATGTCTGTTCTCGTGCTCCCACTTGGGCGGGTCGCCACAGGCGATTGGTCTGTTTTTTTGGCCAACGCAGTTGAGTTCACTCAAAGAATGATGCATGTCATAGTTGTGTGCGCTCAAAATAAATCCAGCTGCTCCCGACATCAGGAGTAGCTGGATCTGGTATTCTGCACCATTCGTTCGCATATATGCCCATTTAACCTTTTACCGCACCGGTAACCATCCCTTTCACGATTTGTCTCTGGAAGATCAAATAGATAATCACGGCGGGGATCAAGGTTAAAAGGAAGCCCGCCATAATAAGCTGCCATTCCATTTTATACATCCCCCTGAACTGCACCGCCTGTAGCTGCAAGGTAAAGTGACTCGTGTTGAATCCTATAATGAGGCGCGGCAATAAAAAATCGTTCCACAACCATAGGGCGTTTATGATAATTACCGTCGCATTTACCGGCTTCAAGACAGGAAAAATAATCCGCCTGAAGGTCTGAAACGCATTGCAGCCATCTATGGCTGCCGCTTCATCCAACTCTCTCGGTATGCCCATACAGAAGCCCCGGTAAAGGAATACGGCCATGGGTACGCCGCACCCCCAGTAAATAAGGGCCAGCCCCCACCAAGTTTCATAGATCCGCAAGGCAGACGAAACCCGAACCAGAGACAGCATAAACGACTGAAACGGGATCATGATCGGAATGATCAGAAGGAAGAAGATGATTTTTGCCAGTTTCCCCGTATTATTCCGCGCAATTTGATACCCCGCCATAGATGCCAAGAACACAATACCGCCAGTGCCTGTTACCGTCACAAGCAACGTATTCAAAAATGCCGTCAGGTAATTCATCCGATAGAAGGCTTCCACAAAGTTATCAAAATTCAAACTCGTCGGTAGGGAGATCACACTCCGCACGATTTCCTGATAGCTTTTAAACGAGTTGATGATAACCAGGTAGAAGGGGATCAACATGATAATTACAACCAGCAGTAACACCGAAAAAGTAATCCACCTGCCTGCGTTTTTCACATGCTCACCTCTCTTCGCCGGAATAGAGAAATCTGTAATGCGGTGATAATCGCCACAAGAATAAATAAAATCACCGATTGTGCGCTGCCGTATCCAAGTTGTCTTAAGGTGCCGAAACCGGTTCTGAATATCTGAAGCGCCATGGTTGTCGTGGCGCCGCCCGGCCCCCCGTCGGTCAGGGAGAAGATCAAGTCGAATTGTTTAAATGAATTTGCAATGGCGAGGAATACGCAAAAAGTAATCGACGGTAAAATAATAGGGATTGTCACAAAGAAAAACTGTCTGACCCTACTGGCACCATCCATAGCCGCCGCCTCTTTTAATTCGCTTGGCACAGACTGCAGAGCTGCCACATAGATGATTGTGTAAAAACCGAGGGCCTGCCAGATAGAAACCAAAATCACCGAGTAAAATGCGAGATCTCTATTACCCAGCCAACTCCATTGCAGAAAGCCGAGCCTCTCGCCGGTCAGCTCAAAGAGGGAATCAAAGACATTGCCAAAGATAAACTGCCATATAAATCCGATAATCACCAAGCTGATGACATTCGGTATGTAAAACGATGTGCGGAAAAAGCCTTTTCCCTTGATTTTGCTGTCCAGTAGCGAGGCCAGCAAGATTGACAGCACATTGATCAACACCACAAAAGCGGCGGCATAAGCCAATGTAAATCTCAGAGCTCTGGTCGCATTCAGGTCGTTAAAAAACCGCGTGTAGTTCTCAACCCCTATAAACTGCGCGCTCCTAACGCCATCCCAGTCCGTAAAAGAATAATAAATGGTCATGAAAAAAGGCACAAAAATGAAGATAGTTACAAAGAATAGTGCAGGGGTAGTAAACGCGATCAATCTCATTCGCCGTGCTTTTTCTTTCACGTATTTCACCTCACCATCATGTCAACCGGGCAGCAAGACGGTTGCCTGCTGCCCGGCCTTCTATTTATATTTTTCTGCTTGCAAAAACGTTAGCGGAACATAGCAGTCAGCTCTGAGCGGACTTGATCTCTGGTGAATGTGCCGGCTACATAGTTCTGGAATACCCTGCCGAAGGGCTCCTCGGTTCCCTCGGGGCCGGTGAATATCCACCACGGAGCGGTTTGACCCGAAGCGATGAAGTAAGCGGTCTCTTCGGCCAACATGGCATCAGGCATAGCCGCACCGATTTGAGGCGATATCTGCCCGATCTGCTCTGGGATCCAGCTCCTGCCGAAGTCAGACGTGGTCAGCCACTCCAGCCACAACAGGGTCTCTTCCAGGTTTTCCGTATTGCCGACGCGGAAGGTCAGGTTGGAGTCAACCGCCAGAACGGCTCTGCCGTCTAAGCGCGGGTGCAGGACATAGCCAAGCCGTATATCGGGGTTGGCGCTACGGATCGAATCCTCGGCCCAAGTGCCTTGATGTATCATGGCAACCGTGCCGTTGGCCATGGCACTTACCTGGTCGTCAAATGTGCTCTCCATCGGGCGGTTTCCGCCAAATTCATATACCAGATCCAGGATGTCTAAGGCAAAATCAAGCTCCGGAAGTTCGCCAAATTCGATGACACCGGCTGCCAGATCGGCAAAGAAACGCTCAAAGTCACCGTTGTACACATCGGACATGGAGGGATATACCGTCTGCGGCAGCACCCACCACTCGGCAAAACCGGTGGCAAACGGCTGGATGCCCGCTGCGACCAGGGCCTCACAGGCGGCTCGCAGTTCCTCTAGGGTCTCGGGCAAATCTTCAATACCAGCTTGCTCGAAGAGATCCTTGTTGAAGATATACCCGTGTGACTGCAGCACGAAGGGGTAGCCGGTGATCGCACCGTCAACCGTTACGCTGTGGAGCAAGTTGGGGTCGATATTGGCCATGAAAGGCTCATTCGTCAGATCAAAGGTAAAATCGCGGAATAACATATTCTCTGCATATGCGCTACTCATAAACATATCGGGAATTCGGCCTGCGTTCAGGCGGGTGAGAAGCAGAGTCTGATAATCGTTCTGCTCAATGAACATATCAATGGTAACGCGTCCATCCGTGTACTCGTAATAGGCCGCTGCCATGTTGTTGTAGAACTCGGTCAATTCCGGGCTGTTCAGCATGAAGCTGAGGGTCACGGGCTCAACCGCTGGATCGGGATCGGGGTCAGCGGGCGCCTCTGCAACGGGCGGTGCCTCTGCGGCGGGGGGCGCCTCTGCAGCGGGCGGTGCGTCATTGCCGGTACAACCGGCGACCAGAGTGACAAGCAGAAGCAAGGCGAGTACGATGGATAGGGTTCTTTTCATTTGACTTTCCTCCTAAAAAATAATATGTGGTGGGGGGAGAGTTCCTCCCCCCTGGCCTGTTGTGATGTTATGTCATTATGCAAGCAATCTGAAGAATACTGTCGCCGCCGATGCGCGGTTAGACGTCTCATTTGGCTCAAGCACATTGGTCGTGGTTGAAACGCCCCTTACTATACCATTTTCTACCAGATATGTCAAGGCTGTAAGCGCCCAATACGGAATCTGATCATGGTCGACAAAGTTTTCTATGGGTACACCCTCACCTGTCGGCAGTTCGTCAAGCTCAAGCAAAGCACGATACAGCATGGTAAACATCTCCGCGCGGGTTATCTGTGAATCCGGTGCAAACATGTTGCCCCCCACACCTTCGACCACGCCTGCCTCCTTCGCCGCTGCTACATAGCCAGCAAACCATCCGGTTCTCGCGTCATAGAAACTGTCGCTTGCATCGTCCAGCGGTTCTATGCCGTAGGCACGGCAGAGCATAGCAACAAACTCCGCTCTTGTCGCGGTTCCATACGGATCGAATATGAATCCGGGTTTCCCTTGTACGATACCGCGTTCCGCCGCAAAGATTACCGCCTCATAGAACCAGTCGTCTTCATTTACGTCAATAAACCATCGAGTGGCCCCTTCTCTTAACGCCAAGCCGTCAATTGCATCAACGATATCCTCCATTGCCTCAGCCAACTCTTCCACGGTGCTCGTCGGATCGTCTAGCACCGCTTTGGCTGCGGCGACTGCGCTGTATAGGTCGTCGAGGCTCTCTCCGGTGAAAACAGTGGTCTTGGCAAGCAGGCCTTCCGCGATATCAATACTGGCCTGTAAAGCCGCTATTGCGGCGTCGCGCCCATCGTCTTCCACAAGAATTAAGTCGTTGATCGCATCGACTACATCGTCCATTGCCTCAACCAGCTCCTCCACAGTGCTCGTCGGATCGTCTAACACCGCTTTGGCTGCGGCGACTGCGCTGTATAGGTCGTCGAGGCTCTCATCGGTGAACACAGTGGTCTTGGCAAGCAACCCTTCTGCGATCTCAATGCTGGCCTGCAAGGCTGCTATTGCGGCGTTGCGCACCCCATCGTCTACCTCAAGATTATTGAAAGCAGTTATGATTCCATTGCGCAATGTTGCCAGATTCGCCCCAGCGGCGGGATCCCTACCGGCGTCAAGCGCGGCGTCAAGTGCAGCCCGGGTCGCGTCGGTGAATACTATGTTGGCAGGCGGTCCGTCCGCGGCGGCCAGGAACGCATCCACAAAGGCTATTGTCTCTGCCAGCATATCCCCAGGAGTGGGCCTGAGTTCCAAGTCGCCAAAGGCCGCTTCCAGGCCGCCCAGCATGTCGGTTAGGTCTGCTACCTCGGCATCAAGATCGTCCACAAGATCTCTCGCGTCGTCGATCAGGGCGCTCAACGCGGTGAAGCCGGCCAGGACATAATTGCCTGCATTCGGAGCAATGAAGTCGTCGAACAGGTCAATGTAGTTTTGGATAGCCGCCTTCAGGGCCTTTATCTCCAGGTCTACAAGTTCCAACCCGTTGACTGCGTCGCGTAGATTCTCAAGCGCCTCGTCAATTTCCTCTTGTGTGGCGTCGGGATCCTCCAGCACATCTTGGGCTGCTTCCAGCGCATCTTCCAGGGCTTCTACACTGTCTGCGGTGTAGTAGCTTTCCAAATCCCGGATGGTGGGCAGGAGCGTGTTTTCTACCATGTCAACCATCTCGGCCAGTGCCGAGTTGTCTGGGGCATCCGGATCAATGACCTCAAACCCAAGCCAGCTGACACCCAACTGGATACCGTTGGCAATCCCTGCGGCGGTTCTGGCGTTGACATTGGAATTGGTGATCCATGTCGGATTCCCAGTAGGTCCTTGCGGCCAGACGACTGTCAGATACAGATCGTGTACGCCGACAAGGGAACTGGCCGGAACGATGACCTGCGGGGTCTCCATCCACTGCATATTGATGCTTTCAGGACCTCTGACTGTCCAATCTGCGATAACCGGGCCTGTGGGGCTATCTAACCGCAACTCGAATATCGCCGGGTCATTGCGCACTTTCATGTAGTTGATTGAGATTCCAATATCTCCGTCTGATGCGGTGTTGCTGAAATCAAAACTGCTAAACCGCATCCAGTTTCCGGTATTGCGGAAGAAGTTTACTTGCAACCCAATACCGTTGCCGTGTTTATTGTCTACACGGATGTTGTTTACGGAGCCTGGCGCGTGCTCGTGAGCTACATCAAACATTTCAGCTTGGATGCGCGCATAATCTTCGCCTCTAAAGAGGTCACGCACACCTACTTCAAGGTCATCGCACCACTCGCCCTGGTTCTCAATGAGCACTCTGTAAATGCTGACTGATCCGGAGGGTACATGCACGGCCCTGATATAGACATTGCCGTTGCCCATACCGGTCGCTCTCAGGGTTCTATTCCATGATCTGTAGTGCGCTTCGGGGCTGGCTCCGTCGTTTTGCCAGTCACCGGTTCTCGGTGCCACCATACCGGACGCCCCATCGCCAACCCATTCGGCCAAGTTTGTCGCCCCTGTGCCGTTGGGATTGCTGTGTAGCGTCATGGCTATTTCACGGCCCGGAATCTGGTTGGAGAACGGATAGGCCACTGCGTTGATAATCAGTTCGCCCTCATGTCTGCGGATCACGCCGGCGTCGTCATAGCACTCCGCACCGTACTGGAACTGGCTGCTGAACGTCGATCTGCCTGAACGCAGCTGGACGAATTGCACGGTGGCCTCGTCTGTTGTTGTCCCCCTATATGCGATCTCAATGATTCTCGCGGGGAATAATGTCGTCGGCGGCATTCCGCCGGGAGGTTGGTATACTGTTGCGGGAACATCGAAACGTACCCTTACATAGGCGGTACCACTGCCGGCGTCCGGCGCTTGATAAACGCCGAAGGCGTCTATGGTCCCTGTGGATCCGTCTGTGAGCAGGTTCCCATTTCCATCTACCATCTCCCAGATGGGTCTCGTCGCGGAGACCGCAGTGGCGTCAACACGGGCCTCTAAGAGGAGCGTGCTACCTGCCCGGACCGCCACGAAGGGTACAGGTGCGCGGTGGCGTCTGAGGGAATACTCGGTGTTGAGCGTATTGCGTGCAACATTCGCAGCGCCGTTTGTTTCTCGAACGGTGTTGTTGAAGGCAGTGTTTCCGACGGCTAAGTCAAAAGCGCCTACAATAATATCGTCTTCTACTACATATCTCTGCTCACCCGCCTGGAACCACTTCAGGCTCATATTGGGATCGCTGAATTCTAAGACCAAGTCAAATCCAGAGGCCTGTGCCACGCTTGTGGTCTGTGCGCCCACATTGGTAAGGGTCTGAATGTGACCTGTCAAAGGTACGCTCATTGTGCCGATCAAGTGGGCGGCAGTATGTGCTTGACCCGCCGGAACCTGGTAAATGCGAATGGTCGTCGGCCCGTCGGTTCCGCCCGGTGTGGCCCCGTTCAAAACATGCCCGTCAGCCGAGCCGCCCCAGCCTCCAGACCCGAGTCCGGTGCCGGGTCCGGCGCCGACGGGAGGCATTGCTTCCCCGCCGTTGGAGGCGCGGGCCGTCAGGTGCATATTCGCAGTGAAACTCACGTTGTTATAGCGCACCCAGGCATTTTCTGTACGGCTTTGGATGAGGTAATGCTGGTTAAAGAAATCATGGTCTTCCATGGACGAGATGATTGCCACGTCGTTGCCGTAGTGGCTGTTTCCGTCTTTGCTCCAGGCCACATCGTCCCAGTTCCACGCCAAGGTCTGTCTGGCGGAGATATTTCGGGTACCGATGGGGGCACCGGTGACCACGACGTCGACTCTCTGGGCCGCCGTCATGGGGGCGGCGGAGCACGTAGCGGCGATAAAGGTGTAGGTACCCGGCTCAACGTACCATCTGCCGTCAAAGAAGATGGACTCGCCGTTGCCGCTGACATCCCAGATGGCCAGTTCGTGCATAGGCACACTGAACGTAAAGGTTGTGCTGCCGTTTGCAGGCACGTTGTGGCGATTAAAGTCTACCAGCCTGCGGATCGGGCGCGTGAGGATGGATGGCCCTGTGTACTCCATATAGAGCTGTACCACTTCATCGGAGGCGAAGTTGCTGGTGTTGGCAATCGGGATCGAGAAAGTCAGGTCGGCTGTGGACGTGTTGACCACGGAGCCGGTAGCGCCGGTTCTCGTCAGAGTACCATAGTTGAGGTTGGCAAACGTCAGGCCAAACCCGAAGGGATAGGTTGTGTTGGCTGGATCAGCGTACTTATATGTACGCTGGCCTCTGATGATATCGTAATCGTTGAGGGGCGCTAAGAGGTCAGCATCGGCATACCAAGTTTCGCCGAGACGGCCAGCGGGCGCCGTGTCTCCAAAGAGCACGTTGGCGACGGCGCGGCCCATTTCTTGACCGGCGTGGCTGGTATAGACGATGGCCGCAATCCGGGGATCGTTGGCGTAATCGTCGATTTCAAAGGGGGCGTTGCCCACGACGACCAGAACCGTTCTGCCGGGCGCTGCCGCAGAGACGGCCTCGATCAGATCGGTCTGTGTTTGGCCCAGCGAAAGCGCTCTATCGTCCAGTATATCTATGCGGTCATATGTCTCACGGTGATCTAAGTGCGGATTGTCACCCACGACGACGATGGCGTAACCGTTCTGGCCAGTGCCGGCGGCAGTGGCAGCACGGGCAGCGGCGTGTGTTGCTCCTTCTATTTGGTGGGGAATCCATGCGGAGTTTGTGGCATTAAACCCTGTGAGTGTCAGGTTAGCGGCGGCATCTGCCGGCGCAGTAAGGCCGTTCCCCCGTGTCGCAACTCTGCCGGAGCTGTTGGACAAAGCGATATGTACGTTGCCTGTGCCACGCCACGGGACATTAGTCGCAGCACCGGTCTCCCAGAAACCGATGATCGGCCTGGAGTTCCAGTCCTGCTGCGCACGCGGAGAGTTTACACCGTCGTGGCGGTACCAACCGGCTGGCCCATTGTTGACGTTGATGCCACCGGCTCGATTGTCAACAAAGCCCAGATTGAGGGCGCGGGTGGCCTCATTGTTATCGTGATAAAGGGATTTCAGTTGGCTCATATTACGGGGATATTGCATGAGCACCCATTGTGCGAGCTGGGCTTCCGTCGAGTTACCCTGTACCGTCGTGGCGTTCACTGCATCGGTTAGATGCAGTTGGGTGGCACGTGTTTGACCCGCCGTCATAAAGTGGCCGGGATGACGTACGCTTTCAAAAGCGTAAATCTCACGGGATAGGCTGAAATTGGCCGTAGGAGCCAGCTTATTTTCGATTTCTTCGTCGATAAAGGTGTGATACGGCTTCCCGCCCGCATAGAATGTGTTCGAGGTCATGTCTGCAACCGGG
>Ga0123352_10003154_pt1 | contig 23623 bp, 13 predicted proteins | sample TergutLab28metaG_FD_89700 | JGI IMG/M metagenome (GOLD analysis project Ga0123352, IMG submission 89700) | Labiotermes labralis P1 segment gut microbial communities from Petit-Saut dam, French Guiana - Lab288 P1 | ecosystem: Host-associated > Arthropoda: Insects > Digestive system > Gut ...
AGTAGTAGTGGGTCTGGAACGGGGTCCACTCAGCCTCGTGAGGTCAACTGAGGAGCTACTTGAATGAAAAAAGTAGCGGCTCCAGGTCTAGAAAACAGAGATTAACGGCTGTGGGGACCAGTTACGATGACCCCGTGACACCCCTCTATCCGCAAAAGTTGGCACCAACTTTGCCGACCGGCGGCGGCCGCTCTGTCGGTATAGTTCACATGCGGACTAAGGCCACGGAGTTATTAGTTAGTTATGTGTGATTCGGTGAACCACGCATGTTTCCCGGAAGAGGATCACCTACCAGATTGAGCGCGTTGGGACAACAAAGTTACAAAGGGTGATCGTGTAGAATATCTTAACAAGATACTGTTACTAAGGTGCCCAGTGATTAAGAATAGCTCAATCCTAGAAGTTCACCAAGTTAGGTGCTTCTTTGCCTAGAGACTGAAATGAAGCTGGCTTCAGAAATGTCATATTTCTTTATAAAAATCAGATAATGAACAAGTCCCTAAAAAGAACAATGTGTAAATTAACTTTGGTTGTGCAATGTTCTCTCCTGTAGATTGCTTGACCCTGACGATTGACAATGGTACTGATAGGTTTCCCTGAGCCATTGGTAAGGAATTACCACTTAATGCTACCTAATATCTCAGAGGAGCAGAAGTCTCACATGACAATTTGGTGATGCAGCCCTTGGCTTGACTACGCATGTTCTAGTTGGGTGCAGTCTGGTTTGGCACCTCATATACAAATTTAAGACAACCTCAAATATTTAAGCACCAAATTTATGGGGAAAAAAACCTCGTCTTGCATTCTAGTAAATACAGCAATGTCATGAAAGGTACTGAATATTTTGTGTGGTTATGCATGGGTGTTGTTCTAACCAAGTAGTGTAATTTTTATGGTTAAAAAATCCGTCCCGTTACAGACCCGAGGTGCCCAGAGGGTTCCAGGAACTTACGGTTCCCAGATTAAGTGACAATGGCCCAGGATGGTGGTAAGGTTGGAAGCCTTATGCACCAGCCACTTTTTACCCCCAGGAAATACCCCTGGCACTCATTTCTATTAGAGGCTGAGTTGACCCCATGGCCAGAGTGCGATTGGAAGGATTATGTCAATGAAAAATTCCAATGACACCGTCTGGAATCGAACCAATGACCTTCTGATTTGTAGCACAGCACCTTAACCACTGCACTACTGCGGTTTTTATGGTTAACAGTGCAGAATTAATTGTTACCACAGAATATCTGTCACTATAGACAAGATATCACATAAACCAATGTCACTGTAAGAGGGTTTGACTATATATAAACAGTACTGTTCAAGTAGAAATTATCAAAAGGGGCAAACACTGAAGATTATGCAGAATTTGAGACTCATAACAAAATAAATATTGCAGCATTTCTGTATCGACAGTCCCACTGCACTTGCCTTATATCCGGAAGATTTGGCCACCAACTGTCCTCTCTCCAGAAGGTCTAGTGTTAGTTTGGCAAAGAGGAAGGATCCACGACTCAGTCCAAGGAGATGCTGAGAGAAACGGAACTGTGAACTCGAACCACCATCAAGCTTCCCTGAAGTCGAAGCCACATTGCTCTGAATGCTTGGACTGTTGTTCAGACGGAAGCTAATGTAGTCCAGCAGATCTTTCTGCAAGTTCTCATTTGAACTTACTTTGTCAAGGCTGAAAACAGAAAAGAGATTCAGATAACTGAGCAGAAAGTGAACAGAACAATATGCCATGCAACATATCTATATCCAGAAAACTGTCTTAAACACAAAAAACAAGAAGAAAAAGTTTGCAAAGCACAATAATTATGGTGCATTCACTCCACTGTTTTACCATCTCAGAGCAGATAAAGTAGTGGTTGTAGCAGCCCATTCAAATATATTTAAATTAAATACATATTTTATATACATGTAACGGTAAAGTAGTCCCGTTACAGACCTGGACAGGCCCAGAGGGTTCCAGGACGTTAAGGTTCCCAGATTTCGTGACAACGGCACAGGATGGTGGTAAGGTTGTCAGCCTTACGCACCGGCCGCCTTTACCCCCAGGGCCATAGTGCGATCAGAAGGATTTTATGTCAATGAAAAATCCACTGACACCAGCTGGGATCGAACCAGCGACCTTCTGATTTGTAACACAGCACCTTAACCACTGTGCTACCGCGGTTCCCCATATACATGTAGACTCATAGATTTATTGTAAACACAGCGACAACAGTGGGCCGGGATAGCTCGGTTGGTATAGTGACTCACTACGGGCTGGACGATCCGGGAATCGAATCTCGGTGGGGGCAAGATTTTCCGAACCTGTGCAGACTTGCTCTGAGGCCCACCCAGTCTCCTATACAATGGGTACCAGGTCTTTCCTTGCAGTAAAGAGGCTGGGGCGTGGAGCTGAGCACCCACCCCCATCTATCGCTGAGGTTACAGAAAGAGTAGATCTCTACCTCTACTCCCCCTCTGGGCCTTCATGGCCTGTTCCAGGGTGAACTTTTACAGTGACAACATTACCTGTGCCTTCATATTACTATTTAAATCAAACGGCTTCACTGGAAAACAGAATTCTTACTGCTGCTAAAGTAAATAAAAATGGCGCAGACCCCATTAGATACAAACAGGGCCACTCATTTAGTGACACCCATATAACTTCCTTGCTGTGCAGTGTCACAATTTTCCTGTACTCTCCCTTCCGAAAGCACTCTCAATCTGGCAAGTACCAACAAAAAATGCAGAAAGAACAATGGGGAAGGTGAATGTTAGTGGCAGCACAAAAACTGCCATTTCTCAGACCTCCTCCAGCCTGCCTACAAACAGCCAGTTAGGAAGATATATTTGCCTCAGTGTACTTTCAGATTCATTGGGTAACAAACAAGAAACAAAAAATGTTTTAACAACTGCACCCGGTAAAAATAATATGGTCTAAAAACTTCAATATGAAAATTGTTTTAATTCTAATGCAGTACTTGGTATGCACATGAAATATGACAGATTTTTGTACATATGTGAAACATGGTGTCTTGATGAGAAGTAAAATACACCAGGATCTTTCAAAAATACACATCATGTGTGGGCTGTACTTGTTCAGAATGTGCCACACCAGATGTGCATATCAAAATAAATGAATATCAAGGCCAGTTTGTGTACAAAAACATGTAAAGAACACACACTCACACTATAAACACAACATACAGAACAGTGTACTGTGACCAAGAATCAAAGAGTTATAACTGAGATTCTGTTGCATGGCTGTTATTTCATCTGTTACCTGATTCTGTGGTAAGGCAGTTGATTGGTAACTTCCTGCAATTGTGTCCGGACTGTGGCAACAATTTTCAGCCACGTAGGAAAATCTTGCGAGTGGCGTGCAAGGAACGAGGCGAGTGTGTCTCCGTGGTCAGGTCGGTGGTATTCCGCCTCACACAGCGCATCCACTAGAATGATGCAGTTCTCACTGGGAATTTTACCTACACGACGAAGACTGCTCAGCGGCTCAAGAATGCCTCTTGCAAATGCTAAGTCTGGGTCTGCGATGCACTCCTTAAGCGACACAGCACCCTACCAACACGGCAAACAAAAACCACATTGTGGAACATATTTCATCTATCAGTTTAATACTTTCTTCCAGTCAATGTGTCAACATTTGTACGCACATAATTAGTATGGAGGAAAATCAGTACTGCATACATTAACCTTTTGGCGCCGGAATTATTTTTTTAATTTTAGCACACCCTGTATAAAATGTGAATAATACAGGAACCAAATAGGTTAGAATTATAAAACAAACCGCATTTTGAAGAGGAAAAAACGGAGAGTATACATCATGTTTAAAATATTCGGTACCTATATTTGTTGAATAAATATATAAAATGCAACTTTGGAGGTTAGCGGTGCGGTACGTCAACTATAGTTGACGTTAGGCGTCAAAAGGTTAATATGTGAAAGGAGAACGCACTGTAAGAAATATAGTCTTTATTTCAGAACACTGCAATGGAAATGTGACCCAAAAATTTACTTTCCATAAACTGTTCAAACTTCAAAACTCTGATGCAACGTACTATGGAACTACAAATGTGTTCATCTAGAATAACATCAGCAAGACCACACCAGCTATGACAGGCTTAACCTTTGCCCAACTGCAGCATGTATTTAAATTTCAGCACATGGCTTACGAAAATATGAGTATTATTTGAAGAGGGAAAATTAAAATTAAGAAACACATGGCATCTTGTGGAACACAGAACGCAGATTATGCAGGGCACACAAAAATGCAGTTAATTTCTTTGTTGCCTAACCGTGTACGATGAATTTAAAGAGGTGTTTTTATATGCACATTTGCATATAAAAACACTAGTGATTGAAAGTTTAGGCATATATGGCATTCTTAAACCAGCATTTCAACATCATGAACACACACACACACACATTGCTAATCATCTTGACAAACCTGCATCATTAACTTAAAAAAATCTGGTGGTAATTATGCGCAATCTCAGTTAGTGGACTTACATAAATCATAAGATAAATTTATGCTATGCCTAAAAAATCATAACAAAGATATATCACCTCCCTTTTTGAACCTGGCAATGAATGAATATCATTGGTTACATCTGACATTCAGAGGACTGTGCATCGTGATATATTTTTGTAATGAAAGCCAATGAGATGCACTATTTCTCAAATTTATTTGATAAAGTACTCTACATGTTTCGGACATGTCCACTGTCCGTCATCGGGAGTATCTCAACACTGTATACATGCAATAGGTATTTGTCATTCTAGTTCTGCTGGCGTCTGCTAGCATGGTCAGGATGGAACTGGAACTAGAATGACAAATACCTACTGTGTGTATACGGTGTTGAGATACTCCTGTTGATGGACAGTGGACATGTCTGAAACATGTAGAGCACTTTATCAAATAAATTTCAGAAATAGTGCATCTTGGCTTTCATTATAAGAATCATTGGTTATGGTCCCAACTGCACATTCTTACACTCAGTAGCAACATGACAAAACTCTGTGTGTGTGTGTGTGTGTGTGTGTGTCCTGTTGAGTGACCTTGCCAAGAAATGAGCCTTACTTACTCAGTTAGCAATATGTTACTTCATAGCATGAGCTACCATAATTTAAAAAAAAACTGCTAGTTGAAGCTGCCTTCCCATTTCACAGTTGCTAGAATAAATATCATATGCAATGCCAAGTCCGTTATAAAATGTTGGGGAAGATAAAAGTTATGATAGGCGAAACATATACTGGGCCCTTTAAAATCAAGTTTTGGCTTTAATTACACCATATTTAGTAAAAGTATGAGAAATATCACTATGTAATGTCAATGACCAGAGCAGTTGCAGGGGAATGTGCAGTTTGTAGTGGCCAAAAAAAACATGACACTCTGTTAAAACATTCATGTATACACAACAGCAAATGTTTGAAGGAAATGATTTTAGCAGTACTAGTCTCATTAAAGGTTTTCAAGTAAAACTTAATGATAGGAAAGCTTCAATCAAAGGTTACGTTAGATTAGGTCAGGTTAGGTTAGGTTAGGTTAGGTTAGGTTAGGTTAGGTTAGGTTGGGTTAGGTTAGGTATGTTACAAATACCAAAGTGCTGGGCAGGATCCAAAGGAGCAGCAGAGTTCAGGCAGTCAGGGCCTGAATGAGGTTGTAGTAGACAAAAAGTCTGTAAATACCTTGGATCATTGTCACTAAGAACACTGTCAGAAAACATGGAACTATAGGCATGCAACTCCCAGCCCCACCAAAAAAAAACCTCCATAAGAAATAATAAGCTGTCTCTCTCAAAAACTGGACCCAGAGAATCATCGGCATAAAGGACTGGTAAAAAAAATGTGAAATTATTATTATGTGAAACCGAAATGCAGCATTCTCAGGATGATTGCAATAAAAACAAGGAAGTATTGTATTATTTGGTTAAAATCCTGCATTCAGACAAAGCATACAGTTTACAGATGAAAAATCATCTCTATGTGAATGGCTGCATAAACAGAAACAGCACTGTACATATTAATTAATAAAATTGCTGTTGCACTGAATTTTCTCCAGTGGTGACCAATATCGACATGTCACTAAAGAACAATGTACCCCATTCCTGCACACTATGTTTGAAAGATTCACAGAAATATTCATTAAATGGATGGGGAATTACTGCAAACAGCAAACACACTACTGCATATTTTCAACAGATTATTTGGTTCCTTAGACCTGCCTGTTGATCTGTTTCATTCATGCATCCCAAATGGGCCATCCCGACATGTAAGAAACGGAAGATCATAGGGTGCACAGAGGCCAGCATTGACGCGTACAGCATGAGCAGAGGATATAGGAGGTTAAAGGAATGAGTGATGCTGATGATACCGCTGCATTATAGCTTGATACCACGAACTGACCTGGAGGTGTGGCTCGCTCAACAGGTAGTCCCTGTATGCCAGAAGTTGAGGGGCCTGGCACAGCTGAGCTGCCAGTGAATGGATGAAGTCGGGCACAAGGCATGTGTTGTTGTTGTCAGCCTGTAAGAAACCTTTCTTAATGTCATTCATTCATACATAAACTGCAGTTAGAGCATATTCATCCAGATATTGTGGTCTCTGAAGCAATGTTATGCCATTATTAAATTATAGTCTAGTTGCAAGAAAGAAAATCAGCTCAATAAAAAGCAAGAGAAATTATCTTTTGGAGATGTTTATGATCAGATATGAGGCACTGAGAGTTTGGTTATAAATCTGACAGGATAACACACCGTGAATATATGCAAAAGTAATGGCACTCTAAAAGAAAGGACCTGTGTGCATATCCACCAATATCAGGCTCCCACCCCCACCCCCATATCTACCCCATCCCAAGCAGACTTTCATCTGAACAGGCTGTTTTAAGAGCTACAAATTCACTAATTTCACATTTGTATGGAACAGATGGGTAAGAAATAAATTATATTATTCCCTTCTACAACATACTTGTACTTCCAGCTGAGGCTGATGAAACATTTATTGTTATTATCATCTTTGTTATTTTCCTCTTTTCTCTGCACCTTAATAATTAAGAGAAAAGAATTATGCCACAATTCAAATACATACAACCTTTCCAGATTTCTTTATTTTTCTGGCCAACAATTCATGATATTAAATATGCAATTCCATGTGGACATGACTAATACTAGCATGATGGATGGATGGGTGGGTGGATGGATGGAATCAGAAATTATTAATTGATGTAGGTGAATGCAGCAGGGCATGTAGCATATATGAGGGACAGGAGAGGTATAAACAGGGTTTTGGTGGAGAAACCTGAGGCAAAGATACCATTTGAAAGACCCAGGCATAGATGGGAGGATAATATTAAGATGGATATTCAGGAAGTGGGATGGGGAGCATGGACTGAATTGATCTGGCTCAGAATAAGGACAGGTGGTGGGCAGTTGCAAATGTGGTAATGAACCTTCAGGTTCCATAAAATGCGGGGAATTTCTTGTTGACTAGCTAACGAACCAGTTAGCTTCTCAAAAACCTCCATTTCTTCAGCTAAGTAAAACCTTAGTTATGAAAAACATTAAGAAAATTACAAATAACCAAGCAACTCTCGTCTCTTGCACACAATTCTAAACTCACTAAAACTTCAAAAACAAAAGAATGATGTGTCACACTCATTCATATGCTTGGAAATAATGGACACAATTTTAATGGCACAGCAGCAAGAACTGTCTCAGCCTTCCATTAAATTCCATAACATACTAAAAAGAAGCCTGGATTCATTCCAGAACTAAATGCCAAAAACTGAAATAATTATGAAACATTAATGGCACTTGCCTGACAGAAATGGTAAGCAACAACATGTGATGCGAGGTGTCGAATCCTCTCTGAGACTAGATTGATTTGGCAGTATATGCTCTGAGATCCACTGGGCCTATCTTTCTCATTGCATGTATACAGATCTATAAAAGAAACACAACAGATTTTAAAAACTGCATTCAACTGTCCATATTATGAGCTTATAAGCCAAGCAATGCATTATTTATTATTTTGACTTCTTAAAGTACTCTTATGAGAAAAACATTATGGAAAAATAACAGACCAAACAAAATAGATCCAAAAGAATTTAATAACAATAAAAACACACAGTTCAGTGACTTGTCCCAAGCAGTTGTGCTGCAAGCTCTTCCAGTTTTCTTCTGAACAACAATGTTACCAGTAACTGTCTCTGCTTAAATTCTAGCTCAATGTACATCATTTCTTTATATGACCATAAATTCCTCTTTGATTACCTGATTAAATTTTTCCAGTAAATGTGCATATATAAATGAACATGAAAATGCTTGCACAAAAGCTTGTGACTCTTCTACTACTACTAGTAGTAAGTAGTAGTGATGGTAGTGGTGGTTAGTAGTAGTAGTAGTGGTGGTGGTGGTAGTGGTGGTAGTAGTAATAGTAGTAGTGGTGGTGGTGGTGGTAGTGGTAGTGGTGGTGGTAGTATTAGTAATAGTAGTAGTGGTAGTGGTGGTAGTAGTAGTGATAGTAGTAGTAGTAGTAGTGATAGCGGTGGTGGTAGTAGCAGTAGTGGTAGTGATAGTGGTGGTGGTGGTGGTGGTGGTGGTGGTAGTGGTAGTAGTAGTAGTAGTAGTGATAGTGGTGGTGGTAGTAGTAGTAGTAGTGATAGCAGTGGTGGTAGTAGCAGTAGTGGTAGTGATAGTGGTGGTGGTGGTGGTAGTAGTAGTAGTAGTAGTAGTGATAGTGGTGGTAGTACTAGTAGTAGTAGTAGTAGTGATGGCAGTGGTGGTAGTAGCAGTAGTGGTAGTGATAGTGGTGGTGGTAGTAGTAGTGATAGTGACATAGTAAGACATCACTAGCCACTGGTAGTGGAAGTGATAGTGGTAGTAGTAGTAGTAGTAGTAGCAGTCCAGCAAGATATAAATAAGCTAAAAACATCAGAGCATGACATGAGGTCCTAACTCAAAGCATTCACAATTTTAGTACAACGTGGTGGCAGGGTGAGTTGCGGTCTGCAATAACACAACACAGTTTCCATGTAGTGAACTTCATTATGAAAATATGCTACAGGGCAAAACAAAAAGAAAATGTGCATGATTTCAGGCTTCCACTGTGAAGTAGATGATAAACAGCGCTCTTCTGGGCTCTTATGCAACAAGAGGCGGTAATTACTTACTGATATTTCGGGACAATCTACCGGCCCCATCTTCAGGGTCAAGAATCCAAAAAAGGTTAATAACCCAGAAGCGCAGTTCTCAACAACAAAACGTATTTAAATGTCAGAATAAAAGCACTATACATGGCCAGCAGTTGATGTATCAGCATCAATGGGGAATTGTATGCACAAAATATTAGTCCTGCATTGAAAGGGATATCAACTGAACCATTAGCAGAATGAAATAGGACACTTGGTTGCTTGCATAGTACACCGAACACTTGCCTTGCTGATATTTAGGATCTCTTCTCCTCCCAAAGCAGCTGTAATCAACCAACTGCAAGATAAGCGCTGACTTGCCAGTGCCCGGGCTGCCTGTAATAAGCACCCCTGGGCTAGCGGAGCCCAAAGACTCCTCCATTTCGCGGATAAGCCAGTGTCGACCCAGGAACAGAGGGTCAGGCTCCTGCAGGGGCACCTCAAAGAATAGAGGCTTCAGAGTAAGCTGTGGGGCACGGTACTTCGCAAACCTAACTGTAAACACATCAAAATTTGAAATCAAATATTTTTAAAGTGTTACAGGAAATATTCAGCATTTCAGTAATACAATTTAACAGCAATCAACTTGTATGTAGTCTCAGGGCATGCTTCACATATACATTTTACAAGAGTGCGTTGTTCCACTTCATACGAACTTCATTGTAATAACCTTCAATAAAGAAAAGATGTGACCAGTCCCCCTGTTTGATAAAGTATGGCTGGATGTACAGTGCCCACTCAAGGAAAATACAGGGTATCAATCAAACAACTAAGTATGGTTCAGAGCATTTAGCTCCAAAACACAAACCAAACATCCTGATGTAATTTATTTCATTTACAACACATTTAAACTGAAGGTAAGACATCACTAGCCACTGGTTTCCATTAATTCATGTAGGATACGCAGCCATGCACGTTTCTTGATGCCTGGTTAACCCCAGGTGAATAAGATGAAATTAAGAGATTCTTCCTCTATAGCACTACAGTCCTTTAAGTATGGCCTCGATTTACCTCAAGACAGATGGCCATCCTGTTCTGTCCAAAGTACTTGTTCTTCAAATTTTCATATCCATATTCCTCAACTCTAATTCAACATCATTCATTCACCTTTATGCAGGTTTTCCTTATTTTATCCCTCCTATTGTATTGTGTTCCAAAACAAGATTAGTGAAGATTAAAATATATGGTACAGTATTGAAAATATGGAACACAAAAATAGACAGAACATTCAGATTAGAATTCTAGAAGATAAATTATAATTCTAATGATTTCTGCATAATTAATAGCACAGCATTAACAAGAAAATAGATTACACAATATAAACCAACACAATTCACATTTCCTAAATTAATATTTTAATTTTTAATTTTCTGATGCCTTCTACATGTTTCGAACCCAAAGGTTCATCTTCAGGAAGATGGTTGTGTATACAGGTATGGTAGAATGTGTTTTACATGCATCAGTGTCAGTAATCATGTAGGTAGAAGAGTGTGTTCGATCAAACAACTCTCAAACCCATTCTTCTACCTACAAGACTACTTATACTGATGCATGTAAAACACACATTCTACCATACCTGGACATACAACCATCTTCCTGAAGGTGAACCTTCGGGTTTCAACCATGTAGAAGACACCAAAAAATTAAAGATTAAAATATTACTTTAGAAACGGTGCATTTTGTTGGTTTATATTGCATAATTTTATTACACTATATGGTCAAAAAAAAACATAAAAGGAAAATAGATGTCAAATGCCAATCAGAATTTCCCTTCAGTAAGCTCAAGTTATAAAACGTGATACCAAACTCTTTACAAGTATCAAAACATGCTGTGAATTCTATAATGTGCATTAAATTAAACAGGTTACCAATATTTCTGAGGTGTGTCATCCCCATTGTGTGTTTAAACTATATGGTGAGGTAAGTTCAGTCAAAAACACAACTATAAATATATGGCTAAATAATGGTGTTTATTAGCAAATGGAAAAATCACATGTTTCGGCCTATAGCAGCCATCTTCAGGTTTTGACAACTTTCTTGCTAAAAGAGTTTCAGATAATATGACTAAACCACGTGGTATATTATATAGAACTCTTTTAGAAAGAAAGTTGTCAAAACCTGAAGATGGCCGCCATAGGCTGAAACATGTAGTTTTTCCATTGGTAATAAATACCATAATTTAGCCATATATATATATATATATAGTTGTGTTTTTGACTGAACTTACCTCACCATATAGGTTACCAACAGGTTATGATAGTAAGCTTACAGGCCAACTGCAGTGAAATGGCATGTTCTAATCAGACAGTTCATCAGCCAACACCGAAGCCTCCATAAGCAACTAAGCAACAGTGTGGTGCTTCTTCATAACACAGAAAAATCCAACCATGATGTGAAACAAGAACATTATTTTCACTACAATTTAATTTTATTGTATTTGGTGTCAAGAAATGTAACAATTATTTTAATAAGATATGATAATGGCACAGAGAAAGAAACAATCAAACTACTTACCTTTCGGATCAATCGGGCCCTTAACAGATCCTGTTCGAGCAGACCTGCGTATTGAGGTTCTCCGATTCTTGAACATATTGAGTTCCTCTACCTGGCCAGGCTGAGATGCTGCAAGGGTAACAAATACACCAATGTCACTGTAATCACTGTCGTAATATAAATTTATCTACAAACAAGGTTCATTATGTGATGTTTATTGGACCGTGCATCATTGTGATAGTTGAAGAATAAAAAACCAACTAGATGTTGCTTGCTATTTATGTTTTACTTCTTTGAGACTCAACATGTTTCGGGCATTAATATGCCTGAAACAAGTTGAGTCTTTAGGGAGTAAAACATAAATAGCAAGCAACATCTAGTTGGTTTTTTATTCTTCAAGGTTCATTAGTTTAAGAAGTGCCTTCATTCTGTTATGCACAAATGTGTTAGTCTGAGTCTCCAAACAGCGATGTTCCAGCACTCGCTTCTCAGTAGCAAATACAGAAGATGGGAAGGAAAAATTAATGGTATATCTGACTGATTGGTATGTGGACTTACTTTCACAAATGCCTGCAGCACAGCTGAGATAGCTGCATCTGAAAGACTATGCTCCACATCCCTCCAACAACACCCCCCCTTCAAGGAAACACTTGACCAATGTTTTGGACATCAGGTATTGTGTAAGTATGATGATGACGATGACGATGATAAAACATGATCAAGAAAGAAGTAAAAAATATTTTAAGAAACAAACACCTTATAATACAAATACATTCCATGACCAGTGTCAAAGCAAAAGTGATACCAGTACTAACAGGGGCAACTGGAACTACCTCAAAATCACTCCGAAAATACCTGAGCAACATACCGGGAAAGCACGAAATGAAGGAATTGGGCAATGCACACACTCACACACACACTCACACGTCAGAAACTACAAATGTAAAAGTACAAAAAAGGTTTATTATGGGATAAACCATTACATGTAGCATATATTGTAACCACAGAATATCTGCAACAATGTATACCCTAGAAACATTGTTTTGGTTTCAGGTATTCTTCTTTTAGTCAGTGGTGCATCAGCCCAGCTAGGGACTGAGCTGCCTGACTGTTCAGGTTTCTAGGTCACACACAATTAGACACACACACACACACACACACACACATGATAGGACACCTCTGGATGAGTGATAGCGCGTTGCAGAGGCTGCTACCTACACAACACACAACAGGCATAAGAGACAAACATCTGTGCCCTCAGTAGGATTGAAATCCACAATCCCAGCAACTGAGCGGCTGCAGATTCACGCCTTAGGCAGCACAACCACTGGAATCAGCATGTTTCAAGTATACTATTTTAAGTACCCTGTATAAAGGTATAAACAGTTATTAGTACTAGTAGTAGCAGTAGTAGTATTTGTAGTAGTAATAGTAGTAGTGTTGTTGTTGTTGTTGTTGTTGTAAACATTCAACAAGGGAAGTAACATTACATACACAATAAAGTGTAGCTAAAGAGTAACTGCCACATTATATACCCTAGAATCATGGTTTATATATAACTGTAAACACTCTGAATAAAGGTGACAACAAATGGTGATGGTGATGATGGTGATGATTATGATGATCCTTGGTGTTTGGTCCAACACAGGATCCTCATCACACCTTCCCACCTCAAGACTGGAACCCCAGATCCAGCCTTCAGTAACCACAGGCGACAGATATTTCTGATAGATTAGTTAGTGTTATTAGGAGATACTGTCATCAGAACACTTTAGAGCAGAAAAAGAACTAACTTGTAACAGAATGTCTCCTGCTGACAGGACTAGATGAACAGTTACTCTGACTGGACATGGACATGAGTGACGTGATGCTGTCTGATGACGGATCCTTCAGCGTCCGAGTGTGACTATGGGCGTCAGCCTCTGAGGAACCTGAAGAAAACAGGTGAGTCACTGAACTCTGTTCTTATATGGCACACAAAATAAAGAAAAGAGTATATTTATCCCCATTATATACACAGTTTTATTAGTTAGAGATGATTTTTGACTAAAATAGAATAAAGTATGTTCTGTGGGGATTATTGAGTGTGCACTGAAATGACAATAAGATGCAGGAAGTTGTTCTGGCCAAATTAAAAACTATTCTTGAATCTGTCTCAAACTATTCAGATAAATCACACAAATAAATACTGAGACTGTCAACACTGCAGTTCAGAGCATGTGATATGTATCACTCATCAAAGTGATTTCAGCAACTATCTTCATACAAATGTTATATACCTTGTTAATTTTTCGTTTAAATATCTGTTCAACACACATTCTTTGAGGCAATGGCCTCCTGAACTGTTACTTACCTGTGACTCACAATTCAGCAACAATCACCATAAACTTAACTCCCACAAAATTGTGTATGGTTTCACGTTAGATTCAGTCCAATAATTTTTTAAGTGTTGAGCATAAAATTACTGTAACCTCTACTAGCTGGTATGCCACAAGTGCAAGTGAACAAGAACACAAATAACTCCACTGTTCAAAACAGTCCGATATTTAGAAAATCAATTACTGGTCCAATGCCATGTTAAATTCACATTTTAGAATCTGACCTAATGCGATTCCATTCAGGATGATTTCTGTACAGCATTAAATGGGTGAGCAACCAGCTTGTGTAGATCATCAACATTTATAATACTCAACAGAAATCCCCCTGTGCCCTCTAATTCTAAATAAATTCAAATAAATATTATATTCAAAATGAGCCCAACTCTCAGAAAAATCAGTTTTAGTCCAACGGCAGACTAAGTCCCACAGATTTCAAAGTGGAACAAGATGACAGGTAAGACACTGAAGATTAATGCCTAGCATAACAACAAAGAAGATCACTTTCAGGAATGTATCTTCAGCATTATGTAAGGCTACCTGTAATGTACAATCCCTGACAGTGGCAAATACCTGTAAGTGTTGACACAGGGCTCGTATTTGTTGAAGCCAAAGTATGCACCTCCAGGCTAGCCAGAGATGAAATGGAAGCATACGATTCATGGCTGTGAGAAATCCGATTGGTTGCGGACCCAGGTCGACGTGGTGGCGACTGAATTGCTCTTGCAGGATGACGGGCATTATCTCCCAGCAAGAGACCCAAGCGCATGTACAGATCATTCTGTGAGGATTTCTTTCCATGGAACACTGGCTTTATGGTACCTCCTTCATCATCTGGAAGTTTGATTTAGAACTTTGTTAAATGTCATCCTAAAAGGTGTTTGGAAATATTAGTACATTTCTGATTCATTCAATGGTTCTGTGAAAGTATGGGTCATTAATGAATTAAAAGATTAAGACTTTCATGCCAGTCTCCAAATACCACATATTCTTATCCATGAAACTTCCCATGCAAGATCTAAAAACACAAGCTGTCTGCACAGATCCTATGAGAAGATGATATACTGTTGCTGAATTACACAGCCAGCTGTGAACAGTGTCCTTTCTTCTGGACAGAATATTGCCAGAACTGAGGCATGGTAAGGAGAATGTTGTTACACTCAATTTTTATCAAGAAAAATAGCACTGTAAACATTAGCTCAAAAACAGTCTTTGTAGTTGCACCACGCATGCTGATAATATCAAGTCCTTTATTATAAAATTATTAAACAGTTAAAATCATTTAAAATTATGATAGTTGCTCCAACATGTTTTGGTTTACATAAACCATCATCAGGGAGCTCTCAGCCTGTGGTTTGCTAAAGTCACAATCTTGACTTCGGCTACATATCGTTATTGGAAGTTATCGGTATTGTGGCCGCATATTTTGTTCAGTCGTGGATTTTGTGCAGTTCTGGATCATGCACTGTGCAGATTCAATCTGCACAGTGCATGATCCACACGCATAACAGGACTGAACAAAATATGCAGCCACAATACCGATAACTTCAAATAATGATATGTAACCAAAGTCAAGATTGTAACTTTAGCAAAGCGCAGGCCAAGAGCTCCCTGATGATGGTTTATGTAAACCGAAACATGTTGGAGCAACTATTATAATAAATGATTTTAACTGTTTAACAATTTTATAATAATTGGTGTGTATCAGTTGGACAAATAAAGGACTTAATTAGTTTAAAAAGTTTATACATATTCCAGTATTTATTACTTCTCCACTTTCAGAAATATATTTTATTTCCTGTTTTTGTATTCCACAAAAGCAACACCATGATGGCACACAACTGAGTATGACCAGAGAAGATAAACAGTACAGCACCTTCAACAAACAATATGCACGTAGCATTGACTGATCATGATGCTGACTGTACATCAGAATACTAAGGTGCAGGCAACAAACTAAAGCTTTCCAAAAGGTCTACTGTTGATCTGAACAACGCTGGCACAGTCTGGGTTAGTTAAACTTAACAACTTGCTAGACCTAACATACAATGTAAAAGCCATCACAAAAAGAATTCATAGATTAAAAACCAAATTGATATCGATATGAAAAGTACAAATAAGCAGAAAATTAAAAATCTTCATGTTATTAAAAAAAGATGTACTTTACTCATTAGTCAACAAAACAAAACTTAATGGATATTGTGATAAAACTGGTGGGGGGGGGGGAAGAAAAAAAGGCACACTTTTACACAAAATTGAAATCATGGGCTCAGTCATTACAACAGTTCCAACACCACAATCTCTCTCATGCTCGCTCGCTCATTTTCTCACTTTGTGAAGGGGTTTCCTACAGAGAAAAATAAAAACAAACTTCAGTGGATTCAGTTACTTTGACAAGCACATAAATTGCGGATGTATGCACAAAGACGCTGTAAGTTTTCTTCAAGTATGTAAAAGGGGCATGTAAATAAGATGCACAGCGTGTACATTAGCTGGGCAAATATGGTTAATGTGAATGTTCCAACATCAACACAAACAAAATATGAACACACAATACTAAACTGGGCTGGGTTCTCACATTTTGCTAAAAGAATATTAGCACCTGGCCCACCTCGTGTGTTCGGACTGTTCCAGCAAGTGCTGGGAGTGCTTACATAAACCCGTGGTTAACAAAAGTACTCCATGTCTGATGCTATCTACAATCTACGAAATTGTGGTTAAACTAAAGTACACACTTTAAGTCCTGAATTTGGGTTTTTGTCTCATGTGTCGACAGCCGCAGGATATTCCTATACACATTACAGAGGGAGGACAAGTTTGTCAAAGAACAGGCCATGTGGGGAACACACACAATCCCAAGGGCTGGGCCAGTCCAAGTACATGTGCCAAAACAAATTACTACAACTGACTTGACATGACTTTTTACCGGAATATAACACGTAAATTTCATTGTCATGTTCGTCAATGCTGTCTCAAAGATCAGACTTGGCCTGCAGGGCAGTCCACCTATACCTGCAGCAGATATACAACACTGCACAGTTAGAGGAAAGGAAAAAATTTTAATACAACACATGAATCATCTAAAGTTTTGACTGTTACCCACGTATGTGGCATCTGGATGCCAAAACAAAATGAAAGACGTTCTGGAAACAAAGCAGAATATATGGAACTATAAGTGCAACAGCATGCACAATGCACTATGCAGCTTGTAGTGCAAGAGAGAAGCAATTTGTGTGCAATTTGTGGTTGCCGTAGTGTGGCTGGCGAAGGTTACAATATCCTGGGACAGGATTTCTGTGTTAATTGGTGGTATGTTACCGGTATTTTTTACAAGCCTTCTATTGTAATGCTGGGAGAGTTCCACTCAAAATTACAATTCTACCCTACAGATGGAAGCTGGAAGCTCTTCTGAAACATCAGTAATGCATTACCAGTCATCACAGCGTCATATCCCATATGACTGTAACTGTAACTGTTTCACTTAATGACAGTGTCATCTGCTAAGTTCATACAGAGTCAGCGGTAGAAGGACGAATGAGTACGGAGCCATGACGTAATGATACGGACAGGGGAAAACTGAAGTACTGCAACAGAAATGTCCTAGTGCCACTTCGTCCACCACAAATCCCACGTGTATTGACCTCAGAATGGAGCAAGGCCTCTGTGGTGAAAGGCCGGTGACAATCAGCCTGAGCCATGGCACAAAATTGCATCTCACAAATTTTTGTTTTGCTGACCATGCATCCTGGTGCAGCTCCGGGTAAATGACCAACTTGATGCACAATTATGTTATATGATGCATTTATTATTATAATCCTCTACATGTTTCAAGCAACTCTGTGCTCATCATCAGGATGATGAGCACAGAGTTGCTCAGAAACACGTAGAGGATTGTACCAATAAACGCATCATATAACGTAATTGTGCATCAAGTTGGTCATTTCCCCAGAGTGGCATCTCACAGTTTATGCGCCTCATCAAGTATTTCTGAGGGTGATTACTGAATTACGAAATGGGTGGGGGGAATAAAATATGAAGGAAAACATTAATATGCATAAAATGTGGATCAGAAAATTTCCTTGACGACAAGACATTTTGAGGGCATTAATCTAGATGTAAAAATAATACCAAAATAAAAAAAAAAGAGGTTTCTAACAATCTGACATATTCTACCATACAATATTTGAAACATTTATGCCACTGGATACAATTTTACAAACATTAACTAAGCTTCTACAAATGATTGGAACCAGGAACCAGAAGCATGTATAGGAAGTGTTGTGGAATAAATAGCATAAGACATGATTTACTGTGTTTCTGACATGTATGTTCAACTTTCATAACCATATCTTCCTTTCCATGCCACAGTTCACAAGAAAAAAACACAGCCCCTACATGCTTACTCTCGTCTTTTGAAACGGGAGACTCTGAACCATGCATCTCCAAACTTTTAATGGCAAATGGCCACAAGAGTGACTGTGGGCCAGTCAGTGGCATACCCAGGAATTTTTTTTTTTTTGGGGGGGGGTTCAACAAATTCAGTTGAGGACAGAGGACAGAGAGAACGGGGATCTGCGGGCAGTAGCCCCCTAGTCAGGGGTTCTGGAAGCAGCTGTAATTTGGTACAAGAAATTTCATTTCATATAATTAAATTTTATTTTAATTTTTGGTACTTTAAGACTATTTATGATGTCAACCAATTTATTTGTCATTGCTAATGTAAAACAATTGCAAACCGGCGGTAGTTTTATAATTTTACTGCCTTTTTTCCGAACATCTTGGGGTGTTGGCATCCTAAATTCAGCAATTTTTAACAGTTTTCAAATCGGGTTGAGTTTAGCACGATTTTTGGAGGGCCTTCGGAATTTCGGGGGGGGGGGTGGAGTGAACCCCCCCCCCTCGGTACGCCACTGGGGCCAGTTCGTGGGCCGCACATGGACACATAACAACCAGTGCTATATCCAACTGCCTAAATTATTGTTTACCTTTTATAATACACAAACAATTTTAAAATGCGACCGCAAGTTGCACGATACAAGCAGGCAGGCCTCGGGTTGGAAACCCATGTTCTAAATTTTATCCTTAACAACAGCCTTCTTAGAATTGGTACGAAAAACAGTCATATAATGTGGTGCTAAAAAGTAAGATGTAAGTACAAGGTGGCAAACACACGCAACTTTATCACCAGAACGCTCTCACAGTGTATACAGACAAAAGAACAAATACATAAATACAGTATGTACATACATAAGTGCATACACTATAATTGTCTTGTCCTTCATTCCGGCGCACACATCAAAGAAGAACGCATTTTGACAGAATCCGAAACAAGACCCGTCAAACAAGCACACACAACATGCAAATTAAGCTGACAATCAACTGTACTACATTATGTAACGATTACACAAACATGCATAAAAATTCAGTTGTCATCTTAAACAAAACAAAAAAAAAACAATGAACGAAACCTCAAAATGGAAAATGAAATTACACAAGCGAAGTGTAATCAAGCTCAGAGTACAGAAGTTGGTTTCAGGTAGCAGATGGTCTTAGTTCACATCTGCAGCTACGAATTTATTGCTGGCTGGGTAGTAAAACGTACAGGTATGTACTACATAATTAGTAAATAATAATAATAATAATAATTTTTTTTTCCTGTGGCGCAGCGGCCCAACACGGACCATGGCCTCCTCTTTCTTGAGGTTTCTAGATCACACACAACAACGCATCACAGTCGGTAGGACTCCTCTGGACGAGTGATCAGCTCGTCGCAGAGACCTCTACCTGACAACACACAACACTCACAACAGACATATCCATGCCCCCCCCCCCAGTGGGATTCGAACCCACAATCTCAGCAGGCGAGCGGCCGCAGACTCTTAGACCGTGCGGCCACTGGGACCGGCAATAATAATCATAGTAATAATAATACACAAAAGTACCAAATTTAATTACAACCCACTGCGTGATTTGTGCAGGTGAAGCATGTGCATACACCCTCCTCATTATGTGTTCACTTCATGCATAAAAAGTACTACAGTCAATTTTGAATCCCATAATACCTTCTGTAAATAGGATTAAACCGTCTATGAAATACTAATATTGTAATTTATATGCTAATTTATTTGTAAACAGGAAAAAAAAAGTGATGAATTTGACAGGTACCCGACACAACTGGCAATTTGTTTATCGAATGAAGTAAAGCCCAAAGACAGATGAATTATGAAGCAGTTTCTTCGAAATCAACTAACACAAAATCTGTTTTTAAATATATATTTTGCACATACACATATGTCACAAGCCACTTCAATACTGATACTCCTGCTGAACATTTCTGATCAAATAACATTTATGTTTCCTACATGCATGTTAATTAAAATCCTTCACATTCGCGAGTCATCCTTTTAAAAAAACGCTTATCAGGCTACAATTATTTTTGAAACATGTCTCTATATGGTGCATATTTAGTAACATACATGTGTTCTAAAAAAAACGTGCTATTATTAAAAAGTCGGACCAATCATACCGGGCAGAAATTGTTGGGTTAAAATTCTCAGAACGAAATTTAAACAAAACACGTTCATTCATGCGTACTTACGTTAAGAAGGTCGGACATGGCTTCAAGGTAGGATGAAGTAAATATTACAGGCGCATTCAAATATCTTTGCCGCGAGCTGAATGGGAGGCGTGTCCCGAGCTACGAATGTGCATTTGTATTGGCTAAGAGTCAGCGTGGAGGCCGAGATTGCTCACGCCACTTAACGCCGTGTTGTGACATTGTCATTTTAGGATCAACCATCGACGTGAGCAGATTATTTTAAAAACATGGCTTATCAGAATACGAGGTGTTTGCCCTTCTAATGACGTGGCAGCTCTGTAATACTGCTGCTATTTGCCATACACACAGCAGCGGAAGGCCAAGAGTACATCTCCAGTCGACGACACGCTTCGTAGTTAATATAACAAACGAAATCAAACACAACTGTGTTTAATGAATGGCAGTCTACAACGCTGTTATGTTTCGATCCGTAAGGAATCGTCAACAGGCAGTTCATACAAATTTCGTTTTGCGAATTCACGTGCAGGATCTGGATCACTGAAAACGATTAAGAATTTTATGTGTAATAATAATTCTTACCCAGACACAACAATACGAAACAAGAACTCGAATAAAAAAACTTACATTAGGTGTGCTAGAGAATAATGAAAAGTTTGTCATGTTTTTTTTTAGTGGTATCTCAATAAATTATAGCGCAAAACCCGTAGAACTGGTGTGTTTTAAAGGGTTTTTGTACTAAATGCCTGAAGATTATTCCTTCGGAATCGAAACATGTAGCACTGTATACTGCCATTCATGAAAGAAAGTTTATTGTGTGTGACTGGTGAGTTTTATTTGTGTTATTACGCAAACAACGTAACACAACGGGATGACTCAAGAGTACATTTGCTGTTAAGATACTAGCATCACTCCCAGACAGCGTTATGGTCGTTTGGCAACACGAGGATGACTGGATAGTAATTGTGGAGACGGGTGGGGGAAGACGGAAATTGGACACCTCGTCGCGGCAAAGTTATTTGGTAGCAACCTTACTCAGCGCACAGGCAACCAGGCCCTAACTCTGATGACAATTGTATAATGGAAATACGTCAATTATGGTCGATGAAATAAATTTATTGGTAATTGTTTACCACAGCCTTATCACCACCAATTGTCTTCATATTGATATGTAACACACTTTATGCGCTGAAAAGTAGAAACAGTAAACACAAAGAAATGTCGCAAAAATGAGACCTGCGCTCTTCTGGGCTATTACGCAGCGAGCAGTGGTAATTCCTTGCCGACGTTTCGGGACAACCGAATATGATCCTTGACCCTTGAAGATGGGACCGATAGGTTGTCCCAAAACAGTCGATGTGGAATTACCGCTACACGCTGCGTAATAGCCCAGAAGAGCGCAGCTCTCATCTATTTCGCTGTGGAACGCTGAATTCCAGCAGAATTTGCAAAGTTATTAAACCTAGCGAAATGTAACCTGAGGTAACGCACCTGAAGGTAGCAATTGTGAATGTCGATAAGATGCAATATTACATAACATACACACTGTTTTTAAACATGAGTAATATATGCCTTTATCAATGTACGTTAGGTTAGGTTAGGTTAGGTTAGGTTTAATAACTTTGCGACATTTCTTTGTGCATGCTTTTCACCTTTCAGCATATAAAGTGTGCTACATTTCAATTTCAACACAACTGGAGGCGACAGTTCTACAGAAAACAATTACCACTTTATTTCCTCAACTCCCCCCAGTAATTTCTCATTAGTGCAGGTGTCTCACACAACGAACACGTCACAAAAACAAACGAAGAAATCAAAATGGCAGACAATGCCGTGCCTGCTGCAGACGTCGCCAGCTGGTTCAGCCCGGCACTGCTGCCACCCACGGACCACAAAGACTTGATCTTGTTGAGAACGTAGCTTGGCCAGTACCGGCTCTCCGTTGACGATGTCATGGACGCTAGGAGTGGGTTATAGGAAAGACAAACACACCACAGGTCAGTTTACCGATGAACAACAAACACTGTATCCATGTTTATATGTTAAAGGGGACGGAAACCAAAAGGCGATCCCACGCAAGACTGCGTGGGAAGTAACACTAACCATATTTAAAACTAAGGATGATTGACGACGAATTATAGCTACTTTTCTTAACGTACAATCTTACTGGACCCTTGTCCTGTACACTCGAACCTCGCTTTTCGCGATGATTAGGTGCCAACATCCCGCGCGAAAAGAGAAAAGACGCGAATAATTTACCGCCTCCCCACACACACACACACACACACACACACACACACACACACACAAACAACGTTATAGCATTTTTAGCATTTCTTTTTCTTAGCAGAGACACTGTGATGTGAACTGCTTTCTTCCCCCCCCCCCACATCATCTCCTTGAACATCACGCGATGTGGCTCGAAGACGTGTTCGAGTTGTCGAACAATTCTGAATGCTTCTGTCCATTGAACAGTGCAAGTGACGTAATTTACATTCTTGGGGCGACCGTCCGCCGCGAAACCGCGAAGTACGAACGCGCGAAAAGCGAGGGATTACTGTACCTGATACTTCTTAACCGAGCAGTCTATTTTCACGAAAATTCGTATAGCCATCGTCCTATCTTCGTATCTGAAATGCCCCTGCCGTCGGGAACATTACAGCTGCGTGGAAGTTTCGCATTTCACATTACACCAGCGCTATTCGACGTCTGTATGGAACTTTCAAAGTACGTACATACGTATATATATACAGGGTGTCCCAGGAGGAATGTGCCAGACTTCGGGACGGTGTTCCTTATGTTAAAGTATACCGATATAACCCAAAACACCTGTATCCAAAGTTGAACGGTTACGGAGATAATGGCAGGAGAAGTCTGAAACTTTGACACCTGTTACACACTTATTGATTACCAAATACATATTAAAACTGGCAGGAATATGTGGTTTCTGTAATGTTAATATCTGTACTTAACATAAAACTAACTTGTGAGTGACATAAAGCCATTAAATTG
>Ga0123352_10003156_pt1 | contig 23608 bp, 11 predicted proteins | sample TergutLab28metaG_FD_89700 | JGI IMG/M metagenome (GOLD analysis project Ga0123352, IMG submission 89700) | Labiotermes labralis P1 segment gut microbial communities from Petit-Saut dam, French Guiana - Lab288 P1 | ecosystem: Host-associated > Arthropoda: Insects > Digestive system > Gut ...
GAGGTGCGTTCTGAGGGTGCAGGGAGGCCATCACCCTTCCTACGTCATGGTCTGGTGGGAGGTGTCCCATCAGGGGGTGACACATTTTCATTTTTGCAAGAAAGGGGTGAAACTGGTGTCCGGGTGTATCAAGATGTGGTACAAGGAGTCATAAAACATCTTAACATAACCTTCTTCAGTGGTCAAGGATGTGTCTTCCAGGAGGACTCAGTTCCTGCCCAAAAGGAGTGGCTGCAGCCTTCATCAGCGCTGAGAATTGGCTTTCAGGGAGTGCAGACCTCAAAACCCTGGACAATAAACTGTGGGCTGTTTTGGAGGACATGGCATGCCAAAAGCATCACAACGGCCTGGTGAGCCTGAGGAGATCCCTTGTGAAGGAAGTGGCAGAGATCCCCCTGGAGACGGAGCGTGTGGCGACAGCAGAGTGGCTGGAGCGTCTCAAGGCTTGCGTCGAGGCAGAGGGCAGCCATTCTGAGTGACATTATTATGAATGAAAACCTAAAACTATTGCTAATTAATTATTTGGCTCAAAAAGTGCAGGTTTTGTTTAATTTTCCTTCTAGGTCACATTGTGCTTGTAACAGAACTTATGGCAAGACCTAGTATATCTAACAATTGATCAAATGGAGAAGAATGAGATGGGCGGTGCATGTAGCATGTATGGGGAAGAGGAAAGGTTTATAATACAGGGTTTTGTTGGGGAAACCTGAGGGAAAGAACCACTTGGAAGATCCAGGCGTAGATGGGAGGATAATATTAAGATGGGTCTTCAGGAAGTGGTATGGGGGCATATGGATTGGATTCATCTGGCTCAGTATAGGGACGGTGGCGGACACTTGTGAATGCGGTAATGAACCTTCAGGTTCCATTAAATGCCAGGAATTTGACTACCTGAGACCCAGTTAGCTTCTCAAGAAGGAATCTGCTCCATGAAGTAAGTAATTATACCTAACAATTAAAAATAACCAGCAACAAGGCTACAACCTGGATGTCTGAAGAAACAAGGTTTGATTCCCAATGGATGCAAGAAATGTATCTCTTCTCCACAGCGTCCACACAGGTTGTCAGGCACACCCAGCCTCCTATTCAGTGGGTACTAGAAGCACTTTCAACAGGGGTGAAGCAGGTGGAGCATGAAGCTGACCGCTCACTCCTATTTAGCACTGAGGTTAAGAATAAGTGGAGCTATAACTCCACTTTCCCCATGCCTTTATGGCATGCACATTGACAACTTTAACTTTACTTTATTTTTTCCATCTTTTGGTTTATATGCATATGAATTATTTTTGTGGCTTTACTTTATACTGTCACTATCTGAAACTACACAACATCGATGGTAAGAATGGTGAATCATAAATTGGAAAGGATTTGGATGGAGGTGTATGTGCCTTAACTGAGGCCTTATCCCATCATCTACCTGATACGAGTGGGTAAAAAAAAAAATCCTCAGCAAAGATAGCAAGTATCCTGGCCAAGATATGGATTAAGCATCTTCTGACTAAAGGCCTAGATACACAGAAGTGAAATCTGATCACTTGCTCTCTTGGGAAGAACACAATGTGTGTTTTGGAAGAGGGTGCTGTGGAGAACATGAACTTCACAGGCAGAAAATGACAGAAGACTTAAAAAATAATAAATACATGCCCAAATAGTAGAGCCAAATTCACAAGTTACTTTGCCTTCATACAACTAGCATCCCTCACATATAAAAAAGGCTAGGTCTAGCCATTCTGTCACTGTCGGTCAATATGTAAAAGCCTGATTTCTTAGCAGTTATAGATTGAATCACAAAGAGCCAGTAATAAAAGGGCAAAATTGTTGTCTAAATCTTCGGTGATAAAAATCACCCTAGGTACAGGACAAAATCATTTCTTTCCATAACTTTTTAATTTCATACAATGTTTATTCACTGAAACCATGACTTCAAAGATCTGTCACAATACAAGAGTAGACTACAACAATGAAAGGGTTATCTGTAGAATCTATATTTCAAGTTGGGAAATGTCAAAATGTCCCAGCAAAAGTTTTAGTGCACTTAATACTGGTATGAAATAGTCAATCACATCAAATGAGTTCTGTTTTTAACACAGGTTGCACCGAAGACTTATTTGAATGCAGTCTATGGCCCAAAGATAAAAAAGATCATAACCTTATATTACAAAATTCTTCCTTCACAGACAATGAAATGGTCTTCAGCAATCACCACTCCTACTACTACTACTACTAATAATAATAACAGTAATTCTTATTTTTATGAAGAAAGTTTTCCTTCTTCTGTAAAAACTGTGTCTGTAAAATTCATCACACGAGACACAAAGTTTCATGCCACTAGCATGCTTGTAATTTATGACATAAACAGTAGTTCATACAGAATTTCCAAGTAAGTTTATGACCTATCTTGTATCAAATTTTAACACAGCTCAGTAGTTACCACAATCAAAGGAGAAACTACATATACAACAAAAACTGCATATACTGTACTGAAGATATACTGCCACCAGCATTTCATATCTCTAGATCAAGTGATACTAGTGCTACTCCCACATCACAAATCCGTGTTCAAGCCATCTTGTCATTACCAATTACAGGTCATTACAAAATATAACTGTGGCTGCCTTCAGATGGCATGGTAGGCTCATAAGACTACTTCTACTGCTTAACAAAGGAATGTGAGCTATTAATTAGAGAGTGGAGAAACATATACTCTTGAATCATTTCCCAAAGTTTATCGTTTCTTCTGACAACTTCACAAACAACAGCACAAAAAATATTCATGACTGACTCGAGAGCAAAAGTATTTTAATAAAATCTACATGAGCTGTGACTACTCCACACTAAGTCTATACATTATAAAGATAAATAAAACTGATGTGAATATCAAACATGTGTTTTTATAGTGGAATGCTGTAGTAAAGGTTGTAATAATCCAAAATACTTGTTACTATGAAGAACAACAGAAACTCATCAATTCTTACGATTAGAACGGGCAATCAAAATAACATTCTAACATACTACAATACCTTTCATGTGTTTCAACCATTAAATTATGACAAGAATGCACAGCAGAGAATGTGTATCTGTAAGTTTCATCTAAACTTTAATAAAATTGGTTTCAGGAATTTTAAATTAACCCCTTTAAACATAACTTCATTTTTGGCTACCACTTGTAAACCTACAAAGAATGGTAGCAAAAATGTGTGACTTTGGATTGAAGTTTTGTACATAAGTGAATACAGCACACAGATTGGACTGACATGGAAATTTCCTATACGGCCTTTGACTGTGAAATTAACTTGCTCATGACTTTTGGCATTTCCCACACAGAGACCCATAAATAATGAAATATTACAGCCAGATAGTTAAATGAAACTTCATACAGATTTGTGGTTTATTTAATGCCAATGTCTGTAACTCAGACAAGACAACATCAAATGGTAGAATGATTAGTGAATAATGAATTGGAAAGGAATTAAAAGGAACTGTTGTGGTCTAATTTCAGGTTTATCAGAGCATTTGCCTTAGAGACTGAAGAATGCCATGACAAAACTTGGTCAGGATAGCTTGTCTGTGGGTCTGCAACTGACACATTCCAAAAAATAAGCAGAAGTGACAACTCTCAGCCAATAACTCGGCAATTTTGAATGAAGATAAACTTGTGCAGCATCTCTGTAATTTTGTAAAATAACAATTATAAACATAAGAGTGAAGAAGTATTTTGGCACTGTACCAGGCTGAACCTGTGCTGGTGGAGATTACACACACAAAAATGAATTGTAATACTGCATAACTTTTCATCTATATTCTTCACAGCTTTATCCAACATAATGATGATCTTATAGGAAAATGACATTGGTATCAAACTTTTCTCCAGAAATGCTTGTATGAGATGTGAAAACTTAAAGAAATACATGAGAAAATAATACAGGGCTTTATCTGCTGCAATATCCATACTGCTAACTAGTTTTGTTAGCAGCAGGATTTATGGAGTATCAGTACAGAGATTAGTCCTGTCTATAGCATATTGCTACCCACAATTTATGAACACCAATGAGTTCATGTAACATGATAAACTTATGAAACATTTTCATGTCCACTCTGTTCATTACCTTCAGCCATACATGACACAGCATTATTGCTTCCTGTCATTGTGATTTTTCACCTTGTGATGCAATCAATGCAAATGAATGAACTGGTTTTCATTTTGGCCTATTAAACTGCTGCTTTCATTAATACCATAGCTCCATGTCAAGTAAAACCAAGGAATGAATTATGATCACAGTAAGGCTCTGACCGTGCTGAAAGTCCTTTTAAAGCTGAATCTAGGACTTCTGGTGTTTTGTCCGTGCCCTGTGGTATAACTTTGGACATCTCTTCCGCATACTTTTCTTCAGGAGATTTATCATCTTCTGAATCAATATCTTCCTTCTGGAAGGAACAAATGTAACATTCAAAATAAATAAATAATGGGAGAGAAAGCTCTCACAGTCTGTATCATTTTCAAACACTAAACTGTGCAGTTCAGAACATTAAGGCAAGTGGATGAGACAAGCCTAGAAAGGTGCCTCTATACCATAGTACACTGGGTTTCCAAATACATTATATGCACCTGTTAATGTCTGGCAGAGAAAGAAAAACGAACTGTTCATAAAAGGCATTTATTATGTTACAATACACAAAATACTTCAAGTTTGTAACCTACATTTTGGTCATGTAAATGTCAAGCAGAATTTTTACACATGTTGTTGTTGTTATAATCCCTTTCAACAAACTTTTCTTAACAATTATAATACTGTCAATGATCTTATTTTTAAGATGTGATCCCCTTATTATCTTTTTTCAATGCGTTTTCATTTGTTGTTTGTTATTTGTGTATTTACCTTGTGTTCATCTGTTGTCTCTGTAACTGGCCTTATGGCTGTTGTGCCAGCACATTGACAATAAAACAATGAATTGAATTACTCTTTTTTATCCTGGGAAGCCACTCAGTTTACGCACATCCTTCTATGCACTCTATGCAGCTAACCTCAAAGGGCAATTCAATACACACTTTAAATCCCTCTCACATACACTGTTAGACCTGCACCATTGCCTTGTTTTAACTATTACCTTACAGAAACATTTCATACAGAATTTGCCAAATATGTTTAAGATGTATCTCCATACCAAATTTAAAACTACTATTTCTTCCAATGGCAAGGCAGCATCAGCAGTTCTGCTTGTTGCCCTGAGAGTTGCAGCAATACCTGATGAAGCAACAGAGCAATTATTTGTTTTTATGACCTGAAGCCCATAGTTGATTAATCATAAATGTGTTTCCTGTTCCACTAAGGGTATCAATAAAAAATAGGTCACCTTATTATTGAAACATACTCAGTGATTCCACTGCAATAATTCTTTGATCAAGTACCAGTTTTGTTTCACTTTTCTCAGTAACTCCTCCAAACTTTTTCAGATCATACAAAACTTTAGTTATTTCTTTGTGTTGCCATAAGACCAAGGTTTTTAAATTAGGTGCACCTATGTCTAAAATGTGACCTTCAACCATTACAAGTGCTCCATTAAAAATGTCATAATTATATGTAATCTCATTATTTCTATTTTTTTTTTTTTAAATTTCAAGCTACATTTCATCTGACAGAAGTTTGATATCTGTTTCAAAGATGAGAATGGTTTAAAATAGCACAGACTTCTAATATGTTGGCCAAGAGATTTCTGTGCATTTTAGTCAAGTTTATTGCTGTCGCTTCCTCTAGGGCATTACCCCAGTGACTAACATCCTTGAGACATCTTAACTGGTATGCATGCCTGGAACTACTGAATACATTTCTACCTAACGTACATGATTCAGTAAATGATGATGGACCAACAACATTTTACAGAAGTTGCCACAAATAAATGTACTCAGAATTGTTTGGGTATAAAGCATAAACACATACAATGGCTTCATTGGCCCTGATTTCAGGATGGTTCAGCAGAATCAATCCATTTCTTAGAACTAATGGCCTGAGTCATATCATGGCCAGTCTCATAGAAATCAGCAATTAGTTTAAAATCTTGATAAGGAAACACACAGCATCCATCAAAATATGTTTTTTTTTTCAGAAACCAGCCTGGAAACATATACTACCATATCTACCAGTATTGTAGCTTCAATCTTCATGCCTATTGTCATGCAATGTTATGGAACAATCACAAAAATGATGTCTCAAATATTAGAAGCCATACAACATGATGTTCTAAATGTGTGTGTCTAACACAATAATAATGTGATAACTAGAGGAATAGCAAAAAGTAACCCAGATGGGACCCAAACAAACACTCTCTGATTCTCAGTACTGCCATTCCTTATGACTGAGTGACTACTGCAGTTTCTGACTGTGCTACTACAACTGTATGACTTATGCAGCACAGAATGTATGGAAAGCAGCAGTCCCAGAACAGTTGAAGGATATCATAAAAAAACCTGTTAGGACTGCCAGTGCCTGAACTAATATAGCAGAGAACTGGTAAAATCACAGATGCAGTGGTACAAGATGTGTTACGCATGCACAACAGGACCAAACCCTCTGACAATTTCAAAAGTAAGTGAACAAACTACCTCTGGAAAGGAAAAGGAATGCTGAAGAGACCAAGCCAAGAGATATACAAAAGACAGGAAGAGAAGGGCAGATGGTGATATGGGGATGATGGGAGGAGAGTGGACAAGATTTTACCAGCTGACAACCCACCCTGCTCAAAATGCCACTGGTTGATGATGATGACGATGAAGACCATAACGTGCGTGCGTGTGTGTGTGTGTGTATATACCCTCTAATGCGATGTTTTAGGACCTTCAAACTTCAGAGACAGAAATTACAGTAGTGGCATTCAGTGTGAGGCAGTACAGAAAATGTACAGGTATACAATATATCTCTTATAAGTCCACTATTTAGTTAAGGTAACTTTCGTTTAACATAGAACAAATAAATACATGAATAAATATATCTTCTATGTTGCATAGGAATCAGTCTTTCATCATTTCAAAACTTCACAAATCCACTGTGATCAGTCCTGGAGGAATGACATTCATACCAACATTAACAAATACTACAATGTTTTGAACGTTTTTTGGAAAGGGAGATATGCAGCTGTAACTGTCTTGTAAACTTTTTTCTTAAATCTAAAAGACATATACACTTATGAATATAAAACATCGTGAATAACACATGGAGGTGAGCAGTTCTGTTTCAGTGAGACTGTTACTAAGCAGGTAGTATGTTAATTAAGTACAAACCAGTTTTTGCATGCTTTTACCATAACAGGAAGCATACATAACTAATGTCAGCAGCAATACCACACAAGTAATTACCTTGTATACAATTACTGTGCTATTTTGAGTGTCATACAGCCACAATAAACTCTATTTTATAATGCGATTCCAAAGGATGTGAAAATTTTTTTATACAGATTTCTGTCTAATGCAATCAGGGTCACTTGCTTTTAGATAAAAAAAACAATGCAGACAACATGTACCAATAATTCAGTATTTATGATTCAAACCACAGGCTACAAATAACTACTACACATATGTGGATGATGCATGCATGCACACAATACACACATACCATCTGTGAGGGACAACATCTTGTGGGGTATGAAATCATGTAGTCTGCTAGAAATTTACAGAGATTTCAGAGAAACCTACTAGCTACCACATTCAAGGTAAGTGCCTCTGTAACGTCAACAGATCTCTACCAGCCTATATGATGTCATATCCCAGAAGATACATGTTCTACACAACCACTGCCATGAACTTCTAATCTCACCATGATACTGTTGGTAAATCACACATTACCACAGCCCCTAATACTCTGTGAAAATATTCTGGTGACAGTCTGACAATTCTCTTCCACCTAAGACCAGGATGTTCCATTGCACTAGTATAAGTTCCAGGAATCATGGAACAGATCAAAATTATGTGAACAGCAGGCATATATTTGTCCAGTCTGTTTTCTGTTACAATCTTATTTGTTATTTCCTTTTCCACACGCAACAGTTTTGACCTACTGGAAGTGTTTTGCACTGGCTTTCACATTGTACTCTCAAGGCTGAATAATTTTCTGTACTATCATAAAGCTTCCATTTAAACACGTCTCACCATACAAAAGCTAAAAACTGGTTGACGGCATGACTGTGAACTGTAGACATGCTAGGACAGAAAACATCATGACCTTGCAGTTTCCTAATATTCAACAAGTAAATAACTGTAAACTTATGCAACAGGAGAAACTTTATTTCTATTTTGCAAATACAACATCAAAGTTTAAAGCAGGTTTGACAAATCCCAGTCAACAAAATTGCTATGTTGGAAAGCCTTTTCTGAAGCACAATTCTTTAAGTTTTATAGACATTCATATACAAACCTTCTCCAAATGCATGGCCTTTGGTTTAAATTTTAGCCTGCATACCACAGCTACTGAAAATATTAGAAGATATAAATCACCAGATACTGATGAAATTCCAGCACAAACTATTATGTTCTAAGATCCATAAATTTACTGATTCTGTTAGGAATAAAGAACATCTGCCTCAACAGTGTGAAAACAGTCAACCAAGAAATCAAACAAACAATTAACTAAAGGTACAGCTCTTCACTACATGCATGTCAAATCCCTCTGTCTGTTTAGCCACATCTGCGTACTGATTACACCCCTGGGCTCGTGAAATAGAAACCTTACAACCGGGATTTTGCATGCACTACTGGGTTTCCTGTCTTGGCTAAAGGCCACAATATATTCATTCTATGGCTTTGTGAAAATAGTCTATTATTGTACATATTTATAAGAAGGGTAATAAAACTGACTGTAGTAATCATCGAGGCATATCACTGTAATTAACTACATACTAAGCAGTAGCCAGCATTCTTCTTGAAAGGTTAACTCCATAAGCCAACAAAACAACTGCAGATCATCAGTGTAGAGTATGGTGTAACAGATGAACTACTGATCAGATGTTCTGCATTTGCCCAACACTTGAGAAAAAATGTGGATACAATTGAGCCATACATCAGCCGTTTATAAAACGCAACTTCCAATGTCCGCCAGGCAAACATGTGTCTGATAAGTGTCATAATCACAATAGTCTGAAATTAGGAGATGCTTTACTGCTGTTGCTTTACAATATGCCACTCAGCAGGTCCTGGTAAGTATGAGGGACTGAAATTGAATGGGACATGTTGGCTTCTGGTGTACATTGAAGATGTTAATTTTGTGTAAAAAAAAAAACTACATACACAAAAACAAACGCCTTATTAATTACTGGAAAGGAGCTTGTTCTAAAAAAAGATGCTGTTAAATATATGTCTATGTTCATGTCCCACCAACAGAACACAGCACAAAAATCATAATATTAAGATAGCTAATAAATGCTTGGAGAATGAGACAAAGTTTAAACATTTAGGAGTGACACTAACAACTGAAAAGCAGCTATGATAATGTGGGCTGTACAATGACTAGGGCAGAAGCTGGATGATCCACAGCTCGAATCCTGGCAGGGCCAAGAGATTTCTCTCTTCTCCAACATTGTCCAGACTGGCTGTCGAGCCAACCCAGCTCCCTATTCAACAAGTAGTGTTGTTTTTTCCCAGGCATGAAGTGGCTTGGGTGTACAGTTGACCACTCACCTCCGTCCTGTGCCGGGGTTAAGAATGAGTGCAGCTATACCTCTATTCCCCTATGTGCCCTCACTGCACAGACAGGGCAACTTTACCTTTACTGATGAATCAAAATTTCATGCATATAACGATTAAAAGCAGAGTAGGTTCAGGGAATGAATGCTACCATTCGGTCTGAAATCTACTACATTTCCATCTGGTACCCAGAAACACAGATATTAACATATTATGAACTATAATGCTGTCCTTTGATTTACATGGATGTGAAACCAGGTCTTTCATATAAACGGAACAACATAGGCTATGGGTGTTCGAGAATAGGGTGCTGAGGAAGATATTTGGGCCTCAGGACAAGGAAGTAACAGGAGGCTGAAGCAAAATGCATAATGAGGAGCTTCAGGATTTGAAACTGTCACCAATATTATTAGGGAAATTACATCAAGGAGGGTGAAATGGGGGGTATGTGGCATGTGGCACATATGGAGGAGAAAAGAAATGCATATAAGTTTTTTAGGTGGAATGCTGAAAAAAATAAATCACTCCAAAGACAGAACAGATGGGTTGATATTCAAATGGATCTTTAAGAAAGAGAATGGGAAGGCATGGACTGGATTCATCTGTATCAGTAGGGACAAGTGGTGGGCTCATGTGAACATGGCAATGAAGCTCTGGGATCCTTAAAATGAAGGGACTTTCTTGACTAGCTGAAAAACTGTTAGTTTCTCAAGAAGGACTCTGCTCCATGGAGTTAGTTAGCTACTTACTTAAATTAAAACACTGCCACTAAATTCCAAAATACACAACAAAATGGTGGCCTGCTTTATAATGTGTAAGTACAAAAACCTTCAAAAGGCTTATAAGTCACTTTTGAACATTAAGTATAATCAACCAAGTAAATGAGCGTTTATTTACATGTCCTTTAAATGCTACTTTAAAATGAATACTTTTATTCAACATACTTTTGAGACGTTATGGCAGACTGTCAAAGATGCTGACACCAGCATAGTATGCACTTTTTAGACAACCACAAATGCATTTATACTGCGTGTAAACACCATACAGTTGAAAATTCTTGAACACCTTCCATGTTATTTACAACATACTCCCTCTAACTTCAGAATCACATCATCAAAATCATTCCTGCAGTTTAAGGCCTTGATTTTAAAACAGGTAATTGTGTGTTTACCAATTTCTCTATTTAATTTTTATTATATACAAGATTTAATGCATAATGTAAATAAATTCTTGTCACAAGCTGCATTATGTTTGTTTCATCCAGGTTTAGTGCCACCTTGCTAGCAGTAAACCACTTACTAAGATGTGAATTAGATGTGCCACAGTATAGAAATCAACACCTTCACATGAAATTATGACAACATATATCGTGAGTTCTGATTGGGAATTTACTGTCACAAAAGATCATTGTTCTGTTATAAACTGACAGTCCTACGACTGACCCATGAAAAACTGCATATGGCTAACTTCATATCAGGAACCGTAAACCTGTTAACATTATCAGACTGATAAACAGCACTTAAAGACATGTTTTGTTACGACGTGCAATTTATGGGAAAAGAGCGTTTATTTTGTAGCCAATGAAAGCCAATGTCAAATCACTATTAGGCTCAATTACTTAAGTTGCAAAAAGTGAATAATAGTTTTGTTATGTCTGTGTTTGTCTGCATGTATCATCTCAGCTCCCACTGGACAGATTTTTGTGAAATTTGAAATTGGACATTTTTATTAAAATTTATTGAGAAAATCCAAATTTGGTTAAAATTGGACAAAAATATTGGGCACCGTACATGAAGAACTATGTGTGTTTCATATTGCTGACAGTGACTGATGTAGCTCAACTACACAGAGAACAACACAAACGAGAATTAAATGTTGTGCTACCATAACAATGCATTATATATAAATAAATAAATAAATATATATAATATTGACAGTGGCACATATAGCTCAATGCAGTTTTCTCTTTAGCGTATTTCTCTGTATTGTTGAACAGTACTACAGAGAATGCACCATTGCATTTTCCTGTAACATCTTCAACATATATATATATATACACCATTCACAGCAACATATGTAGCACAACAATACAGAAAACAAAATATTAAAGAGAACATATTGATGAACTTCAATGCTGATGCATTCAATATATTCACTGTCAATCAGACATGCCACAATGTTATGTTATATACAAACTGCCAATCTTGTTCAATTTTGATTCTGGCTCTTAATTTATGGATTGACACGTTAATCTACCAACAGTCCATTAGTCTTGCTGACTTCAGTAATACAAATAACACATGACTTATTGTCAAAAGCTCACTTTATACAGCTAACCATGACACAGGGTTTGGTGAATGTCACTTTACATGCACAGCTATTTCAAGGTTTTATCAACTGAGAGATTCAGAACAATTCAAAATTCTTAAAGTATTCAAATTAACATTCTGTACAAAGGGTTCGTACCACAGATTATCCACACTACTTAATGACATACTGATAAAATACACAACATGCCAGGATAATTTACTGTCTGCCCAGTTTCACAAATCTTGCAAAGTCAACTGTACAGCACATAAACACACAACATATACTATCTATAAGGGACTGTAACCTGCTGCAGTTGTAACACTTTAACTTATATTCAAGAGGTGTTCAGTTTTAATTACAATTGAGATACCAACAATCCTCAATGAGGTCTTGTAACTTCAGATGCATGTCAGGTCAATACCTGAATTATGCAATGACAACTTCAGCTATCCTTTCAATTTAACTTAACTCATCATCAGATATTAAACTCTTCTACAGTTGAAACTGTTTCACTTAATAACCTAAAATCCAATACACAAAAAGAACACCATCTAACACCAGTAAAGAAAGCTGTTGTAATAAAATTAATACTTGTCTATCAAACACAATTGCATTTAAAAAGTTAGGAAAATCAGCTACATGTTTCAACTTAAAATTAAGCCATGAAAAGGCTGTGTATAGAAACTGAATATATAACATTTCACACCTGTAATTATTAAATATTCTTTTCATTTCTATACACAGCCTGATGATGGATTAATTATAAGCCAACACATGAAGCTGATTTTCCTGACTTTTTAAATACAGCTGTGTTTGACAGACTAGTACCAGATTTATTGTTACTATAACAGACTAGGATGAGTCAACTCAAAGTCAAAACTGTACTACATTTATGCCACACAGATCCGACCTTGAATTTAATTCAGTGGTACAGTGTTTGGTTTGAAGGTCCTCAACTGAATACTGAAGCGCTACAATCAGTACTACTTGTGACAAATGGGTACTGCAGAAGACCTATGTGTAGATGAGTGGATACAAGTGAAGTGCATCTTGAAAGGAAATGGGAAGGAAGCATGAGGACTGGCTTCATTTGGTGCAGGATACACACAAATGTCAGACCCTTATGAAATATAATGAACTTCTGAGTTCTCACAGTGAATCGTAGTTTAAGAGCTGCTGGACTAGAACCTCTGTGGGATACAGTAATCAAACTAGTTAGAGCATTTTTAAATCTCAGAGAATCCTACAATGAACATATGCTGTCCCTTTATCTGGTCTATTCCAGACTACTACAAATCTCAGCTGCAGATCACAAACAGAGCAGCAGTATCTTCCAACCCATTCTGTATTTTTTGTTGTACTACATTTATGTATAGAATACCTACATACTAATCTCTGGAAACGGAACTGACAGTTCCCTAAAAAGAGAGTCAATTTTAGAAGGTGGCTTGTACTGCAGAACCACCCATCACAAGTTCTAATGTGCTTAATTTAGTAGGCTACATTTACACAGGATTAATGATACATTAACTTGCTGCAGAAAACTATACATAACAAAGCACAAAAAAATGGCAATCACAAATACATAGACAATATGCACAAAATTGTGCTTCAGCCTGCAACACAGATACCACTCCAACCCAACCACACCAAATCTCCAACACACAACGAACCAAGAACATAACGACCAATGCGGTAATTCAGCAGCATAGTCGCAAGCTCCTTATGATGGATATATTAATGTCCGAAACATGTTGAGCACATTAGAAGTGAAATAAAATAGCAAGTGACATCAAGTTGGTCTTTTATTCTTCAAATATGCACAAAGGTTTGCCTAAACATGTATTAAGACTACATACCATGCATAAACCAGACCTCATAAGCAACATTCAGCTTGCTGGCTCATTGTATGCCGCTTCAACCAAAGAAGTTACACAGTGACTAATGAGATGGAAAAACAGTCTTGAATTATGATAGAGTAAGGGTTAGGACAGCAATGGTTTTGGTACCACACTGCAATTTTCCTACAGAAACTAAGGAAAACCAGGATGGCCAGTACCCTGGCCAAAATTCAAACTACTATCTCCAAAATACAAGTCTACAGCACTACTACTATACCATCCCACTCAGCAGCTAGCCAGACATAGACTGCAAAAATGTACACTAATGGGTTGTTTAAAATGACACCTGTGACAAGTGGCAGCAACACCAGCAAGGCCAACAAATACGAATGTCACATACACCAACTCAAATAACAGTGATTTTAAAACCACTGCAGGCAGCATCACCTGTGATGGACAGTTGCCAAATAAAATAACCTTTAATCTCCAATTAACACATTGTACACATAATTTTGAAATTTGCGAACTCAAAAACAGTTTCTATTAACCCATATCCTGCAGAATTACTACTGCACGGTTTGTGACATTTCTTGTAAGTGTCACGCTTCATACATAAAACTGTTACAACAGTGAAACAAATGTAATTAGTGTCCTATCTAAAGCCTAATATTAAGATATACAAAAATAATTGCATGTAATGGTTTGGATGCAAAATGTGAACCTACATTTCTTGGGGATAACACTAACTGAGAACATGGGAACCAAGTGTTGAAGAAGACATTTGGGTGAGAAAGAAATGGTGGACAAGGAGGCTGAACTGTATTACACAACGTGCTTCGTGGTTTGCGTTCTCATCCTATCATTATTAAGACGATTAAATCACAAACTATAAGTCAAGGAGTATGGGTTGTGCAGGACATATTAAGACACAGGAAAAATAAAAAAGGCATACAAAATTTTGGTTGTAATATCAGAAACAAAAGCACAGATTTGAGAAGAATGTTTGACTGGATCTCAGAGAAGCAGGAACTGAAGGTATGAGCTGGATTTGACTGGTTAAACATAAGGTTTGGTGATTCAACACATTTTGCAAAAATCCATTTCAGTATATATTACATTAAATTACTACATTCAGTGTCATCTCTCCATGGAAATATTGTCCTTCTGCAAAAAAACCCCTGGTTTTAATATGGGTTAAAGGGCAAAGAAAAATTTAGGGGGGGGGGGGATTATTTACCAAACTGCCTTATCAGCGATGAAAATTCATTCTTCATGGCAGATTTGTTAGTAAATGTATGGTACTCTTTTACCTATACTTTGTTCCGTTTGGTTCATCTTTGTATGTGCTGAAAAATTCCATTAATCCGGGACCCACAGGACTGAACACACGTCCAGTTTAGGTACTTTCTGATAATCCAGAATGTCTGAACATTCTGGATTATCAGAAAGTACCTAAACTGGCCTAAGTTCTTAGAAGTAATTTTTTGTTATAACTAATCACAGGAGTATTCCATTTGACAAACTCTTTCATCTGCTTGTTCAGGGTAATCAGTGTCCTCTTCTTTATTTTCTGGTGTCTGCGTAAGTAATGAAAGGACCATGCTGAACATGTCCTTGAGATCTGCCTGTTTCACCAATCAAGTTTTTTTTTTCCTGGTAAAAAAGTACTGTTGTATACTTTCCTCAAGTGCCAGACTATCAGGAGTGCTGGATTAAAGGAATGTTATTGTATGTTATGTTTGTGTATTAGTGCCACCTGCAATTGGTCATGGGCTTGCGAGTCAGTATATAAAGAAACAAAAATCGCATTGAATATCTACTTGTACAATATGTCTGTCTGTCTAGTCTCTCTGCCGTCTGACTTTCTAACCAAAATTTCCATGCATTTCTTATCTCCCTAAATTCATGCTACATAGCCAATTCAATTAAACCTCAATTTAATCATGCTACCATTACCAGGAGTGCAGAAATATTATCTTTAACATCATGCAACACTCTTCCTCCATCACCACCCTACATGAAAAAGAGACTCAGGTAGACCACATAGATGACAGAAATGAAGATGGAACAGGTCAAGCAGTGCATGCCCTGACATGAGTCAAGGGAGAGGAGAAGAACTCTCCATTCTTCACTCATAATGAAACTGATCTTCAGATAAGTGGAAAATAACACAATTATCACCAGAGGTGCACAAACCCTGGGCACCAGAGCAACCAAATTTTATAGGTGGCACCTCATCTATGTGTATCCTCAATACAGAACTTGCTTCGTGTCACCCTTCTGGCACCTAGAAATTTAAAGTGTGTCCTATATTTCAGAAAAATTTGTAGACTCATAATTATAGCTTTGTATATTTTAATTTTAGATACTTTAAAAAATGAGAAAACAAACAACAATGAACTAAATAACATGTATATCTAATTTTATTTGACTATAGACAATTCTGTATTGTTCGTGCTATCCCCCAGTACTCAAACTACACAACATTTTCAAGCAATTTAGTAACAATTATTACATTATGATTTTCTCCTTGTTTGATCAAGTTTTACTGTTTGAGACCAAAGTATTTATTGCCATTAAGAGACATGTTCTTCGCTCATGATGTGTGTGTACATACCTAACAAAATAAAAATACAAGCACACACATGTAATTATATGTTCTGTCTTTTCCTTCTAATTTTGAATTTCTTAATGCTTACTATTGAAATTATTTTGATAGATACAGGAATTAAATGCATTCTGAATTAACGACACAAGAAGAGTATGATTAGACAGTACAGTCTTCCTGACCAACTGACAGTTATACAGTGGATACTAAATTTTCCCTACCTCTACGGAACCTCAAGGTCCATTTCTATGTTAATAAAAACTGCACCACTGGGCACTATTCCAATTAATTTCCAGCCAATAAACACCCTTAAGCCATTTTTTTTTTTTTTAAATATTCATTACAGAAGTAGCCTCCCATCTACACCCAGGTCTCCTAGCATACCCCACCCATCCCACATTCCTTGATTTGACCAACGAATCTTACCTTGAAAGATAATTCTAATACACTGAGGATGCATACATACCATGAAGAAAAACACAGCAGCTTCAGTAGTTGCTAGTACAGAGATTAGTCTAGAAGCAAATGCTGAGGAAACCAAGCATACAACCATGTCTCAAGACCAGCATGCAGGACAAATTCATAATGTAAATGATAGGTAATAAAGCCTCTAAAAGGGCAAAACAGTTAAAATATCTGGAAACAATCCTAATGAATCAAAACTCCACCAGAAGGAATTACGTGCAGATTCAGTGCAGTGTATGCTTGCTATCATTCAGTGCATAATCAGTCTCCCAGTTTGCTACCCCAAAAAAAGATAAAGATCAAGATATACTGAACTGTAATTCTGCCTGTTGTTATGTATGGATGTGAGGCTTGATCTCTCACACTGAGGAAGGAATGGGCTGAGGGTGTTCGAGAATAGAGCCAAAGAGGGATGAGGTAACTGGGGAGTGGAGCAGATTATAGTAATGAGGAGCTCTGTGCTCAGTACTCCTCACCAAATATTATTCAGGTGCTCAAATCAAGAAAAATAAGATAGGCTGGGCATGTGGCATGAATGGGAAACAGGAGAGGTGCATACAAGGTTTTGCTGGGGAAACCTCATGGAAGACCTAGGTGTGGATGGCAGGATAATAATAAAATGGATATTAAAGAAGTGGGAGAAGAAGGTATGGACTGGATTGCATGGCAGGTACTTCTGAATGCAGTAATGAATCTTTGGGTTCCATAAAATGCTGGGAAGTTGTTGACTAGCTGTGGACCTCTTAGCTTCACAGGAAGTGCTCTGCTCCACGTAGTTAGTTCATGAGTTTATCTTACCTTGAAAAGAGTTCACGTTATCAAATCAATTCATTTTGTTTCAAGTCCATATCCTGTCCTCAATAAAAGGGTCTCAGTATGTGTTTCTCCATTATGACAAGTGGCCCACCTTTACACACATTAAAAAAAAAAAACAGATAGACTGAGCAAGATGAATCAAGCAGTAATGCCAATGGCTAATACTTGGGAGACTTTAATTAACCTGCCTCTGAATTGTGGTTGTGTTCAGTTCATCCAGACAAATGCCAGGACAGTATCTCTCAGCATGCCATGCCTGTTTCGTTCAAATTCTTTCCAATTCAACCCCAACAATCAAGCTACCATTCAATACTAATGTCTGAGATATGACAGCATTGTAAATAAATCACACACAATTAAACAACAGGAAAAGTTGCCGCTCTCCGGGCTTTTGGATAGAATACAGGAATAAAAATGGTTATGAACTGAATCTCAGTAAGCATTTTCCCAAATTTAATGTGTTCAAGTATAAATGCTTCTGCACTGAACATCAAACAAGCCTTTCCCACATTCAATGCTTTCAACTGAAGAAAAAGTGATTCCATATTTACCCATATTTCTACTACAACTAACAACTAGGGCTGGCCAACACAATAAAGACAAGTTGATGTTACAAAATGGAAAAGTGACGAGATCAATGAAACCAAGTACTTCATAAGAAAATGAGAGACTGATATGGTAAGCCAGTAAGTGACTCAGAGCATGGTTTTCAGTGGACATGCAATGCAGATGCACACATCTGAAAGATCAGTAAGAATACAGGTTCTATTACATAGACTCTGCAACCAAAGCTAGAAACAAGGGGTCAGGGAAAATATAGTACATGTTCAAACACTACTTAGTAAATGTAGGATGGACCAATAAGACTGCACACACACACATATGCACTATATAACATAACTCATGGTACTTCCCAAAAGAAGACCTCAAATATCTGACCTTGTGAATAGATGCTGGAAGTACAACACCCTGAAAATCAAGGAAGTCAGGGAAACTGTCAACAGTGGACTATAAGCAATGACAGATTTTATCATATATATTACGTTCATTATTAGATATCCACAAATTTATTGACAGACGTATGTTAATAAAATGATGTCCACATACAATTACTAAATGTTTACAGGAAATCACAAAAACAAGACACGTTCTGACTCTTTCGCGTATTTCTAAACTAAGAAATAAAATTAAAATGAAGTGCCACCGCAGAATAGTCACAACTTAATTATATAAAACGCGTCTTGGAACGGACTTCTATCGATTAACACATCTCAAATTCAATATAAACACTGTATCATGCATAAGTACACTGAATGAAAACAACACAAGACAGCAACAGTTGAAGAAAACAAAATTGCAATCATAACAAAACGTAGTCAATGACAGTTAAAAAGCAAGGCAAGTCGTTGCCTTTGTATCAGAAAAAGGAAGGTTTAAAACAAATACAAATGTCACAATGATTAATCACGTCCGGTAGCTTTCATGGAAGCTATCAGAAATTTCAACACTCGTGGACAGTAAATAGAAGGTCCAACAGCCATAATAAACACTATCAGACCTTTAATTAAGAAGACCCACCTGATCACTTTCCGTCTCTCGGGCCTTGTCAGAATCGTCAGCTGTGTCCGGACGTCTTTTTCGCACATCAGACATTTTGCCACAAAAAATATTTTTATACACGCGCACAGTAAAATAAACTAATTCAGATTAAACAAATGCATTTATCTGAGCGTCAAAGGTTTAAACAGCTTCATTTCACAGCCGTAATGGCTCACAAACCATATCGTCTACTTTTAGGCATATACAGCAATTTCTCTCAACACCTTTCAATGGATTTGGTGTACTGGTTGTTGTGAAAACATTGATTTTGATGTTTTCGCGTGGAAACAGCACGTCAACAGGAATCAAATACAGCGACATCAAGTGGTAAAATATCAGAACTACCACCCGTGGGCTTCATCAGTGTTGCCCAATTGATCGCTTCACACTTATTGCATGGTAGAGCCATGGATCATAGAACGCTATTTACCACGGATTACCAAAACACGGCGATTTTGTACTGCAAGCCTACCTGCATCTCAGCCACGGCGGTTGTAAACACCAGCTGTCATCCATGGTAAACGTGCCATTTCTGGTTTATTTTGGGTAAACATGGGAAATTCTTCGTTGAGATGGAGGTTCTGTACGCACTTTTTTACAGTTACTGACAATGTATTATAGTAATGTAGTATGTTCGCAACATGTTCAGAGTCATGTTGCTTTTCTGAAAATAAATTACCATAATGTTTACAAATAAGCGTACTCCTGAAACCTTTAAGCAAACGTGTGTATATTTGTTATTATAATTACTAAGGCTGGAGCGCTGCAGTTTGCACAGAAGGAAACAGCTGATTGGTTACATTTTGCTGTTTTTAGAGCCACTCCCACTGACACAAAAATGAAGGTGTAAAAGAGTGTATAATTAGTATTGTTACTGATGTGCAATGAAGGAATCAGGGCATTTATTTGACGTTTGCGTAATTCTGTCAGAATGCCACATTATGTGTACTTGAGGTTGTTAGGTCAAACTGTCGAGGGACACTCCACGAACGTAGACAAGAATGTGGTACTTTGACATATTCGAGGAAGGAATGGAATATATATTCCTGCATCCCCATTTATGTTATTGTGTGTAAGGAATCTTTCTTTCCTGCAGGTTGTGGTGTGCAGTTTGTTGCTTTTAGATAACTGGCATACGCACTAATGACAGCATTGTACTATACAATTACGTTTGGCATCATGCGCGTATGATTCATCGTGAATGGTCGAAGTAAGCCCAATAGTGAACTGTGTTCCTATATGACATGCCAGTTTTTGAAATGCCGTTGCAACAAATTGGCGTTTCATCACTTGACTGGGTGAAAGAAAACACAAATGCAAGTTCCAATATCCAGGATTGGCGAGTGCAGGTGTGTGATAATGAGGTGGTTTATTTTACATAGTGAAGACTAGGAACCGTGTGCTGCTGTTTGTGGTCAGTATTCACTGATAGTGTGAATGCATATTAATTGTCTTTTCTTAGGTAGTGTATCTTGGCGTTTTGCCGCATGTGATGGTTGTATAAAGAATCATTAACAGGTCCCTAGTTTCAGAATCTGTGAAGCGGATGAGTTTTGATTATATTTGATTTGTGCATGTTAGTTTCCACATTGAATTGAAGACTTGACTGTAGAGTGGGACTAATGTTTCCTGAACATAACCAGGCCCAGAGGCCATAATGCATTGTATTTTGGAGATGCCTGCTTCAAATCTTGGCCTTGATACCAGCTACCCTAACTGAGGTTTTGTAATTCTGCTCATTCCCTCAAGCCAAAAACCAGAGACAGTACTTCTATTACACCATGACTGCTTCCTTAAAAATCCTTCCCAACTTACCATTAACCAGTGTTATGTGTCTTAACCGTTTCCTTCAGTGTAAGATTGAACAAAAATTAATTTGTAATAGCAGAGGAATTTTTGATGTGGTACATAACATAGTTGCTGTTATTTTGTGTAGGTGTAGGGACATGTTTCATAGTTAATGACTGTGGTGACATGAATCCAAGTCCCTTGTTGCTGTGGCCTCAAATAGAGATATTATACACCAGCCCCAAAAGGTGATGACAATAATGTGCAGCTTTGTTAGTAAAAATTGGCAGAGGACAACTGAAATACTGAGAGAGAAGTCTACTTTATTGCCACACTGCCCACACAAATCTCACATGGGTTACACAAGGATTGAATGGAGGCTTCTTGGATGGAAAGCCAATGACTAATGTTTCAGCCTTCCCATTGCATTGAGATATCTTCTTTGTATTTTCCAGGAGCCAGCGTTTACTACATCAGGTCAAAATCCACCAGAACGTTGTGCATCCCAAGCTTCAACTCTTTCCAACAATCATGACATCTGCAGGTGATTGTCAATTATGTAACTTTTTTTCTTATTTTACATTTAATGCAATATAATTGGAAAAATTACAGTAAATTCTGGATATGCAAACATATGTATGATGTATCTTCTATTAAGAATGGTTTAAAAGAAGGAAATTCTTGAATATGCCATTAGGAAGGTTCAAGCAAACCAGGAGGGGCTGAAATTGAATGGTACACATCAGCTTCTGCTGTGTGCTGATGATGCTAATGTATTGGGTAAAAGCATACATGCTGGAAAGAAAAACACAAAAGCATATTAGTCACTAGTAAGAAGACCAGTCTAGAAGTAGATACTGAAAAAACTAAGCATATATTCATCTCTTGTGTGCAGAATGCAGGACAAAATCTCAACAGACATAGCTAATAGATGCTTTGGAGGAGTGACAAAGTTCATTTTTCAGAACACCCAAACAATTCTGCATTTCCCATGGAGAAGTGAAGATCAGACTGAACTCAGGGAATGTGTTACCTTTCAGTTCTGCATCTTTTGTCTTCCAGTTTATCTGATAATAAAAAGATTAAAATACACAGAACTGTACCTTTTTTTCAGTTGTTTTATATGAGTGTGAAACTTGATCTCTCACATTGAGGTAGAAACATAGGCTGAGTGTTGGAAAATAGTGGTGCTGAGGAAGATATTTGGGTCTAAGAGAGAAGCAGTACCAGTAGATTGGAGGAGATTTTGTAAAGAGAAGCTTCCTGATCTGTACTCACCAAATACTATTATTTGGGTGATCAAATGAAGAAGAATGACATGTGGGATATATGGAGGAGTGGATAGGTGCATACATGGTTTAGGTGGGGAAACCTGAGGGAAAGAGACCACTTGTAAGACCTAAGCATAGGTCAGAGGATAATATTAAAATGGATCTTCAAGAAATAGGATGGGGAGCCATGGACTGGACTGATCTGGCTCAGGATAGGCATGTGTAATGGACTGTTACCAACATGGTAGTGAACCTTCGGATTCCATAAAATGCAGGAAGTTCCTTGACTAGCTGCAGAATAAGTAGCTCCTTAAGGACCCTGCTCAGTTGAGTTCATTAGCTATAATACATTAGAAGATGCCAACACAGGCATTTTTAAATTCCAGACATTTTCCCTTATGATTTTGCTTGGGAAATCTTTCTTTTTGGTTGGGGTAAAGTAGTGATCTGACAAATTATCACTCGAGTCTGTGTGTGTTAAATGTCACTTAGCATGTGTGCAAAAATGCACTAATGAAATGTAATAACATGCAATTTTTTTCTTCTTTCCAAGGTTTGTTATTTTTTAAATGATGAACTGGTTTTCAGAATCTGCCACTGTGAAGGGGACAGTGAAGTTCCGCTTATTGCACCATGTTACTGTGCAGGATCATTGCGCTATGTTCATCAGGCATGTCTCCAGCAATGGATCAAGTCTTCAGACATCCGAAGCTGTGAACTTTGTAAATTCCAGTTCATTATGCAGAGCAAAATCAAACCATTTAGTGAGGTAAATTTATATTCAGTATCTTACTGAATTCAAAGAAACTAAAATTAAGACTAAAGAACACAACAATAGATGAAATGGTAACATATGCATCAGAAACTTGACACTAACAAAGAGAGATAGAAAGCAATTGAACATTTTTGAAAGGAAGGTGTATAGAAGAATTTTAGGCCCAGTATATGACAATGAAAAAAGAAAATTTGAGGATATTAACCAATAAAGAAATTTATGCAAGTGTTAAAAAACCTGCTGTAATAGAGACAGTAAGGTTAAATAGATATGTTGATTTGGGCATGTTCAGAGAATGGAAGAAAATAGAATTCCCAAAAGGGTATTCTATATGAATTTGGGAACAAGATTGAGGTAGACCAAGAAATAGATGGCAAGATGAGGTGAGAGAGGATGGAAGAATAGTTGGTGGAGAAGGGTGGCAGGAAAAAGTACATAACAGAGAGGAATGGAAGAAGCTCCTGAGAA
>Ga0123352_10003159_pt1 | contig 23598 bp, 18 predicted proteins | sample TergutLab28metaG_FD_89700 | JGI IMG/M metagenome (GOLD analysis project Ga0123352, IMG submission 89700) | Labiotermes labralis P1 segment gut microbial communities from Petit-Saut dam, French Guiana - Lab288 P1 | ecosystem: Host-associated > Arthropoda: Insects > Digestive system > Gut ...
CTATGGCCCTGGGGTCGACTCAGCCTCTAACAGAAATGAGTACCAGGAGCATTTCCTGGGGGTAAAGGCGGCCGATGCGTAAGGCTGACAACCTTACCACCATCCCATGCCGTTGTCATGTAACATGGAAACCTTAACTTTCTGGAACCCTCTAGGCCACTCCAGACCTGTAACGGCACTGCTTTACCGTTTACATGTAGGTTTAGTCATAGTCGTGATCAGTATTCGAACCTGGTACCTGCAATTTCAGTCAGTAAAGGTGTGGAATTATGAACATTTTCTTTTTTATGTACGCAAGCGTCAGTGGGACTGTGTCCTTAAATTACAGCAACCAGCAGTATAAAACAGCCGGGTACCTCAATCGGTATAGCGACTGACTACAGGCTGGACGGTCCGGGATCAAATCCCGGTGGGGACGAGATTTTCCACCCGTCCAGACTGGCCCTGGAGCCCACCCAGCCTCCTGTACAATGGGTACCGAGTCTTTCCCGGGGGTAAAGTTCGGCCGGGGCGTGCTGCTGACCACTCACCCCCTTCTAGTGCCGCGGTCATGGAAGAGTAGAGCTATACCTCTACCCACCCTCTGGGCCACACCGGGCCTTTAACGGGAACGCTTTACCTTTACATTTTAGTAGTATGAAACATTACATACGTACTACGGACAAGACTGGAGCATCGAGTAAGATTCAAAAAGAGTTTACAAGAAGCCGTCCAATTAATGAGCGTGTGCAGTGATCAGGAGCCAATTAACGTGATGATAACAACAGCTAATGTTCATCTGCTAATCGGTGCCATATTTATGCAACACCAGTAGTCTTCAAATGCAATGTTCTTCATCCTTCCATATTTCAAAGCACTGTATACCGAGCCGGCTAGCTAAAGCTGCAGCGCTACTGACTTGTGTTCTGGAGGTGACCTTTCGCATCCCGGGCGTGCCATCCGCTATCCAGACGGAGACTTACTCCGATTTACGTCAGCTCCTTCAGGAAAATGTCAAGATGTTACCAACAAATAAGACCACTCGCTAACCCATTTTAATTCATTTTTCGCCGTCATCGCAACGTTCTTTGCTGTGTCGGCTGTTCTGCTGATTGCCACTACATAAGCCATAAGTAAATCATAGCATCGTTAACGGGCAAACATTGCTATTTAAATTTTAAAATAAAGCTTCTGAATGTTGTGGTTTGGCGTGTTAACAAGGATTCTGGTTTGTTCTGGAGTTGCCTTATTTTGTGCGTTTTACGTGAGTCCATTTGGAACATCCTACTGTTCTAAACATCGCGCTTGCTTTTCAGCTGAAATACCGGAAGCGATTTGGAAACCTGATTGGAACTGCCAGTAACGAACTGTGCGATAGGCCTGTAACTATTTAGAATCGTGATGCCTTCTGTTCTTATTTTCTGTACGGTTCTGTTTCGGTAGAAGACGTTACTTCTCGCGGCTGAAGTTGGGGTTGGCGGGTGATTCGTAACCTCCGCACTTGAAAGGTCGCTGTCCTTCTGAGTCACCATTTTGAAAGTTTCCTATCTTCAGTAGCTGATACAGGTTTGTTTTTAAGGCGGAATTCTTGTTCGGTGAAAGAGCAAATTGTAACTCTGAAACCAAATGTGGCCGTGAAATGCATCAGTATGTGGAAACTGTACCTACGACTTTGAACAATGTAATCTTGCTGTTAGAATGGCTTACGTAAGAGTCCTGGGAAACAGACAGGCCTACTTGCATGAAGGTCGTGCTACAATGTCGAAGTTCCGAGAATCGACTTCTAGGTCGATGTATTGACATTCCGGACTAGCGGTCAGTTATTTATATATGTAATGCTTTGTTTTCGTGGAAACTTGAGTTTTGTTCGGTCACCTTTATAAGAATTGGCGGACAAGGTATAGGATAATAAAATATTGACTGTGCGTGTACAATTCTTAGCGTTACAGCTGGTCTGAGTTTTGTTCCTTCCCAGTAGTAGTGTAAAAGAACAGGTGCTCTAAGCGGAATGGTGTACCGGTAACGCAGTGGATTTATGGTTGAGAGGTACCACGCTAGAATCTCAACCGGGACACTGGATACCCTGATGGAAACTTTCGTGGTTTTATTCAGTCTCTAGACGATTATCTTGATAGTACCTCAATGAGGTCTCCTTACAAAATTCTTTCCAGTTCGTTATTCGTCCTACAATTCTACTTCTTTTGGTCCGAGCTACTGGCAGCGTCGTAAAACGAACCACAAAAAAGGAACCCAGAAGAATATGTGGAGTTTGCAGTCCGTGATTATAAAGGCTTGGAAGTATGAATACTTCAGGTGAAGACGGACGAAATCCGCTTCCTGGTCGAGTTGTTTCAAAAGCTCTTCATCCATGTCCTAAGGAAAAACAGACTTTTAATGTGCGTCCTTGTATTTCGGCATCCTCTTTCGTGGAATATGAAAGATTTGTGAAATGCTGAGGACGGTATAGCAACATTTCTTTTCATCCTCTGTACAAAGGACATGCAAAGAGCGTGTACTGGGGAAGCCATGACTCTTATTCCGACCATTTGCATGTTCCATCTTCGTAACTAATTTCAGTTCAGTTTCATTTCTATGTGTGAATTAAATTTACCGGCTTATTTTGGTTCTCCGTCGAGTCCCCCTACTCTGAGACTGAGACTAAAGGGGTTGGTGACCGGCGACCTGTGCATTACGGCTGTGTTTGGTCTTTGTGAAGTGACCACTACTTTACATAAAGCACACGTGTAACTTCATCGATTTTTTTTTAAAAATTGGTAATAAAAAGAGGTATATAGCACATGCCATTAAAAATAGAGATGTTTTACGTTCTGTCTCCTTTATTTGAAGCGTTGAGGGTGTAAGGGATAAGGCCTGTAGATACGAATTTCCGATTGTTGGATGAGTAGCTTTGCAACCTTACGTAACGGACTGCTGTTCACCTGACTTGTCTCCTAGAGGGAGAAATGGATACTGATAACTGTCGAAGAACATCGTGGCCGTGTAACAAGTATGGTGTTGGAAGAGAAAAAAAATTATAGCATTTGTAGCCGAAGAGATTTTTTATTGGACGTTGATATGAGTAATGCTCTAAACTTGAAATGACGTTAATTAAGAAATGAAATGACTTAATATGAATTGTGCAGGTTTCACACAAAAGACGTTTAAGTAAGGGGGTTGACTAATCAGGCGTTTAAAATAGTAAGGCAGATACTTGAACTCACATCTCAAATGCATGGCTACATACAGTCTTTTCGCATGCTCTTTGACGTATTTTTGCTGAATTCCGTATGGCTTATGATGCATATATTTAGAGGAACCCAAAGATGATGATCTTTTGGGTCGGTGCCAAACGAATTGTGTGCTTGTATGGGACGACTGGAGAAGTGAATCGGGGAGTCATAAAGGAAGAAACGGCTTGGTAGATCTTAGTACAGATGGAAGGATCGTAGTAATACAGGTAGGTAACACAACAGCGAGTGTGATGAGTGCAGTCACAATTCACGGGGCTCACAAACCCTGTACCTATCTGCGAATTACACTGACAGTGACATGGGTATTTGGCTGTAATCTAATCGGGAATTAACATACTTAACAGAATTGGAATAAACATGATTTGGCGACATTAATATACCTTATTTGTAAGGTAAGAGGAGCATTTTTTTTTGTGTAGGCTGTTTCTGTCCCTCTCTCCGTGGTCTGGTTCCAACATCTAAATCGTTGGACAGACTAAAAATTAAATATAGGAGGTTCACTGAAAGTTGTCTGAAATTGCCAGTTATTCTTCAAACCAGACAACAATAATGGGCGCTTTACACGACTTACAGTCGTGTCTGACTGCATGTCTACTGTTACTGGGTGTAACTGACTTTGCGTTTATTTAAGCGAAAAATGTCTTAAAGAAAAGTTATGGGAAGAAATTAAACCCATTTTTATGGCATGAGGTGTTACGGATTCCTAATTAATTAACCTAATTAATTTTTTCTGTCGTAACTAAAACGTGAGAATCGTTGGACTGATCGAAGGATTTTTTATTGTGGGTCTATGCGCTCTCATTAAAGGTCATGTCCATTTGTCTGTCTTTATAAATAAAGGCATATTAACAACCGTCAATAACTCAACTTTATAAAAATAATATCTCTCTTTCGCACATGATCTGTATACTTCCTAATATGTTTCAAATATGAGGCTGAAGATGACCCCTAGAGAGTCGAAACATGTAGCTGGTTTTTTATGTTTTGCTGACCGTGCATCTCAGTATAATCGTAGTAATTAACCAACTTAATGCACAGATTATTCTTTTATAATTAGTTTATTATATGCCTCTACATGTTTCGAGCACTAAGATTATGTAGCTGGTTAACTTATTATTTTTATAAAGACTTTGACGGTTGTTAATCTGCCTTTATTCTCCAACACAACGGGGTGCATAAAGTTAAGATTCGTCTGTCTTTATGTCAACATAGGCACGTAAGTCATTGGACAGATTTTCCACAAAAAAGTTCATTGTGAGAGCTTTTGGCTAAAAGTTGCACGGCGCTTCATTTTCCTGTCATATTGACTTCTTTACCTAAGGTCATAACTAGACTTTTTGATGTACTCGTGATTGTGAAGGTAAAAAGGTGAAGGTTTTCCATGTCCCCGCAAAGAAGAAATATAAGCGGAGTAGACTATAGCTTCACTTATACGTAACGTTGACATTAGATAGAGGTAGTGGTTAACTTCACGCCCCGTTCGTTTTACCCTCGGTACCCATTGAGTAGGAGGCTGGGTGGACCACAGAGCTGGTCTGGACGTTTTGGAGAAAAGAAACTCTTACCCCTGTCGGGATTTAAACCCCGTACCGTTCAACCCGCAGTCTAGTCACGATACCTACTTCATTACCCTGGATATCACACATTATTAGATTTTATAAACATGCTGGAGATACTAGTATTTCTTAGCGCCATGTGGTGTTTGTCGAAATTTATTACTACAAACACGTTACTGACGTATCGAGTACACAGTTCAAATTTTAGTGTTAGCGGATTTTTGAACACTAATTTGAATAGTGACCACAGTAAACCGCACTTGCAGTAGTTTGTGATAAGACGATGGATATATCACGTGACGATATTACGATAGTACCGACACGTGTAGTGAGTGTGAATGAGTCAACGGTGTTAGCTACTGGAATACACAGTATCAATAAAGACTGCAAATAAGGTAAGGTAACTGCAAAATGCCCCGGAATCTGTGTGCTGCCTTGTGGAGTACAGTAGGCACGGTATCGTTACAAACCTGAGGAATTGTTTTCCTTGTAGCCCTAATGTATTTTGGCACGTGGATAACCTCAACAGTTGACAGCTTTTCTGAAGCGGATATATTTGTTCTCTTTTGTACAGTGTTTGTGGGCGGGTATGTTTAGATCATTCTTGTCTATTGTATTGTCCAGTCTTCGTGGTCAGGTCAGTTTACATCGGTGTTGTCCACCGTGTTGTCTAATTTTATGTTAAAGGGGAAGGAACTGTCTGTTACAGGGCCGATTTTGCGAAGGCGGTATCATGCTTTGGCGTCCCATTTGGTAGGGGGTGCATCTGCAAGACTAGGCGAACTGGCGGATCAGTCTATCCCGTCTTGGAAAAATCGTCATGAGTCCAAATTACGGTTGCGACGTGGAGCTTATGTTGTGTGAAATTTGTTACCAAATTTTGAATACAATTCGAAGACGAAATAAGTGTGTTTACTTAAGCGAACTGGTTGTAAGAGTTAAAGTTTGAAATGGGATAACAGTAAAAAGATAAATCCGTCCCAGTACAGGCCCGAGGTGCCCAGATTCCAGGAAGTTAAGGTTCCCAGATTACGTAACAGTGGCCCAGGATGGTGGTAAGGTTGTCAGCCTTACGCAACGGCCGTTTTTACCCCCAGGAAATACTCCTGGTACGCATTTCTGTTAGAGGCTGAGTCGACCCCTAGGGCCATAGTGCGATAGGAAGGATTATGTCAGTGAAAGATTCCAGTGACACCATCTGGAATCGAACCAGCGACCTTCCGATTTGTAGCACAGCACCTTAACCACTGTGCTACCGCGGTCCCCGGAATAACTGTAGCAGCAGTTATTTTTTGCCGTAATGCTCGAGGGATATTCCCTTTTTTAAAAAGGGAAATCTTTATTCTAAAAAATAATTTTATATTGGGCGTCAGATATGACATTTAATTGGATAAAGGTGGATATAGTATTTTGTGTCTAAAAGTGACAGCTGTTAATCAGACGAAGTTTATTCTGTGTATGTGGGTGACAGAGAAGAGATAAGTGTCCATCACTTGCATTGTGTTTTAAGAGAGGCCGAGATAACTCGTGTTGTAGGGTGAGATAAGATAAGTATCGGTTGGTACTGTGTTCAGTACATGGCTGTCATTTCACTGCTCTTACTGAACGTTCAAACAAAAGTCTGCCGAAACGTAACATCGATGCCAGCTGTATAGCGCGGTGTGTACAGTTGAGCGTGAAAAAACTCGTCAGTTGCACATGTGGTAATGCTGCAAACACAAGCGTTCTGACGGTAATCATTACGTCATCCGTGATAATTCAACTGTTGGCCTGGTTGTGCTGCGCAACCTATTAGTGTGTTTGGATGGTTGCGCACTGCAATAACGAATAGCTTGGCGTGAAGTTGGAGGCAGCAGGTTTATCCGAAACGTATACATCTAACAAAGTATGAAAATTTTCTCAGATTTTAGCTGAAAATGGAGAGTATGTGTAGGTTTTAAGTACAGGTCTTCAGTATGAATTTTCATGCGTGTTCGTCTATTTGGAGTGGAGCTGTTCCATGCGGACAGACGGACGGACGTGAAGTTAACAGCCGCTTTTCGCAGTTGCTTTGCCGACGTGCCTAAAATATATATTTATCTTAATGTAATACCTCCGAGGATCGAATCCCGGTGGAGGCGCAATTTTCCCCGCCCATCTAGACCGGCCCTGGGGCCCACGCAATCTCCTGTACAATGGGTACCGGGTCCCGTTCCCGGGGGTAAAGCGGCCGAGACGTGGCGTTGAACACCCACCCCAGTGTAGCGCCGAGATTAAAGAAAGTGTAGAGCTATACCTCCACTCCCCCTTATGGCCTTCGTAGCCTTTTCTGGGGTGACCTTTACCTTTCACCTTAAAGTAATACCAGTTGCTTTTTTTTTTATCGTTTTCCCGAGCACAGAAGTTGTGCCGCATAGAAAGCCTGCATCCACCGGGACATACCTGTCACAGGTGCTGTGCTCAGAGAAACGACAAATGAGACACTGTCGCGTATGCTGGATCTTGGACTGGATTTGTATGTTTCAGCTTAAAGATCGTTGCGAGTTTGCTGAATTCTGTTAGGAACTTTGGTTCATATGAACGGCGGGGAGTATGTTGAGTACCCGAGCGACTACTAACTGCTCAAGAAGAAGTGTGGTCCATGAAGTTATTTTCTTCGTTACGGGTTTACGCATAATTTGTGGTAATAACGCAGCGTTGTGCTGATGGCCTATCTCTTTTAGTGTAGCATGAACGGTGTGTACATACTGCACAGTGTCTGCTCTGAAACTCCTGAACGGATTTACACAATATAATAGCTGTGTGCAATGGAAATATTATGTAGAATGTATCTCAGTAATAATAATTGCGATCTGTATTTGAGGCTTGTAGTACGCAAAATATTCATATCTTAATACGTTGTCATTTTCGAATCAGAAAACTGTCTGTCCCTGTAAACTTGGATATTAAAGAAAATTTAATGGACGCTGGAGAAAGGTAGTATATCCATTTATTCCTGGTTTGCTTGTCAACAAATGGTCTTGTGTGTCTGTTTATGAACAGATCTCGTTTCTGCCACGTGAGTGCACCACAAACTATTAAACACGAAAGAAGAGCAATGAATGTTTAACATATTTATATCTTAGGGAAATAGGGGCTCGACCATTGAGCGAGCAGTGTCTTTGGGACTGAATATCTCTATGACTGACTGACTGACTGACTGACTGAATAACTAAATAACTAACTAATTAACCAATAATTCCATTGAGTGGAGTCCTTCTTCAGAAGTTCATAGGTTCTCAAATAGCTAAGAAGCCCGTAGTTTCATAACCACATTCACAATAGACCGTCACCTGTTCTGTCCTGAGCCAGATCAATCCAGTCCATGCCCCCAACTGACTTTTTTTAAGATCCGTTTAATATTATCCTCCCACTTACGCATAAGTCTTCTGAGTGGTGTCATTTCCTCAGTTTCCGCACTAAACCCAACATGCACCTCCGCTTTCCCCCATACTTGTCTCTTCCTTCACATTTTGCTTCATTTGATTTCGCGAATAATATTTAGTGAGGAGTACAGGCCATATAGCTCCTCATTATTATCTACACTACCCTGTTATCTCGTCCCTCTTAAGCTCAAGTATCTTCCTCAGCACCCTATTCTCGAACACCCTCAACCTGTTTCCCTCCCTCAGTGTACGAGACGAAGGTTCACGCCCATTCAAAACGAATATCAAGACTTTTCAGCACAATTTGTATGTAGTGAATATCGTATGTGAAAATGTCTTACTTACTGCCAGACTTATTTTTTGCGGAACCAGATCTTGCATCCGGCCCATCTGAAGAACGTTCTGCCCCAGTTTTAACTTGTGCATTGGATTTCCTTTTTTTTTAACATTTTAACTTTGTCTGGTTCTTGGTTACTCAGAAATTTATTGACATGCTTTTAAGTTATGCATAGCAAAGTTTTAATTTGTAGAAGGGAACAGTATTAGTATGAACCTAACCTTAACTGTGTGTTTACGATATAGGTATACATACGGGTTTCTCCGTGGGTCGGGATGGCGTAGACGGTATAGCGACACGCTACGGGCTTGACGGTCCGGGATCGAATCCCATTGGGGTCGAGATTTTCAGCACCCGTCTTTCACGCAGCCTCGTATACATTGTGTACCGGGTCTTTCCCGGGCGTAAAGCGGCCGGGGCGTGGCTTTAACCACCCATCCCCATGTAGCGCCGAGGTTAAAAAAGAGTATAGTTATACCACTGCTTATCCTCTGGGCCTTCGTGGCCTGTTCTAGGGTGTACTTTACCTTTATCCTACCTTACGGGTTTCTCATTTGATATACTTAGGCCTGTGTTTGCTTTAAAATTTTCACAACTACACGAAGCATAATATGAATTTGCTCAGACTACTGTTATCGAGTATGAATTAACTGTTCTTTATTGCTTCTGTTTTCAGGTAAGTGATCATACAAGCAGAAATACGTCATGCTGGTGGAAAGACACCTGTATAGTAAGTAGACTTACCTGATTTGTTACAAATTTTTATGTGTACCTAAACTGAATAGTCAGTTCGCTGTATGTGGGACGCGACGCGTTTTGTTACAAGTGCTGTCACCTGTTACTAGAGAGATAATGTATTTTTAGTTTATGTATTAGGGAACTAGGATACTAGGTTCCGGCTTGACAGTATTCGCCTTTACTGGCTATAGCAAGAAAGGGCAACATTAATCTGCAGCTCTGAAATGCATGCAGATCACAGATACATCTTCTAGGCCTGTTGAGCGTCAGTGTCATGAATGTTTATGCTGGAAGAGGACTTGCACTTCTCACAGAGTACAAAGTTATATGCAGTGACCGACAGCAACCATTACTCGACAGACGAACTAAATTGTTTAGCGTTAAGGAGAGGGAGGAAGGAAAGGGGCGTGGCGATAATACGGACAAATAAAAGAGCTGAGAAAGGCATACGGGAGAAGGGCGAGGAAATAAAGGTGCGAAAGAGTTGTAACGGATTAAGAAATAAAATGAATGGGGTTTCCCCGAGAAAGTAAACGTGCCCATGCGCTGAAAAGTCAGTGGCAGATGTCGTGATATTTTGAGATTTTTAACACACATGCATAATGTATTATTGGTGCCGCCTTTAAGTTGAGGTCTAAAACTTAATAGTATGACCAAATTAATCTAGTCGTATGTAATCTGAAAACTGTAACTAATGAAGATGCTTTCCGTTGAATTTTCAACGGACCTGTACCAGCATACAAAACCTGAATTGTCCTCTCGTGTGCTTTTCCCTAGCTTACCTAGTGTACGTGAAATGTATTGACTTCGTTGCTGCATGTAGGAACCTAGGCTCTATTACGGCTCAAAATCTGCTAAATTATGCGAAGTGAAAGTCGTTGTTTCACGACGTTCATTTCATCTCGCCGGTTGCAGGAGCCCATGTAACTGACTCTTTAGTGTCGCATTAACTTTGGGTTTTAAGCGTAGAGCCAGAAATTTAGAAACGAATAGCATGGGGTCCGTTGTAGGGTTGAATCCGATGGCTGCATGGGAACGGCGCTTGTAGCTTACTCTCTTATGTTCTTAAAGAGCATTGTCGTGATTGGGGAATATGCCATTTGGTGAAAACTGAGTCTCAGAGTGGTATATCTTAGAACAGGGCTGCACAATCCCGTGCGACTGATTATTTTTACCGGGGCGCCTAATATTTTCAGTGTAATTACTACAGTTTTATTAATTTGTACACAAAAATGTGTATCATTCACATCCCCCCCCCCCTGGCGCTGCGGCCCAACGCGGGCCATGGCCTCCTCATTGTTAGGGTTTCTAGATCACACACCGACGCATCACAGTCGGTAGGACTCCTCTGGACGCGTGATCAGTGCGTCGCAGAGACCTCTATCTGACAACACACAACACTCACAACAGACAGACATCCATGTCCCCGGTGGGATTGGAACCCACGATCTCAGCAGGCGAGTGGCCGTAGACCTACGCCTTAGACCGCGCGACCACTGGGACCGGCATCATTCACACGCACCTAGCCAAAAGTACCGGATAAGAGCGAGGTTCACAGGTCACTTCAGAATAGTGGGTCCTCATTTTGGAACGTGCTTCAATTCGCACTTCTGGCGCCAAGAAATTAAGAGGTGGTGCCTGGATTTTTGGAAAATTTGTGCAACCATGTCTTTGAGTGACACAGTGAGCGCAGCGCATATTGTCCATATCCCTTCCTTTTTTTATTTAAGCGCCCTTTTTCCCTATTTCAAATTATGCATTGTTCGCCTAGCCGAACTATTTTGTAGTTTGCACGTAACATCAGACACACCTGCATTTTGTGAAGTATGTTGCGCGGGTTACTGAATGGATAATTATCGCCCTTGTCTTTCTCGGGGAACGTGTTAACCTTTTAAAACTCGGTAGTAAATAAATGTGTGTACACCACATGAATTACTTTGAAGGAACTCGTCACTGTTGTCAAAGAGTGTATTTATGGGTTTCTTACGAGTGTCAGAATAAACGTAGTGTATTTCCTCGCAGGGAATAACCGACTTGTTTTAGTAGTGTATGTGAAGTATGTTTCCCTGAAGTGGGAACTGAATTTTGAAGTATTATTTAAATTTACTTCAGGCATCAGATATTTAAATTAGTGAGTGAATGAATTAATCGAAGTTTAGAGCACTTCACATTCATAATAGACGTTTGCTCCTGCTCTTCGCCTTATCTTTCTCTTTCACTAGGTACAGTATTAGTCTAAAGACTTGTTTCTGATTTTTTATGGTCTATCTGCCCTTTATTTTCTTGGATGACTTGTATTTCCTTTTATTTGTGGTCGACATTTGAGAATGAGTATTATTTTGCGGGATTTCAGGCTTGCAGTACGGTGTATGTGAGGCCTTCGCTGTTCTGGGATGTTACAGAGCTTTGGTTAGTAGTTAGTCCCGAAACGTCGGTAACCATCTACCTACCAATGCTGCGTAGCATCCCAGAAGAGCCAAGACCATGGTTATTATTTTCTTTGCCGGCCATTCGTTTATGGCAGCCATTGTGTTACGGGATCTCAGTTTCCTTTGTCATGTTTCTTGACTGATGTTTAGAATTTGCCATGAATGCATACTCTACCGTTTAAGAACACTTGTACGCCAGCAAGTTAATTTTATTTGTGTATTATTTTTTTTCAAATATGAGATTAGAACCTACAGATTCATGCAAAACAGTTGGCGAACTGTCTGTTAGGCATGCTCATTACCAAACTCTGTTTCAGTAACGTCAGTAGTTTTAGTGATCTGACACATTTCATTTAGCCACTGATGCATGGTATGAATGAAACGTGCTACGCTTTGCGTTCAGATACAATTTACGTTTTCAAACAGTTTGCCCACACGTCTTTCAGCATCAGACTGCCAGCCACAATGAGCCTATAACCTACTAGGAAGTTCTTAGTACGGTATTGCTCTAGGGTTCAGTGGTGTTTCAGGCAACCAGGCCGACGCGGCTGATGACATGCCTCTGAAGTTCGTAGCAATTGCAGTATTTGTTTGTCCACTGTTACAACGGTGCGCCGTGTCGGGAGCGGAGGTCTGTCATGGTATGCTGTAAATTGCGCGGTTCGTGTGAAGTTTTGGCTGGTAGTGTTTTTGTCGTATAGTTCGCGTGCGGACTAAGGCCACGGAGTTTAGTTTAGTTAGTGTTTTTGTCGTAGCCCATGCCTACGGTTATTTGTCTAGATGGCATTTGTGTAAAGAGGTTGGCCCGACTTGACTGGAGGCATGTCCGACTCTCCCGCCTTAGCCCGTCCACACAGTTTTCCCAAGGACCAAGTAAAGCACCGGCTCTGAACTGCTGCAGTCACTCAGCATGTATGCTGTCGAATGCTGAAATTTCTGGGGGGGGGGATAGGCATGTCTTTAAAGTTCCGACAGATAATTTTTGCAGCTGAAACATATCAGGAAGTCAATATTCAGGCGAACAAAATGTCGTGTCGCCCAGTTTCTTTAATCATTTTTTCGGTCTGTCTTCCCCAAACTTCCATTTGTTTCCCATATTTTTTAGAACTACGGAAGTTTACGAAAAAGGAATTTTTCGTAATACTAAAAACGAAATCATGCTTGTAGCTACTACTGTTATACTTTTGGGGGTGGGGGGTGGGGGGGAGTTTGGGTCCGGGGAATATCACAGTATCGTAGGCCTGTATGAGCCCTCAGCCGAAAAAAAATTAAAAACACTTCTGCGAATTATTTTGAGGTTTACCTATTTTCCGCCAGGATTTTTCGTAAAATGCCCTATTAAAACAACGGCACTACTTTGCTACATTGTTATTATTACTGTTATTGTTAAATGTTCCCGTTGACCAGTTTTTATGAGGGTATTTACCGCCTTGGAGCTTGATGGTGATCGCCAGGTAACGAAGCAGACCTAGATCACGTTGCACTTTGGGACCTCATACGATTGCCTGGCAGCCAGACCGGAAGGTAAGAAACGGACCGCACTAGGCGAAATACGCGTGCCTGGTGTTGCTTTGCCTTTGGGACCGAGTTCATGACCGCTGGCACACCAGTTAACATATCCGCGGTGTGGCGAGTGTAGTATGATGACCTGCTCCCAGGAGAAGTCACGTTCAGTAGCGTGTTGTCATGGTGACCACTGCTACTGGCTCTGTAGCAGCAAACCTCGGAACCGTCATCATCTACCATGCCATGACGTTGCCCGATTCGACCAATATCCGTTTTCCCTCATATATGCCGCCAACAAATGTGTGAGGAACTTACACGTAATAATTTCCCTACATTTGCGGGGATTAAATTCGTGGACCACGAATTTTTCAACATAAATCAGTTTGTGTCACAGCGTATACGGGGCCAATTTTTTGGCAAACTGTACGTAAACTGTCCCCGCACACCTGGGAACCACAACTATGGCTCACGAATTTTACAATACTCTTGCTAACGACTTTCGAACTGCAAATAAGACGCGACTACGAGAGGTCAAGATCTTCTACAAGATCGGTTATTGACTACAATTATAATACTAGTAGCCCAATTGCCTGTAATGTGCTAAAAATGATTTAATGAATAAATAGTGCTCTGCATGCTAAGTCGACCAGGTTCTTTGCGGTAGTATATGGTAGATCATCGTTTGTATCATTTATGAACTTGCATTGCTGCCGTCTTGTCAGTGATCAACGATAAATTTATGATAGTTGTCGAAACATCACCTGTAAACGGTAATTTTAAACGAATTATTACTATCATTATTTAATTTAATTTTGTTTATTTTTTATTTTATTTATTTATTTGCAACTTTCAATCCATTACTCACTGGATTCAACGCTTATGTTGCAGTCTTCCGTTTGTGTCGGACATACTGCTGTTCAGAAAGAACAGTGACTTGTTGCACCCCTGATGCCTCGAAAGGGGGCGCAATGAAAACGGATATAATATTTTCAATAATTTCAGAGTACTTAGCTCTGCAGAACAGTGAAGCTGGCTTTTAACGTAATGAGCTGGCGGGCCTTAGCAATGACGCTTTTCTCGCGAGCACATTTAATTAATGTTTATTTGTAAAAAGGTACTGCGCACACCAACCTGGTCCGCGTTAACCTATATTTACGTTAATTCTTAAGGGCGGGAATTTCCTGCTTAAAAGGAATTCGTTTGAAGCGGCGCTTCGCTGGTCCCAATTGATCACGTATAACGAGGTCCAGCTCTTTGTGGTTTTCGGTTTGTCATTATATCTTTATGTGTAATCTAACGAAGACCTTGCAGCTTGGATCTGTGTGCTATAGAGTAACATCGCTGTTTCTGACACAACTTAGTTTTGTTTACTGTAGGACCATTAGTCCGATTACATGGTTCATTTGGGTGGAAATGGTTTAATGCAAAGCGCTCTTCCCCTTCCTCGAAACTGCAATGAGAATTTTGTGCGTTACTTGTGTATTACTTCGGTCTTTCACGTTACTGGAGGACCCTTTCTTATTAGCTTGACATTGGTGTATGTAAATCTTGAGCTTAGAGTACAGTTTCTTCTTAAATCATGTATGGAACTAGGAAGGGTGAGTGGATCGAATTGGTAGGTCACGTGTGAAAATAACGTAACAAACTCCTTGTACATGCAAAGCGATGGGTGTGTTTTGTTGCCACTTCCTTTCTGGCTTGCTTAGTTACAGTTGATCGCTACCAATGATATTTTGTTAAAATTGAAATGTTGCATTGGGAAGTCAGAAGAACATGGTCACGGAGAGGGCGCATTCATAAGACATAGGATAGTTTCATACCTATAGGCTGGGAAATTCGGGTGCTTCTGCAACGAATTGTAGTCACCATGCTGGAGAACAAGCTGGTCCTTCTGCTCATCATTGCATTCAAGGGGAGAATAAATCAAATGATGTGTTGACATTAAGCGAAAAACCTCTTTTCATTCTTGTGCAGGCGTCCAATTTTAAATTGTTTGCCTCATTCGCACATTGTTATTTTTAATTTATCCATTACATTGGCATTGCTTGATTCTTTTTGTCTCACTCACTACTTTTTAAATCGCTGTTTATTTTCAAACTGATTCCTGGTGAAATGGATGAATAAAATTGATTGTGTTGATTGGTTATTTTGCTGTTTGTGTAATGTATCATTTACAGCCGCGAGAAAAAAAACTGTAGTTAAATCAAGCAGTTACGTTTCGTAGGGATAGGGGAATTGCAGATGGACAGGATGTTGCGTGCCTGGACTGTTGGATTTCAGTCCAATTTTACGCTTTCCAACTTTTCTGAGAAAAATGTTCGGCCACTCGCAGTACTCTGTGTTGCTGCTTGCATGCATGACCACGTAAGGCCTAAGTTAATATCGCCTGCCGCCAAGGGAACGGCCCAAAGAACTTGTTTGTGTTCACATACAGATAGATCCATGCTTGTGCCTGTCAAGGCTATCTTGCGCACAGGGGAGTGTCGTAGTGCTATTTCTTATACCCAATATTAGAAGGGATAAACTTTGATGTTGACATGTGGATGTTTGTTTCATACAGAGGACGTGTTGGAATTTTAACTGTGGTAGCCAAGTTGATACGTTTGGTTGCTAACAAAGGTATACCACTTTGTGGAAGTGGTCTTGCCGTACCCGCTTGTCTGCAATGGACCCAACTTCGAATCCCGGCTCGTGTCGTATGTCATTGTAACATATGTATCCGGGTTTTTAAAGGGATTTTTTGGGCATTATTTTAGAATATTATGACGTGTATGTTGAAATGATCAAGTCTTTCGACTTATCTCGACAACAGCCGCTGTTGTCAGCACGATAACATACACACGTGACCAGACAGATTTGATCAAAGTAGGATGAAGATCAGGTTGGCCACCTGAAGATGATGGAGGACAATATTTTCAAGAGTAGACCACCAAAACGTTAATATCACAATGCTCAACTTGTAACAGACACACAATACAACATTTTCGTTTATGGTTTAAAGACTTTTCAGTAGCTCAGGTTATGAAGCGTCTTATGATAAGACGAGTAGTGCGTAAGAGAGTGGAAGGAAGAGGTCGTGGCTTATTTGAAGAGCCGTTTCATAATTTGCTTGGAAGGGAGGAGCAGAACGTATGAAAACTTAACAGCTCATTAATCAGCCTGAGGACCTTTAATCAAATTCTGGACTCGCCGAATTCAAAACGGTCAGGGGTGGGGGAGGGAGGGGGGGGGGAAGGGAGCAGCCCACACCATTACCACTTTCGATACACAGTTTTTTTTTTAAGTGATCTATGTCCGATTACCGTTTGAGGCTTGACGTGAGAAAAAATAAGGTTGCATCTGTCGTTATATTTTAATTCGCCCAGTTTCTTTTCCGAAGTATAACAGTACGCTTACGAGAGCACGACGGATTGTTTGTAGCCAGGTTTCCTGCCGTCATAACATTGGTATAAACGTTATGCCTGTGGAGGCCATTCTGTTTAGCTTTAACCTTTTCCATGTCCTGGGATCAGGACCCACGTACCTCTGGCGTGGAAGCGATATACGTGTGTGGGGTTCTGTTTCGTTACGGAAGTTACGAATGTACCATTTTTGCAGAATGTTATATAGCAACATGGGAGCCGTTCGAAAACTTATTTTGCTTCCGTAGGCCTAGCTGGTGGGTCGTTGGTGCCAGGAATATGAAATTGTGTGTAGTAATGGATTATTAACATTCCTAAAGTCGTGCAGGGATTATTGTTTATAAGTGAACAACCACAAACATGGCGTCTATGCGAAATGTCAACGTCATGTTTATACGATAAATCGTGGACCGAGTCTGTATATAGGCCTCTTAATAATCTTATCAAAACTCCAATTCTGCTACTGTTCGACTCTACTATTGCATTACTGCTACTACTACTACTACTACTACTACTACTACTACTACTACTACAGCTACTACTGCTGTTGTTATTATTATTGTTATTGTTATTACTGCCACTAATGCTACTGCTACCTCCACCGCCGCCACCAATAATGTATAAAATAGTTGCAACTGCGAGCAATAAATTAATTATGAATTGAGTATAATTCATGCTTATGACCAACTCCTATGCCCGTGCTTATTTCGCGAAGCTGTAGTATACATTTAGTTTCATTATCTACGTTATAAATCTCATTGCCTAAATATAAAGCAGCCAACCCAAGATTTGTAAGACCTGAAGTCTGTGCAGTGGGGAAGCTAGCTATGATTTCTGTCCATAACTCTCTTTTTCCGTTTGGCACTAGAACATAGCCGTAATGACGTCATGTTACAGTGGCCAGCGCTCATTCTGCAGGTCCCAGGTTTCATTTAAGACTTTATACCGTCTGTCATGACGTAAAATTTTCGCCTTATTCCTCACTTCCTTAGGCAGGTACTGGAATAGTATCTTAAAATAGGTCTGATTGGTTGCTTGCACATTGTTTCCAATTAAACACTGACGGACATCCTAGCGTCCCACATTGTAACATTTACAATGGAGAAAACGTCGTTAAATAAGCCAGTGTAATACTGGAATAGGCCTGCAGTGCCCTTTCTTATTTTATAGAACTGTGCATATAAGTTAGCGTTATTGGTGGTAGGGAAGAAAACGGCACACTCCGTTCTCAGTAGCATAGTATTCACATGGTGTGAACAGTATGGCGGACAGTCGCTTATGTTGTTTACAGGGGCATTTACATGTATAAATCAGGCCTGCTCAACCTTGTATGTGGTTCGGGAAACTTTGGCAAATTTTGTTCTGCATGCGGGCCACGTGAAACTCCATACAAAAAATTAAGAATGAATAAGTATACGAATACGTGTAATTTTGCCTGCGTGTTTTTCTACCGGGGTGCTAATAGGTCCTTAGCCCGACCAGGAAGGAAACAAGCTCGGAAGCATGTCAGGGACGCGCGCGATTTCAACAAAATCGAGACTTGAGCTGTCATCAGGTGTCTTTTCCTGCAAGGCAAGGCACCGAAGGAAATTCACGCCATTCTGACAGAAATATTAGCTTGTTTCCTTCCTGTTCGGGCTAAGGACTTATCAGCAGCCCTTTATATATCGTGTGTAGTAAATATATACTGATAATATAATTATAGGAAAATTTATAAAAATGTATGTCATTACTGAGACCAGGGTGTCGCTATTTTTAGCGAAAGTTTACGAAATGAATTATTAATCTTACACGTCAATAAGCACCTCTCATTTTTTTCAAAACTGCTTCAGCCTTCTGTCGCGGCTTTGCGAGGATAAAGGGTTAAATGACGTTTTTCTCATTTCAAATGTAGCTGCGGGATGTCGCCCGCGAGCTAAAGGTTGAGCGGGCCTGCTGTAAATGCTAGAAAATTAAGTGGTCTATTTTTGTTCATAACTTCCTGCTAATTATACGCCGTGCATGATGCATATCGCCATCTGTCGACATGTCCGTTGTATTCCGATCAGGTTACTTTTGGGCGTCACAAGTTCATACGCCCACAAGATCGTTACGAAACGCCCACTGCAACGTGCTGGTGGATAGAATTCGTACATATTAAACAGATTGTGTGTTGGAGTCTGATGGCCCTTGGAGGCGCAGCTTCCAAAGTGTTTAGCAGTCTGTTACCAATTTGAAGAGCTCAACATTCCTTTGCCTGCTGCAAGGATTTCGTTTTTGTAAAAACACTGTCGTTTGAAAAACCTGTGCCTTATGGGGAATTGGTTTATTGAAAACCGCGAACATTGCTAGTTTTCACCGAAGCTTATCTAAAATGCTGTTTCTTTACTAAATACGCAGATATTGTCGCACGCAGTAAGTTGTTTAAACATAAATTGTCAAATGTAACTAGGCAGGCAGTGTACGTAAAACGTAACAATAGGGCGCTTTCGTGTAACCACTGTTGTAGTGGAAAAGTAATAAGTATTACATAATCTGAGTGTGTATTTGTGGCCTTGGATATTCAGCATGCAATGCGCATGCACCGTATTTTCAAATGTGGTCTACCCGGCTCTACAATATTTTTCCACATTATGTCATAAACGGCACGATTTTCGACAAGAAGTCTTTGAACGTAAAATGTGTGTTTTATTCTCCCTACAACTTTTATCTGAAACTTTTTTCATTATAAGAAGAATTGAGTGAAATGTGATAAAAATGTATGTTGGTCTTCTCGCAAAGTCGCGTTATTCTTGCCAGATTTTAATGAAACTTGATTTCTCTCGACAGATTTCCAAAAATACTCAAATATCAAATTTCATGAACATCGGTGCAGTGGGAGCTGAGTTGTTCCATGTGGAAAGACGGACGGACGGACAGACATGAAGCGAATAGTCCATCTTCGCTAGTTTGCTAACGCGCCTAGAAATGCGTCATTTCTGTGGTAACGTGGGAAATGGAGAATTAGTTCGGACACCATTACAGTCCTCGTCCACGGAAATAAGAGACGCTTGGTGCGGAAGACACTTTTGTCCCATATGTACACAAATAGGACAGCAGATACATAAAACCAATTACCACGGTGAATGTTAAAAGGCGGATGGGGTTGCTTGAAGTAATTATCGGGACACTGCAGCTGGCGAGGGATTTCTGCGGTCTGCCGAACGTAACGCTGAGCATTTTGTTCTGTGAGTCATAGTGATCGTCCAGCGGAACCAAACGAAGGCACTGTCTGAGGGCAGTGTAATCTTAGGTGATGTCGTCCCGTTGTGCTTTATCAAACAAGTATTCATTTTACTTTCCGCAGAACGCAACTATACAGGTCTTGTACATTGATCTTTATTCATTTCAACTCCATGTTGTGAACCAGTATTCCTACCGTATGATGGCTGAAATAGCCGAAACACGTAGTAGAATTGAATAAAAATCAGTATACAAGATCTGTGTATTGTGTTGTTCGGAAAGTAAACACTTGAAGGTAATGTACTCGAAAAGAGACAGGATTGCGTTGGCTAAATGGCATATTTCGTATTTTAACGCGCCAGATGGTCATTATGTTCGTGGTGCTGGAGATTTGTTTTTGTCTGCCTGCTTGAATTCACGTTGGCACAGTAGTTGTGGGAAAGCCGAATTTCTGACAGCGTATGGGGGAGATTCTGTGCGTACAGCTGAAGCTCAGAAATATCCCACGTAAAAGTAGTTTAGAATATTATCTAAAAAATGCTGGAAACAAAACTATTAACATGGTAGAGCAATAGCCATAGTTAACGCTTTTGAAGGATCTGAAAAAGAAAACGGACGTTTACGAAATAGCAAATAAAAAGAATGAGTTTGCCTGATATGTATTTCCTTAGAGCGGTCGCAGAATCCGCGGTAATGGACCATGATCGTGATGAAGGTGGTAGGAACTGGGAATAACAGAAGTGCGCACATCGATAAAAGAATATCAAATGAAACTAATGGAACATTTGGAAAGAACGCATGAAATAATCGCAAGTTTATATTTAACACGGTACTGTTTTTTTATTAACACTTTGACACGGAGCTTAACAGGCAGTGCAGTCCAGTAGGCATTACAACACGTGTGGGATTATGCAAGGATTTTGCCACTTTGCTGTTGAATGCGAATGCTGGAAAGGCTCATGACTTAGCATTATTCTTCTAGTGAGAATTAAATTAGGTCTGTTTGCGAGTGAAGAGGAGTGCGAAGGCAGCGCTAGAGATGACTGATAAAGCTCTGAGTTTAGTGGTGATTCGTACGTGTAATGTGATGATAGCTTGAGTTCATATGAATTATACAGGGCTGATAATCTGCGTACACTGCAGTGTAACTGTGATACGCATGTCCACATAATGGGAGTCAGGTTCCTCTACCGGAACTGACGGTGAAACGACCGCACTCCATTGTATGTGTAGTGATGACACGCACGCGTAACACTAGTGGATCCAGGTTCCTATACCGGTCCGTCACCAGTACACAGATGCAGAGCAGAGAGGACAGAGCAGAAATGGCCAGAGAACGACCTAGGAAGAATGAGTGCAGAGCGAAAGAAGGAGTGCGTCCGCAGTCTGGGATGCCTCCATTAGCGGGCCGGATCAATATCGTTTACCAAGATAAACGCATTAGCGGAATTTCCGGATATTTTGACAGGCGCTTGTTTGGTACACAGAGACCAAGTGAAGGCCAGGTGAATACCAGCACTCAGTCGTCATTCTACTTCGGAAAGGAATCACATTGATCTTCCTTTGTGAATTTGATAGTATAATCACCAGAGAATTCTGAACACTTGTCATTTCGCATGTACCAGATACGATTACGGGGACCGCGGTAGCACAGTGATTAAGGTGCTGTGCTACAAATCGGAAGGTCGCTGGTTCGATTCCAGATGGTGTCATTGGAATTTTTCATTGACATAATCCTTCCGATCGCACTATGGCCCTGGAGTCTACTCAGCCTCTAACGGAAATGAGTACCAGGAGTATTTCCTGGGCGTAAAAAGGGGCCGGTGCGGCGTAAGGCTGACAACCTTACCACCATCCTGGGCCATTGTCTCGTAATCTGGGAACCTTAACTTCCTGGAACCCTCTGGGCACCTCGGGCCTGTAATGGGACTGATTTACCTTCAGATACGGTTACAGTCGGTCTCCTGTCAGAAGGATTTATGCAATGGGTTTGGTATGAGAGGCTGAATTCCTTGGTCTTCAAGGACTGTCTTGAACCACTTCTTCCACACATTTCCATTTCCATCTTTTCTTACTGTTCGTCTGCGTCCGGCAACGTCTTTGATATTGTCTAACACTTAGCTGAATTTCCTTCAAATTCGTACGCAAAATTATTACACGGTTTCCTGAAGGATTGTCGCATACTCTAAAGCCTTGTCGGCAAATTCTTTGCACGTTCACACCACAGACAGTTTTCACAATAAGTAGCCTCTCTGCTGCAGGGCAGGATGCCCTTGTCACTTCTAATTCTCTGAAGAAAAACTATGAAGAATGATTTTACTGAACTGTACCAATATGAAAACAAACGTTTCTACAGAATAACTGAAGTGGAATAATAAATTAAAAATATTACAGATGTAAGCGCAAGTGGCTTATCGATATGCAGCATATAGGATGAATCTGTTTCGTTATTTTGCTATTTAATAACGGAATGCCAAGTGCCAAGTTGTGTGTTATGACATGAATTGATCGAAGTGGTTTAGAAGCTTGTGTAGAACACATGTTCAAAAAAGAATAGGATTGCTGGACACAGCAATTAGTTTGTACGTGATGCACTGTGAGACTGAATACAGAGGGCGCCACGCTGCTTTTTAACCAACTACTGCTTATCACTTCGGTTCTAATGTCCGTTTAAATATTCTTCTCCCTTCCTCTCAAAGTTTGGAGCACCATAACTTAACACTTTGCTTCGTGCGATAATGTGTCTTTTGACAAACGTATGGATTGCATGTATGAAGAAGCAGCTTAATGCAAAATCCGCGCCATCATAAGACGGTGCAAGACATCACAGAAAAAGTGTCGCTATATCTTACACCTACGGCTGGATTCTAACCATTTTCTACATTTTTCGCGAGGCCTTAAATTGCTCTTATAATGGCTTAATATAATTTTTTGTTTTTCTTTAAGAAATTAGTTTTCTAAGTGTGAAATTTGAAAATATGTGTCTTTGGTAAGATGAAACAAGGCCGTTTGTTACCCTGGTTGTCTCACGTCAACCCTCGGATTCTGTTGGGTCAGCATAAAATGCATCGTTTCCACCCTTTATGTAGTTTTGATTGGCCACATTTCTTTAAAACCTACTTGTATAATCAATCAATTTCCTCCTCTCAGTCACGTCACTGTTCACCGGAATCTAGTCATATCTCCCTGAAGATGAAAACAGCACATCCCACCGAAGCGAGTGTATCTTGGAGGAATAGGCTGCAAAATTTTGAACAAGATTTGTCACCGGATAGTGCTTTTATTGTGAGCGAGGTTATCATTTGATCATGGTAACAGATTCTAGCAGTTTAATGTTGAATGTTGAATACGTCTCAGCAAGGAGTAAATGTTGTATAAGAAAGCAGTTACTTGGTGTGGCAGAAAAGCAATGAGACTGATTTTCTTTTAACCATGAATTTGATTTTTTTTTACAAATCAATGTTATCCCTTTCGAAATAGTTCTCTTGGGCAGCTACACAGCGACAGAGGCGTTGTTTCCATTGTTCGTAGCAGTGCTGGAAGGCTTCTGCTGGAATACCTTTCAGCTCATCGGTTACGCTGTTCTGGATATTACCCATAGTACCAAAATGGCGCCCTTTCGAGTGGTTTTTGAGCCGGGGGAATAAAAAGAAGTCACAGGGACTGAGATCCGGCAAATATGGGGGCTGAGGAACAACAGGAATGCTTTTTTCTGCCAAAAATTCATTGATGGAGACTGCCATGTGACATGGGGCGTTGTCGCCGTGCAGCATCCATGTGCGTGCAATGCCTGGTC
>Ga0123352_10003168_pt1 | contig 23578 bp, 12 predicted proteins | sample TergutLab28metaG_FD_89700 | JGI IMG/M metagenome (GOLD analysis project Ga0123352, IMG submission 89700) | Labiotermes labralis P1 segment gut microbial communities from Petit-Saut dam, French Guiana - Lab288 P1 | ecosystem: Host-associated > Arthropoda: Insects > Digestive system > Gut ...
AGGATTCTATCCAAGCTTAATGTCTGCACTAGTGGGGTGTGGGTTGTCCACGCCACGCTACGACTGCTGTAACCCGCAAGAACGAGAGCCCGTACTCATTGTACAGGAGGCTGGGAGGGCTCCAAGGCCTGTCTGGAGGGGTTTTGAATGCTTCCACCTGCTTTCGAAAGCGACAGGTATTCTGAGCAATGATGTCCTATTTTGGAATATGTATCCGGGGTCGCGGTTGTCTAATGCTGTTTCTTTTAACGTACGTTTTCATTGTATCTTGAACAAAGGTGAACAACTAAGTTAACTTCTTATTGGGTGGGGAGGGCGCGCAATTTGCTAGATTAAAACCTGAATCTATTCATCGGCTGGGTTCATTTGCCATAAACTAAACTTCGGGGCCCAATTTACTGTTACGCACTTTCACACGCGTATAAAATTGAGGACGAATTTTAATATCTTCAGTCCCACGTAAAGGGTGGTTCGTGGTTTAAATCTTATACTGTATTTAAGTTTTGCACTGTAGCTTATGTCTGGAAATATGTTGTTTGACCATTGTGGCCTTTGCTTTTAAGAGAATCCACATTTTAGTTGTGAGCAGTAATTTGACATATTGTTGGATTTTCCTTTCTTGAATAGTTTGTATTAATGATGCTGATTTTTAGCAGCAGTAAGCACCCATTACTTAGCGTGGATTCTGAACCATGCTTGTGACCTTCCATTTCTCACGTACAGAGGGATTTATATTTTTACAACAGAGGCAACTATAAGGAATAAGAAAAACTGAAATGAAGCCAGGTGGTACTGAATCCAAGATGACTTTCACTGACAGACCGTGTCTAATTGCTACATGATCAGGCCGCTAGTAGGTGTTCAGCCAGACAATACATTCCTCGCATTATATGGAGATGGAAGATATATATCATGTTCAAAACAAGCGAAAAAATTTTCCGTGCGTTGAGACCAATCAAGTCTGAACACTTTTGCCCTTCTTTAAGTTCAGTTTTAATAACTTTTCCCATCTAAGCATAGGTCTTCCAAATAGTCACTGTCACTTCCGCTAAATCTAACTTATATTTGGTGACGTTATTGAACCTCTTCAGTGAACCTAACCTATGTAGACTCCTGACATTTAAAGTTCCAAATCTCTCGTCTACTTTCCTTCCCTTTCCTTTCCTTAGTTAAATGTAAATTGTCAGTCCAGTGCCTGTAATGTTCTGTGACACGTTCAGTATTCAAGTTTTGTTCAGTGTCGACAAGCGGTATGTGCAGTCCACTATCCAAATTTCAACGGCCCCTTACGTTGAACTCTTTTTGGTATACATACCTTCCATCCATACAATCTTGGCTTGTAGCCTTAAATTGTGAACTAGCAGCACTTATGTTTGATGTGCAGAGCAAAATGGTAGAGAACAATTCACTGTTTTATGCGGTTTGTGATGGAAAAATTTGAAATTTCGATGGGACATTGATGCGTAGGTAGGGTGAAATTGCTGTATGGCAGCGAAACTTCCCCATTAATTACTATAACGTATAGTTCCAGTACCCTTGGCTCTGTGTAACTTTGAAGTACTGCTTGGTCACTGTTGTCAACAAATTAGGTGAAGGAAAAATGCAAATTAAGCGCCAAAGTTAACAGACACTTTCAATATTCCTATGATGGATCAGTTTACTGAACATACAACGCTGAAACCTAAACATCGGCGATGTAGTCATTAAGTAATTAGGGTTTTGGTAGGAGAGCCAAGAGCTTCGTTACTGATACCAAACTCCGACATTAGACGCAATCCTCGACCAATGCCATTAATCTACTAAACCAATATCATTCTAGGCATTATCTTACGCAAATATTTGTACATGGTCTTCAACCAGATCACGAAGTCGTTGTTTCAGGGAGTTTATTCATTCGTTCATTCATCCATCCATGCATCCATGCATCCATTCATTCATTCATTCATTCATTCCGTGATCTCTTGTACGACAGGTCCATGCCTCTTCCAGAGTGATTTCTCCACAGATGCGATCTATTGCTTCCTCTTTCTCACATACAGTCTCATCTTTTTCCTTAAGATCATCCAGTAGTTTCTTACGTCTTCTTCGTCGTCTCTACTTCACTTTAACCCTTCCATCTGTCTTTCCTTCCATAGCGTGTTGTGGAAGGCAGTTCTTACACCAGATGTGATCAACCCAGTGAGCCTTCCTTCCTTTCTTCCTTTCTTGACTCCATGTAGCAATTCATTTCTCACACGGTCATACCAACTGTACTTCTCCAAATCTTTTCACAAGACTTATCGGACGAAAAGTTCATACATATTTATTACATTCTCCATTGGAGCTACATACCCAACGTAACATAATGTGTTTGATTTCATTACACTGTGAGCATCATGTGATCGCACTAAGTCATGACTGAGGGTAAATGCCCACTTTCCTCATTATCACACTTTGACTGCATTATTGAAACACGTGTAATAATGCGTGCCTTGCTTGGCAGCTAGATACGACATTTCGCTTAAATTGACAAGTGCACACACACACACACACACACACACACACACGCACGTATACATAATTTTCATAGCAGTGTTTCGGAAAGGAGAATAGACGATAATTTCTTTAGTCGAACGCGGCCTGAAATATTGTCTGTAGCTTGCTAACTAAGCTCATAGAGGAGAGTTCTTATGCATAAATTGGCAGTTGCTCAGCTGGTCAAGAAATTCCCGGCACCTGTGAAACCCAGACCATCTTTTCCGTATTCAAAAGACCCGGGCATTTGTCTTCGTCCTGAGCGACATGGATCCAATTAATAGCCCCTACATTTAATTTACATTACATTTTATATTATCCTCCCATCTATGTCTAGGACTTCCAAGTAGACTATTTGACTCCCACTAAACATGATTAATGTTTTGCCAGTGTTCTTACGGCCTTATTTGACTAGAGTGAACATTGTAGATTTCTGACATTCGAAATTCCAAATTTCATTCCATTCCCCATTCCTTATGCCATACCAAACAAAACATCCCATTACATGAACTTTTGCACCGGTTCGTAAGTTTCCATAAAATTACAGGCACGGAGTCCTAACCTGTGTGACTTCAGGCTTCCACCGCGAAGGAGTTGTGACGTTCCCTCTTCTGGTTTATTACGCAGTGTATAGTGATAATTCTTTCCCGACGTTTCGGGACAACATCGGTCCCATCTTCAAGGGCCAATAAATCCAAGAAGAAAGTCAGTCACACTTAGTCGCGCGGTTTTATTGACCCTTTAAGATGGGACCCGATAGGTTGTCCTGAAACGTCTTTAAGGAATTGCCACTACGCTGCGTAATATCCCAGAAGAGCACAGATCTCGAGCCGGAACCTGTTAGGGGGAGGTTTAGAGACCAAGATCCCTACTAATCACCGTGTTAGATGGTAAATGAACGTAGATCTGTACAATAAGCATCTCTAGGGAGACGTGGTTCGACTCCTAGCAGGGGCACAAGACTGTAGCCCAGTGTTGTCCGAGCTTTCCATTTAGGCTGTGGTGCCATCCCTGCAGGGTCTGTTTCCACGGCAACGAAACTACCGGGGCGTGAAGCTAACCGCTCTTCTCCATGTAGTACCGAGATTAAGAGTGGGTGGAGCTATACCTCCACTCTCCTATTTGATTTCATGTCATGCTTCTTAATTAAGCACAGGGACATCTTTGTCTTTCAGATTGGGGGGGGAAGGGGGGGTTCGTGGCTGGCGGGAAACGCAGCAGACGTTCCGAGCTGCGGGCAGCTGCGAACAATTACTGCAAGTACTTTGTCATGTTTTGATACCTTATATGGAAACTTTAAAATTTCCCCCCTCGTAGACTGATCCAACTGAAGAAAAACAGAAGCGATAGATTCTTTTCAGAGAATCTTGTTGCTAATAGTTTTAAATACAGGTTATGTTAAATATGCCTGTATTTGTAGTTTAGCGAGGCTGTCAGCAACACAGACCGCTTAAATTTAACAATTGTCCAACAAGATGCGACATATACAGTTTATTTTATATTTTGTTGTACATATTTTAAAAATACCGCTTTTAACCATACACCATTATTTTACATATCACATTCATCAAGGCCAGTAACATTCAATATAACCAATCTAGAATTTTAAATTATGTATTAGTATTAATAGCAGCGTATTTTACTCATTGCAGTTAATCAATACCAGCAGCTGTAATTACAGCTGTACCAGCTGCTGATGATGGATGTCAACACCCGAAACATGTAGAGCTGCATACAGAAATGTAATAAACTGAATAAGTCGCATCTTGTTGGACAATTATTAAATTCGATTCACGATGCATGGACCCATGTATATAAAATACAGACTGCTTAGTAATCAATAATATATCAGCGTCAAACACAACTAATTTATTAAATCTAGCATTGCATGCTACGTGCTTCAGTCGTCGACCATCTTCAGGCATTAGAATATTTTAAACAAATTTTACCATTTATAGAAACAGTGCGGCATGGCGTTAATAACAAAAGAAAATGTTACGTAAATAATAATAAAATTTATATTAATCCAGTAGCATGTCAATTGTAAAATTTGTGAGATCTCGCAATTGCAAAATATTTTAACGCATGTCAATTTGGGTTTAAGTTATGTATTTTAACGCCTGTGGGCCGAGATATCTCAGTCGATGTAATGACTTGCTGCAGACTGGACGGTCCGGGGATCCAATCCCGTTGGGGGCGAGATTTTCCTTACCCATCTAGACCGACCCTGGGACCCACCCAGCCTCCTACACAATGGGTGCCGCTTCTCTCCCGGGAGTAAAGCAGCTGGGTAGGGTCGTTGACCACCCAACCCCATCTAGTGCCGAGGTTAAAGAAAGAGTCGAGCTATTCCTCTACTTCCCCTCTGGGCCTTCGTGACCTGTTATAGGTTTAAATTTACATTTACTTTGATGCCTGAAGGTGATCGACCGAAACATATAGCATGCAATGTTGAATTTAATAACTGGATGAATCGATCAAAATAACCCAGACTCCGTATGTCAGTTATCTGAATGGTAGAAAATAATGAATTTGGAAATAATGTGTAATGGAGCGGTCGCAGCCTAATTGAAGGTACTACCCGGGTATTTATTTGAAGAGACTGAGATAAACCAAAAAATAACTTGTCAGTGTACCCCATGTTCCGGTAGAGACTGGAACCGGAGTACTTCAGAGTATAAGATCGTTTGCTCGATATGCAGATTTAAGGTAGCTTTGTAAGTAAAGTGATTAAGTCATACACGGCCATGTATTGTATTGTGCGCGAGCTCAGTCAGAAACACATCCCGAATATTACTTTAAAATTGGAGTGAAGCAGGCAATGGTGTGGGAAAACCTGTCGTAGGTGGGAAACATCGTGCTCATACTGGCGTGTAGTGTGTAATGTTGTGGACTGGACCTTAGTGAATCAGAACACATTATGGTGGCGGGATCTTGTGCATAGAAATTTTATTCCTAACCTACTATATTGCTATTATTAATTATAATAATGGTAATTTTTATTGTCGAGGACAAATTTGAATGAACTCTACATTTCACCTAACATAAATTACTCCAACATCGTTTGGTTTAACGTTAACATTTTCGGACCTTGAATTGTTAACGTATAAATGAGAGTTAAAAAGCATGTCTCTCTATAGATAAGGGCTTAACGTTTAGCATTTAATAATGGAGGTAGGGTGTTTATGTGTAGAAAAATATGTGTTCAAAAGTCAGGATTATGTATTTATTGAGAAATTTTCGTCTAAAGACGGCAAAGTAATGCCGAAACATGTAACCTTTATTAGTTTACAATAAATATGTAAGTTGTAGGTGATTGGGAAAGGACTGTTTCTTCTGTTGTATATATAGCAATGAACTTTCTATTGAATACTGAAGTAGGAGTCTGCTTTTTGGAGCTAATTATTTACAAGTCCTTTGTAAATTTTGCAATTAAACTGTTGTTTTTTTGTACTTGAAATGTCAGAAACAAAATTATACCTTGAATAATATCGTGTGGCTTGTTCAATGACTTGAAATGTCCACATTGTCACCAGTTTCGTGCTTGGCGCTCGATGTTAATTACCTGTCCATTAGGCATGATCAGAGATACCGGCTGTATCATGTATATAAGCCAGAGAGGCATGTTGATACGTCATCAAAGATCACTTTCTCTGTACACGAGACAGCGTTTTGTCACCACGATGAAGGCCTGCATTTTTATTCTTCTGATTGGAGGAGCCATCGCCAGAGAAGTGACAGTACCCACGTCACTCAAGATCTCTGTTTTCGGTAAGTTGAACATTCTGGTTTGAGATCATATGCAAAACAGGACTAAGTACATAAAATAATAACTTCATATCACAGACAACTTCGTGAGAATCCAACGTTTTCTTAGACATTTAAAAAATTTCCAGTTTTTGTGCACCTGAAAATTCATTGGTATGTTCAGAAAAGACTGACACTCGATTCAGTCCTGAACAAGTTTAATCCACTCCTCTCATTTCGTCCTATTTCCTTCTCTCAACATAAATTTAATATTATCTTGTACCAAATTAATAAAACCTTTGAGTTTCGCGAAAATAATTTTGTATACATTTCTCATCTCCTGCATGCGTGGTACAATTTCGTCTTTCTCACCTGCCATTTGATTTCTCTCTTTCTCTCTCTCTCTGTTTATTTATATATATATATTAAATTAACAATAGGATTGCCAATAATTAACCTTTTAAAGCCTAAGCCTTACTGTATATACCACCAGGTTTAACATCCAGAAATTCTGTATTCTGCCCACAACTTACCGGTTTTTATAACCGAGGCGGAAAGTGTTCACTGCACTGTACGGACTGGGTCTTTAAATGCGACAGATCCAGTTTAGTCCTTAAAGGATTGATCTATTCATGAAATATTCTCTTTCGGTCTAGCGTTACTTATTTTCCTTAACTCGGAACGCTCTCCTGAGCATTTTATTCTGCAACACCCTCAATTTATGAAAGTAAATATGAAGTCAGTGAAATAAATTATACTAAAATCTGCAATTTATATTCGTCAGTCAGAGCAAGACTTCAGGGATCAGGATCGTACAAACAACAGATAATGTTAGATATTTTAGAGTTTCAATATTCATTATATATGCATTTTTGTCCCAGAGGTTACTGAGGCATCATTCAAGGAATCAGTTGGAGTCAACGGAATTTTAAATCAACCTGTAATCGCTCTGATCAACGCCAAGAGCGGCGTCGTTGTGTACATGCTGGAGAACGGGCTGAATTCTCTAGGGACGAACTGCAGCCCCATCATAAGGAACCTGAAAGAAGTTCTGAAAGAATGCAACACGGCTCTTATCCTCAGCCCGGTAACTCTCGCCGCTGATAATATCCCCGCCTTGAAGCAAATAAGAGAACTGCCTGTCGTTAAGGTAGAGATTCCTGAGGACACAAGCGTCTCCACTGTAACGACGTACACGCTTCACAGGATGCCCATCGTAATGTTTTTCGGGGCGGAAGATTTTGCTTCTCGAAAATTCCAGCCTGTGGTAAGCTACGGTGATATCGACGTGGTACCTTCAGTGACTTCAAGAACTATGTAAATAATGGAGAGTCAGAAGTGACATATATGCTGTTTTTTTTTTCAACCAACAATTTAACGCACAATTCTATAAGCTAAGTTGCACTTATTGGTTAGCGTTACGATGCACGAGGTATCATTCTCAGTGAGTTGGCTCTTCCGGCACCCGAAATAAATATAAACCTGGTCCAATCACGTAGGTAATATGTTGTATTTTACCTACATGATTGGACTGTTAATATCCTCTTGACATGCCGGAACGTGTCGTAACGCCTTGGATTAGCTAACCAATAAGTGCAACTTACCTTACAGAATTATACGTTAAAGGGCTGGTTGAAAAATAACGAATATGAATGTATTGCACGGTGTGGATAACTTCACTGCGTGTTTGTAATAATAAGCAATTGCAATAACTTGTTGTAAATAAAAGGTAATGTGTACGTGAAATTGAATGTGTCCTTTACATCCTGTATATGATGTTTGACTATTCAGTAATGGGACTGGTTTCAAAAACACTCTTTCTAATGAAATAGTTTTATTTGCGCGTCATTTCTTCAAAGTAATCGAAAGCTACACACGGCTCCTTGGGACTTTTTCAGGACTCGAAGCATCCCCGGATATCACTTCGTGAGTGTTCTAAGTAACTCGGCCGCCTTCTTCATACATCGCACTTGAAAACTGAAGATTCAGTTTGCAGTATTTTTTAGTTTTAAAATAAATTTGGTGTTTACTTCTTGTTATTTGATACTATTTCTAAGTAACAGTGTGATTTAACACGTGACTGGGAGAAGGTTGGGCTGTAACTGATATACGTACATCAATCTGACGAGCAATAATCAAACTAGAACCTGCGCGCAGTTTCGTTATTTCAGAGTCACACCTCTCTGTGTACGGTAAGAGTTGCGATGTCCGGCAGATCCTGGATCAAAGGTTGCAGGATGTCGCGATTTTCCGGTCATTAGAACGTTACATACAATGCGTATGGTAGTGTACCTAGCAACATTATGGACAGACCTAACCCTTACGTTCTCACTTGATTTCCTGCGCTATTCTTCTTTTCCCACTTTGTTTCTTTATCCATCACTACTTACGCAATACCGTGTATACAGCTAACAAGTCAGGCAATGTACGTGTAACGTAATATTGAGGCGCGTCCGTGCAACCATTGTTGTAGTGGAAAAGCAATAAATATTACATATTGTGAGTGTGTGTCTGTAGCCTTAGGTATCCAGCATGCAGTTTTGCAGCTTGCTATATTTTTCGACATTATCTATTAAACGGCACGATTTTCGATAAAGGTTATTAAACATGAAACGTGTGTTTTGGTTTTCTATACAATTTTGTCTGAAACATACCTGATTTGAAGAAGAGCTGAACTAGGTATGATATAAAATATGTATTGGTCTTCATGTAAAGTACCCGTTATTCTTTTCAGATTTTAAAGAAACTTTAATTTTCTCGACAATTTCGAAAAATACTGAAATAAATTTCATGAAAGTCCGTCTAGAGGGAGCCGAGTTGCTCCATACGGACGGACGGACGGACGGGCAGACAGACATGACGAAGCTAATATTAGCTTTTCGGAATTTTGTGAACGCGTCTAAAAACGAGCAAAAAGTCTTCAATATTTGACGCTTTTAGTAAAGGTATTTACAACAATACCACTGTTAGCCGAAATAATGAGATGTAATAGACCTCTTTGTCAATTTCCGGTTAATGTAGCTTCCCGGACCATCAAGTGCCGGATATCACAAGTGTTCATGTATGTATACATGCACGCCAGTGTACGTATGTATGTATGTACGTATGTTTGTATATGTATGTATTTATGTATGTGTGTGTATGTATGTATCAAAGGGGCTCTACGTTTATGACATTACATATTCAGGATGCATATGCGTGTCGAAACACAGACGCAGTAATTCCATCTCTAATAAAGTTTATCTTAGTTGGTGTGTGTTCTGAAGCAGAGCGTATGAGTGGGAAGATGAAACGTATTTCCAAGTTTGTCAACTTGTGCATCTTGATTTCGGAGTAATTACAGTTTTATCTCATTAAATTTTGACAGCATTTCCTCGGTTGCTAGTGACGTACCTTATGCCTGCACAAGGTAATACAGCACGCAGTGTTTGAAACGGAAGTGTGGGGACTATATTCCGAACACACATACTCAACCCAGCGGAATGATACATACTCGAGAGGAGGGAAGAAGCTTTTAATTTGCAAACACCATTAAGGTTAGTTTCGGTGTAATTCCTTATTTTGTTTATTTGGGTTTCTGCACCGTATTAACGAGTGGATGCGTACCAACGTTTCGGATAAACATCCTGCCTCCATCTTCAATGAAGGCAGTAGTGTATCTGTCGTCTAAAGTTTGGTACCAGCTAGCAGACCAGATCAATTTGTTCCAATTCGCAAAAACGAAACTTGGAACATCTACCTAAAATCATATACGTATATTGATTCCATCATGAAGCAAGGCAAACGATTATATTTCAGCCCCTTAGCTATTACTGATGCAGCATTGTAAATGTCTAATCAACAAGTTTAAATACATAATTCTTTTAAAAAAATGGAGCACGTTTATGACGAAACATTGCTTTATTAAATTTATGATTCTCATCGTAGTGACTGAAGATTGCTGCATTATCGGGTGAAACACAATGTAACTTGGTAGATAGGTACCAAACCTTCAGTTCAGTTCAGTTCAGTATAGCGATGATTCTATCCTGAAGATGTAGGCAAAACTTCCTTCCGAAATACTGATGCTTATCTACCAAATTACATAGCTTCACATCCTAGACAACAGTTTTTATATTCGTGTTTGTCAAAACAACATGTATTAAGAATAAGGCTACATATTTGGGCTAAAAATAATTAGCCTTCATCGGGCTCCAACTGTAAGAACACAGAGAGGGTGGACTTTACAACTGTATGTTAGATTTGAGATCCCAGCCTTTACCAATGAAAATATACGTGCGTTGTAAAATGTATACAAGGTGTAGAGTACCTGAAAAGTGTAATTTAAAGTTACAAAACATTAAAAATATTAAGTGGAGTACTACAATATAAGTACCAGGAGTATTTCCTGTGGGTAAAAGCGGCCGGTGCGTAAGGCTGACAACCTACCGCCATCCTGTGCCGTTGTCACGAAATCTGGGAGCCTTAAATTCCTGGAACCCTCTGGGCCTGTCCAGGCCTGTAACGGGACTGCTTTACCTTTTTACTATAATGTAGGCAGTTAGATGTAAAATTCTTGGAAGTAACGTGTAAATATTACAGTTGGATCAGAAGTTGTGGAAAATTGCATATAAAGTAGGATTGTCTTCGATTCTTAGTCTTGTTTCGCGATGCTTTTTTTTTTTTTGCTACTTCCTTTGACTCTTCGATTAGGTTGTTTTGTACTAGTTTGATATTACTTAAATCTTGGTACAAAATCATACCTCAAATCCAAATACACTTTGTACTTGCCTCATATTTGAATAGCTAATTAAATTCATAGTGCTTTGTGATGCAACACCGAATAACACCAGCGAACTCACGGTGTGAGTTTGCATTTCATTGTCTTTTCGTCTTCCTGCTTGCATGTTTCAGTTCCTGATCCACAGAACGTTGTATGGCAAGGGAATTTTCTTTTACCCGTTGAATTTAGGACGCGAGCTTCAATCAGAAACAGCTGGTCTCAGTTTCTGCACTCGCTCCCCTTGCTATATTCTGCACAAATTCAAGTGGTGTTTGTGGCAACTTGTCCCACCAGAGCAAGAACAGAGACTGGATGTGTTTACTGTCTGCACAGGGGGTAGGTGGCTGACGTCATTCATATAAAAACGCATCCATGAAACCGAGAAAGCAATTAGAATTTCGACCCCTGAAATTTCGGCTATCCTGATAAGCTTTTCGTTGCTTTCTTCATGTTGAAGGCAAACGGTGTGATGAGGTATTAAAATGAGATTTGCTCTCTTCTGGGGATTTATGCAGGGTAGATGGCAATTTCGTACCGGTATTTCGGGACAGCCTATCAGTCCCATCTTCAAGGATCAAGCAGTATTAGAAATTTTTGTCCCGAAACATCGGTACGGAATTACCATTCTACGCCGCGTAAAACCCCAGAAGAGCGGATTCCTCATTTACACCACAGCGAAAGACTGAAACTACGCACGGATGAAAATATTGCATGAAATAATTTCCAATTCCTCTTGCATCGTCTTCTTCGATGGGGTATAATCCATGCAGTTGGAAAGGCGTCGTTAAATACCAGTAGTCAGGGCAGCAGTAGGTATGACTTAATATGAAACTGCAATTTCATAGATATTTAACCCCTGTTGTAATATTGACACTGAGATGCCTTTGTCTACATATTGTCATATTATAGAGTCAAAATGGAGTGCTGCAGAACACGTTACTCAAAATGGCCAACACCGATACTGCTGACAATATTTTTTCTTTGTATTTCAGTGTGCTTGGCTTGTGAGTGTCTCAGTTTTGACGCGTTTTAGCGCTGCACAGCCTTGAAAAACTCAAATTTCATGTAGCAATTATCCGTGGTTGCGGTTCTCGGAGTTCATTTGTCCACGACACAAAATCGAAAATCGAATTTGTCTTACTTCCCAAACAGTACCGATCCCTGCCAGCACCTCATTTAAGCCGCTAAATTTCGCGTGATTATGATGTGACGGCGTATAATCTTCATGATGAATATCGACGTTTCGGCGGAACCTACTGCTGCAGTGTTTTATTAAATATTACTCTGAACATTGAAAGATTAGGTTTCGCCGATGCTTCGTAAACCGTCTACCAGATAACAGAAAGGCCAAAGCCAGCTATTTGCATGATATTGTAAAGCTGCGGAAACCAGAACCCCTTTCGTCAAACAGTATAACCTCAATACAAGCCGTATATGAATTCACGGAATCTTATAATTTTGTTTACACGTGAAATCATGACCATATTACGTACATGTCGTTCTGTGTACAAAGTACACAAGATAAATACATTATGGAGAAGTCGTCTCTGACTATGTCTGGCCACGCGTTTGATCTTCTGGATGATTTAACATTTATAGATTAAATGTGATGTATATACTAGACTCTGCTTAATTGTCGTCAACTTTTATGACATATAAAGTTCATCTTGCATGAAGATCAAGTCTAATCCTGAAAAAACGAATTCTCTTTTAAACGACTGACATTTGGTTTAGAATATGACCAAATTAACGTATGCGTCTTTATTGAATCATTTCTATATGTAATCAGTAATCACTACGAACAAAAATATTTTGTGCAGATAGGTTCACAGCAGATTTATCATTTCTCAACGTATTGCCACATCTTATCACACAGAGTAAGTGCTTCTAACCTATACTGATATCTTGATGTGTGTATCGTTTCACAAGTAGGAACTTGACTTTCTGTCCTGCTTGTGAATTATACATTTGAATCGCTACCGGGTTTCGTCTCAGTGGCAGGGTTCTCTATTATTTTGTCAGCAACCGAATTTTGTGAGAGTATGCAGCTGTACGTATGTAATTTTTAGTTACGCTTGACACGTGACATTCGCAGCCATAGCACCTTCTAATCTTGACACGTACTAATTTGTCGTATTTGACGTTCAGGTGACCGTGTATCGTGATAAATTCTTATAATAAAGCCAACTAGATGCACTAAATTCTCAAATTCTTTTTTGGAATAAAACTCTACATGTTTCGGACAGTTCCTCTGTTCATCATCAGGAGTATTTCACTGTACACACAGCTATGGTATATGTCATACAGGTTTTGAATTTGAATGACGCCATCCCGTTGTGCATATGTAATATACTTTATTGCAAAGTACCGTCTATACACACCAACTGAATATCAGTTGTAGTTTTACGACTGGTTAATCAGGCTACATGTTTCGGCCGGTTTTATCCGGCCATCATCAGGCCTACAGAATAATATTCTCTAGGCCTGATGATGGCCGGATAAAACGGCCGAAACATGTAGCCTGATTGACCAGTTGTAAAACTACAACTGATATTCAGTTGTTGTGTATAGACGGTACTTTGCAATAAAGTTCATACAGGTTTGCTGAGGGCTTACGACCTCTCAGCTGTCAGCAAACCTGTATGACATGTACCATTGCTGTGTGTACAGTGAAAAACTCCTGATGACGGACAGCGGAACTGTCCGAAACATGTAGAGTTTTATTCCAAAAATAAATCTGAGAAATTAGTGCATCTAGTTGGTTTTATTACAAGAATAATTTGCCGCAGTTAGGCAGATATTAAATCGTTGGTAAAGTGATTTGTTTGAATCCTTTCTGGACGTTAAAAATTGTGTGCGATGCATTCCAATACTTCTGCAATACTCGAAGCGTCTCTGATTGAAATTACTGGGCTTTAGATTATTTAATACTTGCAAGCGTTTAATGATATTCAGCTTCTTTGGATCTAATAATGCTTCATCACTTCACTTTACCAAGTTTAATAACTTTCGTCCGTTGCATAATTTTATTATTTCTGGTTTCAAACAGGCACAGCCTTTAATAAACAGAACCAATAAACTTATTTATTGTAAACTTACAATATGTGTTCAGTCAACACAACAACATAGTATAGTACTGCAAAGGATAATGTATTTAATGGTTCTTAAATATTCAGCCTGATGATGACTCTTCGCAGTCGAAACATGTTGCGGTAACACATTAATTTTCTAATGTTGTTGTGTTGACTGAACACATATTGTAAGTTTACAATAAATAAGTTTAATTCTTTATAACACAACGGGATGACTTCCTTTAGATTAGAGAACCAATAAAGTTGCTTTATTTTGCTGTTGTGCAAAGCGTGCAGTGTTTGGGGGGCATTTGAGAGCAAATACCCGGTAAAACGCTTGGTCCGAAGGAGATGAAGTAACTGGGGGAATTGTGAAAAAGTAGAAACAAGAAGTTTTTATGCGACAGTATTCACGAAATTGTTGGGATATTTAGACGCATGAAAGACCCAAGAAATGCACACACAATTTTAATCGGAGGATTTGAAGAACAGAGGTATAAGTCGAATAATAAGCGTATGTATAATAAGCATTATATTAAAACAAACCTGGTGGATAAATTATTTTCCAAATGGGAAATTTTCGAAGTCTGGAGACATCTGGTCCATGGAATTTTTTTAATTATGCGTGTTGGTTTATCATTAAACGTCTTAATTTATGAATTCGGCCAAGAGTTCTGTAGGCGTAAAATTTAAGTTAGACTTTTCTTTAATGTTTTAAGAACCGCTAATCGCGTAACACCCATTACCTATAAAAATGCTTACCTAATTGCGATAATACAGATCCATTACCTACATAAATACTTACCTAATTACGATAATCACACTTCAGTTAAAATAATTTCAAATTTTGAATATTGCAGAGGACAACAGGAAAAATATGTGTCAATTTTGTATTTCATTTTATCCGGTTTATATTGTACGTATGAACAGAAAATTTTTTGTGTCAAAAAACGAAATTCGTAATACGTAGCCATTTCAATCGAAATTCCTGCAGTAAAATTTCCCGTAAAAGTTAGTAACTCAAATTTGTAAATCAGCGATGGTGCTCTAAATTACAACACTTAAACGTTTATGAAAAACGATTTTCAAATGCACAAACCTATACATTTTACCTGTTGTTTTAAGTACAAATGAAATCTGGCCCTTCGCAATGAGTCAAGTCTGTAGATAGATTACTGGTGTTTGAGTACAAAGTGCTAAAAGGAACACTTTAACCCAAGAATGGTGAAATAATAGAGAGGGAGAATGTTAAACATTAATGAGTCTAGTGGCTTGTACCTCCAGCAAGTATTATATTGGTGTTAAAATGGAGAGGCATAAAGTGGGAACCATAGTACACCGAGGGGTGACAAGGAATTTTATAGACCTCTTAATTGAAGAGTCTGAATCGTGGGACCATTTGGGAGGCATACACATGAATGGAAGGGTAATAATAACATTAAACTTTAAAAGGTAAGTGGAGTGTGTGGGTGTGGGGTGGAATAATTACAGATGAGGTGAGGGTTCAGTTGTGGACTGATGTGAAGATGATTCCTTGAAGCTGCATATTCCGTGACAGACAAACTGTTTCTTATGTAACTAAGCAACTGATAGTTCCCGCGCTCCACGACGTTACTTCGACTAAAGCAGTTCAGGGATGCGAGTGAATCGCTTATGATGTGAAAAAAAAACCTGTTGTGTGGAATGGTTATGGATGGCACAAGAATTGTAGCTTGAGAAAGGTGCATGAACAATGTGACTGATTGGTTTGACGTGATTTCGGCGAAGAAAGAACACAAGTGCGAATATTTGACGACGTGTTTGTTTTTCTAATACAGTAGAAAGAATTAATGTTTCTTCCATACTATTATTGCCTCAGAAGGTGAATATTTTAATCTCTCAGCGGTCAAGTTTAAGTGTGTCATATATGTGACAGAAATGTTTCGCCCCAGTTCAAATGATGACATAAAAGTATGTGATCGGAATATTCATTCATTCATTCATTCCGCAGTCTGTCTTTCGACAGGTCCATAGCCTCATCCAAAGCGAGTTTAGCATAAAGGTGATCTAGTGCCTTCTCTTTAAAATTACAGTATCCTTTCCTTTCCGTAAGGTCTCCAGTATCTGCTTACGTTTTCTTCCTCGTCTTCCCGTCACTTTTATCCTTCCGTCCAACTTTCCTTCAATAACGTGCCTGAGAAGGCAGTTTCTACGCAAGATGTGACCAGCACAGTTAGCCTCTTGTCTTTTTGCTGTATGTAGGATATTCCTCTCCTCCTTGACTCTTTGTATTACTTCTTCATTTCTCACACGATCGGTCCAACTGATCTTCTGAATCCCTCTCCAGCACCACATTTGAAAACTTTTCAGGTTCTTCTGATCTACTATCCGAAGTTACCAAGTTACGTTTTAGCTCCATACAAAGCTATGCTCCAAATGTAGCATTTTTGTAGTTTCTTCTTTAAATCACAACACTATACATATTAAAACACGCTGTTTTCGACAGATCTTGTGTTGTGATCTGCGTTGTTTTGGGTTATTACGCAGCGAGTAGTGGTAATTTCTTACAGACTTTTCGGGACAACCTATCGGTCCCATCTTCAGTATTCAAGATTCGTGAACCCTGATGTTGGGACCGATAGGTTGTCCCGCAACGTCGGTAAGAAATTACCACTACTTGCTGCGTAATAACCCAGAAGAGCGCAGTTCTCATCTACTTCGCGACGGAAGCCTGAATTAGAATCTTGTGTTTTTCTTTACAATTTATAAAAGCTTTTCCTGTATTAGACGTAATTGTTTTTTAATTTCCCATATGCATGTACAGTACCAAAAAGACTAGTGTATAGGTAGGTTTTGATGTAATGTTGACTTATAGACAGATTTAACTTCACATGAACTCATTTTTAGACACAGCAATTCACTAGTCTTCTGTGACACGTTATTCAATTTTGTGACTTTCTTATAGTTTGAAGAAAAATTAGTTTTGATGTGTATAAACGTTCTAGAGCTCTTGCTGAATGACGTGCAAGTGTGAAGGAAATATATAGATTCAGATATAATTTCTGGTTGGGACGAAGAAAATTCTCCCTGAGATGCGGTGTCCTTGTTAGATTGCACATCGTAATTAGCGTGTGAATTTGTGTAGAGGAGAGCCGGGGCTAAATTCGTGATAATCGAACAGCCTGGAGTTTTTACTGAAGAACTGTTCAGATTGCCTTTTTTTTCCTCACAAAGTGTCTGATGAAAGATTGTTTCAATTGATCACGCTGTGAAATTTATCCATCCTCTTATGTTTTTCCACGGAAAGGTTTGAAAACCGTGTCTGTTCTGAGTATGGTTCACATCCACGTTCTTAATATGATGTTTCATTTAATGGACACACTCTTAGTTATATGTGAATATTACCAATTTTTTTAAATTTTACGTGGTAGCTTCTATAATTGATTGTGTGATCTTGACAAGAAGAGCAATCGCATCCAGGACAAAGAAGGGTGTTTTCTTAATATTAAACTCTAAATATCTGGCATTCGCATGAGTGAACGAACTTGACACACTCCCCTGGAAATTAATTTTGTATGTTTAGGGAACAAGGAAATTTACTGCGTTTTATAGATTCGCTGCACAATCTATGTTTTTTATTTTCCACAAAATATGGCTTATTTCGTAATTTTATCCTTTTTCTGTTTAGGTATTACTTTTCTCGTTAACCATGCGCTGAAATTTAATTACCGTTTCAGAAGTTTAAATGTTAAATTACGCTTTTCAAAACCCGCTGTGATAACAGTGGGCCTGAATCGACTTATACGTCTAGTTTAGGATGTGAACATTTTGCTTCGAGAATTGTATATGGCCTAATACATATTCCATTTGCTGGATTCTTGGGATTTATCTCTTATGAAACATAGCTAAAGGGTAATACATCATCTTGCGACCTGGATCTGGTTACCAGTGACATTCTCAGGATGCTGGTTATGCAAGTTCTCAGAAACGCATTTGGGGTGGGTTAGGCGGGTACAGTATCTATAGGGGGTGTCTGGGGAACGGGTGAGGAGAGATAATTTTCACTCCAGTGGAAATTCTGGGAGCCGCCCTGCTGTAAAGTTGTTTTCCACACTGAGAACCTCTGGTTAGCTGACGTTGCAGAAAACTTTGTGGTTCTTGTGCAAGGAATTGCCGGTCTGTGGATTCGGTCCCTGTGTTTGTGTCTGTGAGGAGACGTGTGGTTTGCGTCCATGCAGAAATGTGAGGCAAGTAGAGAAGCTCCGTTTCCCCATAATTAAACTTGACACAAACGGGTACTTACTACTTGGAGCAGTACTGTGGCACGGACTGCAGAGAGAACTGCTGGCGCGTTGGTGGGACAGAGATGAAAGAGGTCTGCTGGCGACAGCCGTCCTTTTGCGTGTGCATGAAGGCGGAAGGATCTGTCGCCATGCACGACGACACTGTTTGCCAGACGCCATGTCCCGCTTTGCAGCTTCCCTTATTCCTCTTCCTCTTTTCAAATTGCCTTTACTTTTACGCTTGCGTGTTTGTGTGTGTGTGTATACAACTCATAAACGCCTTTGAACTATTGTTGATTTTAATTGGAAATTCTCTGGCGTGAAAGTCACAGATCCCTTCCTTCTGTATTCTCCTGGTAGAAAAGGATCCTTTCAAGGGAATAAGCCCATTGCTTGCAGTCATCTGGGTGTTCAGAATTCAGCTCAGATAATAGTTACGCCTGTTAGGGTGATTTAGTGTAGCAAATCAAATGTTGCTGCGCGTAAACTATTTGTTAACGCTTATAGTTTGTGTCGGGAGGGGGGGGGGGGAGGTCGTTGGTTTTTCAATTTGCTTGTTTTTTGTGTTTTTTGTTTTTTTTTTTGTTGTGGGGGGGGGGGGGGAGGTCGTTGGGTTATCAACTTGCCTGCTATTTGCTGTTTCTGTCTGTTCTTGTTTTGCACTTATACCTAGGCCGCCTTTTGTGCTTCAATGCTCTGAGATTTTTCACGTTCATTGTCCTAGTACGTTTGTAAGGAGAAATGAAATGTTGAAAAATTACAGTCTAAACACAACTCTGTCTGTGTGCAAACCATCTACATATTTCGGCTATATATCGCCATCATCAGGCTGGTTTGCACACATATGAAGTTGTGTTTAGACTGATTTTCATCGTTTGTGTTCTCCTTGTATGTGTATAATTAAAAGAAAGAGAGGTCTTGTCTAATAAGTATTATCTCCGTTTTCTTCCATAATTTATTCATAACCATTTAAGTCTTTCGACGTTCTGAGAAAACATCGTTAAATGACACTGTAAACAATCTGTAGCTCACACGAAGCAGTGTTAGACAGTACACTGGTAACGAGCACACAGTGTAATTGTTAATAATTCAGATATGCACGTAGTTGAAGGGGTCACCTTTGAAAGGAACGAACGCCGCGTTTCATATTTCTGAGAACAATTGGAAAGAAAGATTATTTTGTTGAGTGTAAAATAGATAAATGAAAAGAAATTCGTGCGTGTTACTCCTTCTTGCATTGTTCTGTTTTTGGACTAACATAAGCATGTTGTATAACTTAGAATACATTTTATTCAATAAATAAATACCTGGAATCACTTAATTTTGTAGCAACAAATTATGTTTCATAATCTTTACTGATTTTTGTTGGAAAATATTTTAATAAACAAGGCTCTGTAACGATCCAAAAATTTAGAAATATTTGAATTTTACTTAAAGGGCTGCTTTAACTTGAAATTCTGTAATTATGGAAACAGAGTCATTGGCATGGCCCTCTGTTGCCTTATGCAGCACATGAATGAAAATTTGCTCAGTGGTTAGGCTGTTGAATTTTACTGTGATGTGCCAGTTTCGAGTTCCTGTCGGGGCATTATTATGACGGATGTTTTTCGTGGTTTCCTTGTGTCCCTCAAGAAAACTTCTGGGATACCGTCTGAAAGTTGCACCCAGATCGCTTTCTTTCTTATCCTTTCCAAATCATTAACCATCCGACATCTCGGGACTTCATACACTGAGCTGCTGATAAACGTGAGTGGTTAATTCGCTGCGTAGTTAATTGGTTGTCTGAATCTTAAACAACTCGGCACTCATCTAATTAGAAACTTTAAGTGACTTAATTAGATTCGTGATACTTAGTCGTTTGGTTATTGGATAATATTGAATTTTTACATGTGATTACTGAAAGTATGGGTCTGAATATGGAAGGACATGTAAAACATTAATGAGTAATATTAAAGATTTGTGAATTTAGTTTGTCAGCATTCGTTTGGTGAAGTAGTTACACGTGCAATTTATGAACTCTCATCCCGTGGCATTTAATGATTTTTTTTTTTCAGATTTACGTTTGCGCATCCGTTGCATTCGGTGAGTGATTATACTTGTCTTATTTACATGTAAGATTTAGAAAATGGTAAAGGTTAAGTGTGCCTGTATACGCCATAAAAACATATTGGCGTGAGGACATACACCACCACTCATTATTAAACCTGGAACTTGGTGGTGGTATGTGAGTACGTGTCACATCCCCACCGCTTTACCGAGGTGAACGGGCCCCCGCAACCCGTAAGAGGCTGTTTCGGCCGCAGCTTCTGTCTGAACGATTTGAAGAAAAGAAAAGTCTCTTGCCTCCTCCTCCCCCCCCCCTCCCGCGAAAAATCTGACTTTTTGAAACAGAAAATTAGTATATGTTTACTGGGACTGTGATATGTAAACCCATTTAGGTTGAAATTAAGAATGACCTAACACTTTATTTTCTATATTTTACTACCTGCAACCAGCAAGTTTTATGCTTCCTGTATAAAATGCGCGAGTTTTACGCTCACAAAATGTCTCAATAAGACTGAGCAACGTTAATCCTTACACCCATTACTCATTAATCTTAACTTTGTTTCTTTGTTCGTGGTTTGAATTCGTGAACTTAAGAAAATGAATACCTTAAGGAAAATGTTGTTGGCGGGTTTTATAGAACGCGTTGGAGAGATGAAAATGTATACGCGATGAGATCAGTTACGAAACACAATTATAGGCGACGTGATAAAATTATGGTGGGTGGGCAATGTTGTGTGATTGTGCGGATTGGGTTCATCGGGCTGGGGACAGAGACAGACAGCGTTTTTGTCCTTCACTTTGGTTCTTGTGCTACGTGTGTGGTGACAGAACTTAAAACACAGAAATAGGTTGAGAACTGGAGAACCGTAAGCCATGTACACAAAGCGAAACTGTGTAAAATTGTAATTTTTTTTTCTTGCAGCTTGTGTTCAACAAAAAATTAGGTTCCGATAAGAATTTAGCGAATTAGGCACCAGATGCTCAAGGAGTAGTGTTTAGGCCTGCATTTAATTTGAAAATTATACTCATCAGAGTTCAATAAAAACTTTAATATGATGATTAATATTGGTCAAAACTTTCAATATCGTATTTCATGTCAATTCTTTCGGCGTGTATTGAGTTGTTACTTGAGGGCAGAACAGCGAAACTAAACGACGCATTTTAAATTTTTTATGCAAATTCTTAGAAGGAAAATGAGTGCTAACGATCACCAAAAAACTAAGTACCGGTAAGTAATTAATAAACAAACTGAATAACTTTTGATTATTTCAGGTACAACGGTGACAAATTCGAGAGTTATAAATATATCTTTTCACTTTTTGCAAAACAAGCACTCGTACGCATTGTCATTGTACTGCAACATTCGATCGCCATCTGTTGTGGGGCTACTGATATAGTGCAGAGACATATCGCAGTGCGTGTAAAAAGGGTGAAGAGTGAAGCTTACGATCGTATCTTAACGAAAAACCGGGTTAATGTAACAAAACAACCATCTTTTCAGCGAGATATGAACTAGCACAAACACTCCCTTCTGCTTGTCGCGTGGCGTGATGGGTAGGCCCAAGCATACTGCAGACCTATGCAACAATATAGACACTGCTCCATGCAGTAGTGGCTCAAAGACTTCCAGCAGAATTTACCAATGTTAAATTTCATGAAGGACCTCTGTGTTTCTCGACTTTTTATACACGTAGAGACATATGGAGCCGGTCCCAGTGGTCGCGCGGTCTAAGGCCGCTCGACTGCTGAGATTGCGGGTTCGAATCCCACCGGGGGCATGGATGGCTGTCTGTTGTGTGTGTGTTGTGTGTTGCCTGGTATAGGTCTCTGTGACGAGCTGATCACTCGTCCAGAGGGGTCCTACCGACTGTTGTGCGTCGTTGTGTGATCTAGAAACATCGTGAATGAGGAGGCCCTGGCCGACTGGGGGCTGTAGCGCCCAATAAAAAAAAGAGTTATATGGACGGAAGGATTTTGAAAGGGAATCCCAAGAAATGCGAACGTTTGTAAAATCAAAATGGAATATGCTTTTCTCTAAGGCGATTTTGTATTGTGATCGGCAGAAAAAGCGAGCAAATTTTAATACAAAACCAACCGTAATTGGAACTGAACTTGAATTACCAAAACGGGTTTACTTTTACGTAAAAATAGGTGAAATCTAGGTATAGGTAATTGCATGAATATTTATAGGTTGCCGTGGCTATTTTGAACTCGATTGATCTGGCTTATGGAAGAGTCCAGTGGTAGGCCCTTGTGAATACAGTAACTAATTTTCGGATTACATAAATGGTGGACATATCTGATTCATTTTGTAACTGTGGTCTCGTATTCAAGGTCTTTCCTGCCAGAAGGTGTCAGAGAATACCAGTTTAATTAAGTTTCATTCTTGGGACTGTTTGACTCTGAAGGTTAGGGAAACATGATCATTCGCCCAAAGACACAGTGTCATAGCGACAGCCTTGTATCTCGCGTAGTTGAGCACGTTCAATTTTCTGTACAGGACTTTACATTTGAGGCAAATCATCGTATTAACATGTTGATATAGGGAGCCTTTTGCGGGGAAACTAGAAACTGTTACGTAGTTTCACGTTTTGTTTTAATGGACTGTGGAATGTGTGGGAGGTTCATATTGTAATGCCTGCAGATACGGCCGGCATGTTCTGCTTCAGGATAAAAAATATTGGATGACTGCACCATTACCCGCAACATCTGAGATGTGGAAGATATATGTAACAGGTGGTTTCAGAATTTTAGATGCTGTCTTCTGAGCTATCTTTTTCTTAATGTTTTTCAACGCGAAGAACATTCTCCTATGAAATAAAATACATCAAAACTGAATTTATTTTATACATACCACAACCCAACATAAATTATTATAATTTTCTGTCACTACAAAAAAATGAAAGTGAAATCCAAATTTTATTTTGTACACGGCCCCGGTAACTGACACGTCAGACCGAGGCGGTTAATCCTTAATGAACACTGATAACACTTATTCTAACGTTAATAATCTTCATTTTGCACACAGAATTCGTTTTTGTTTAGTGTCATTCTGGCACAGTGAAGTGGGATGCATGAGTACCTGTCGGTTGCTTCTTAAGTTTTATGGTTTTCAGAATCATTTACACATGTAATACGTGTCCATACCGTTAAGTACGACACGATGCATGCAGACA
>Ga0123352_10003169_pt1 | contig 23577 bp, 11 predicted proteins | sample TergutLab28metaG_FD_89700 | JGI IMG/M metagenome (GOLD analysis project Ga0123352, IMG submission 89700) | Labiotermes labralis P1 segment gut microbial communities from Petit-Saut dam, French Guiana - Lab288 P1 | ecosystem: Host-associated > Arthropoda: Insects > Digestive system > Gut ...
GCCTTCGTGGACGTGGGAGTAGGATTTGCCGACAGAGCCGCCGTTGTTGTTGCGGTTGGTTTTCTCAGGATTTATGGGTTTTACATATCAGCATCTGTATAACCCCTGATACCATGTCGGCCTGTGACTTAAGATAAGGAAAAACTCACATGCATGAAACAGACTCAATATTAACTTACTCCTTTGACCTTGGTGCTGCATTTATCACAAGTGGGAGCCAAGTACTTCTCAAAGCAATATTCACAATACAGTTCTCCCTTCTCCTCTACAAAACCAATGTCTGCCAGTGGGCGACGACACTGGGCATTGACACATTTAAAATGGTCTGGACACCAGTTCTTGCCCAGTGCAGTGATGAATGGGCCTCTGGAAGACATTATTTCAATTATTTTGGATGAAATTGCTTTAAAAACCACAGTTGTAAGGCTACATAATTGCTGTCACTATATCAGACAAGAAGATAGAAGACTTGTTCAATTTAAAAACAAGGGATTTTTACTTGTCTATAAGGACGTGCATTACAATAATGTGCACAACACAGCCTCCCTTTTATTTTAATTAGTTTATGCTACTATATAATTTTATTCGCAAGTTAACAACTGATAATCCCCAGTACTGTAGTGTCTAGGCAGTCATAAGAACTGAATTACATTAGCAACACTCTTTAATGTCTGAGATTTAATCTCAAATTCTTGGTATTTCTGATCTTCTGTAGCACAGAAATGCATTCTAAAATAAAGCTGAATGACTCACAATTTCATTTTTATTATTTACTCTTACAAAGTGATTTAATTAATACATCATAATTTAAACCGTAACTACTGTGCCAGAAACAAAACCGTTTCAAACTCTCTTAATAACAGCATAAATCAGCGTTAAGTACAAAACTAAAAACAGTGCACTCTCAGACTCACAACATATTGAAAAACAAAGCACAAGCAATTTTAACAGCTCTGATACAATGCAATACACTGACTCATCACTTCCATCATTTCTCCCAGCATTTTAAAGTCCTTTGGAAGTGTTGTGGGGTAAAAACATGTTGAAACAGCTCCATCGATCACTGAAAGAACAATATGTTTCCCTTTTACCCAATCAGCTTGAAGATTAGATGGATCTACAAAAAGTTGTGGTATCATTAAATGCAAAATTTTTCAGCAGATACTAAGTCAGTTCTGTTTACAACCTACATGACCAGTTAAAAGATTCTTCTTATATTTTGGTGGATTAATTTAGCCCATCTGGTCACCAATCACTGCTAAATAGTTTCACACACTATATCAGCGACATGCCATATTTGTAGACCGCAATGTGTTAGAAACTGCAGACCCACACCTCCATGTCCTATTTCTTTAATAACCACTTTATGTCCTTCTGGCTATGAACGAATGTCCCAAGCAGTATCTTCCCTCCAGGTTTCTAATCTAAAATTCTGCCTGCATCTTCTTCTTTCGTAACAGTTATCTCTCTGCTCTCTTAACTAAATGACAACAATGGAAACGTGTTTAGATTCAGGCCCACCAGTAGACTGAAATACTTCTTATTCTTTAAACAACTGATGGACTGAAAACTCCACAGAGGCCTTACTGAAAAGCCAACATTTTCTGAGATAGCCAAGAAATTCCCTGCATTTTATGGAACCCAAAGTTTCATTGCCATGTCTGCAAAAACCTTCCACATGTACCTACCCTAAGCCAGATAAATCCAGTCCATGCCTTCCCACCTCAGTTCTTTAAGATACATTGTAATATTACCCTCCCATCCACACCTAGGTCCTCCAAGCAATTTCTTGTCTTCAGATCTGCCAACCAAAACCATGTACGCATTTCCTTTTTCCCTGTATGTGCCAACTGCCCTGCTCATCTCATCCTCCTTCATGTAACCACCATAACATATCCAAATTCCAGTTGCTGCTGTGACATAATGGAAGTCATCACACATCATAACATTAAGTTTCATATTATTGGAAATTATATATAGTCAAACACAACTGTGTCACATAGGTGTATTTAATGGCTAAATGAACAAATACATGTTTTGGCCCATACAGGCCATCTTCAGATTGTCTTAAGAGAACCTGAAGATGGCCTGTATGGGCTGAAACATGTAGTTGTTCATTTAACCATTAAATACACCTATGTGACACAGTTGTGTTTGACTATATACAATTTCCAAGTTTCACACACACAACGGGGGTGACACACTTCCTAGATTCCATATGATAAACCACTTTACCTTCTTATAATTGTGTCACACGTGACACACGTGGGATAAACATCATTCTCCATTGATTCTCTGATTGTCTGCACTAAAGCTTCTGTTAACATTCAACATACAAGACCAAGTTAGAACACACAACTCACACACCATGCCACTTCATTACAGGATTAGTAACCACTTACACTACAAATATTTGAAACAAAATAACCTGATCAAAATACCTACCATGAGAGCATGAGTGTCTAAAGGGAGACACCAAAGCAACAGATTGCTGGCAACAAATTTCAGTATTATATTACTGACAACAAACATTAATCAACTGGAAGCAACATTATCATGTCCCTGTTGATTAATAACACACAGATTACAAACAATGCATGTTATATATATTGAGTCAAGTGTCTCAGGGCACTTCGTTACATTGTCTTGGGGTGTGGAAGTAAATGGACTACCAGTCCTGTAGTTCACTGTGTTTGGGTATGTCAGTACATTATATTACCATCATAATTAATCAGTTTAAAAACTCTAATTAAGTGGCCTACTTTAAAAATCACTTAAGATTAATTCTGCACCTGCATGATTAAATGCCAGGGCTTGGGCAAGTACCTTACGTTATTATTCCAGTACCTTTCTACTTCCAAACACGTATGGAAAATGAACTGATACACTTCACTACAAGTAATACACCTTGTGTAATATTTTGAACTCACATGCTGATAGCAAATATTAAACAGAAACTCGGTGATTATAATACAGAATGGACCTTTAAATCATAATATAATTTGGTTATAAGAAGCAAAATAATCAATAACTACAGAATATTGTACAGTTCATCAAAACCACCATTTATGCAAGATTACCAAAAGAAAGTCCTAGTGGTAATACTTCAGACTTGTACTCAGAAGTTCAAGGTTCGAATCTCTTCCAGAAACTGACTCTCCAGAATGAGGCCCATCATGACCTTCCCCAGCCCTCCTACCTCACTACTCAGTAACCATACTACCATTTGATGCTACATATTCTGAGGTACTGGGTCACTACATAAATTACAAAAAATACACACAAAAGACAGATCATGTTATGGGGTGTCTACATACTACTGCTCTACACACTTCCAACACACATAACATTCCAGTATAGGGCATAAGACACTGGTACATGTGTAAGTGAAACTGTAACAATGTACTGAAAACCATAAAGATTCATAAACATAGAATTTATCACTAAAATTGCAAAATATAAGCCACAATTGTTACTCTGACCTCTCCTAACTCATATTCAAATTCAGGTCACATTCCAGCATGCATCTGAATTAAGACATCATAAATATGTTAAAGCACTCCCATGTTATTTGTTATGTGTGTCACATTTGAAACCTGCAGAGAAATGTCACTGGGCAATAGTCAAACAAAGAAGCATCCAACTAGCCATTATTGGCTAGTACATTGTCTTGGTCAATTCCAGGCCTCTGTGATATTCATTGACTAATTATGTACAGATAAGAATGCTGAATAAACAAAATTCTGATCATCTCTCACACCTGAAAAGTTATAAACCATAATATACAGTGTTCTGTAACAAGCTGGCCAGATTCCAGGAGCATGTCCTAGAGGCTATATGAAGCAAAAAATGTCTTACAACTCATAGGTCAATATGACTTCATTATTGAGTTAGGCAGGCCCTAACCTTTACTATGCTCTGTGATAGTATAGTGAATAGAGATGTGTGCTTGTGTAGCAAGCTGGCATTGTTGTTAAACTTCAACATGCTACATTTGTTGAAGTACACATCCACAATGTCATTCTTCTTTCAATGTCACTATTGCAAGTGTCACATGTTCATTTGCCATTTATTCTTGTTCTCATACGCTACTGTACAGAAGTCAATTTTATGAAGACTTGAAACAAACAGACAAGCCACTACTGCTGTCAAAGTCCTCACAGATACATCAGTAATGGCAAACTAATGGAATAAGTGGCAAACATGATACAAGAAATTGTTAGACAAAAAATTTCATTTAAAAGACATATTTTGTCCAAAAAAATTAAATTATTAATAATATATTAATTGTTTGTGTAGGCAGAACTGCAAAAACACACCACTTGCTTGGCAACAATCAAACAGCTGCAACAGAAACTGAACGCAAGCAGTGATTCTACCTCCCAGTACGTTTCTGATCATATGCATTTTAAGCGCATCTATGTCAGAGAAATTAAAAGTTTCAAAGCTTGCTAGAAGTTGTGGGCATGCAAAACGCAACAAAAACCTCTTACATTTTCACATTCAGCTTAAACAGGTTCACCGTTCCTGATCTATAAAATAACACACAAATATTTTTTTTCCTAGTAATATACAGGAGGTGCCAAAAATATGTATACACATTTTAAGAGATGTTATGTATTACTTTTCGAAGTTGAACTGAATTACTGTAGCAATGTGTATAGTAGGACGTTCGCTCAAAAGATGGCATTAATCAAATGAATGCTAGCATCACCATGCGACAGGCAGGAAATTGAAACGGCACACGCAGGGATACATGTGGACACTTTGGTCAACGTTGCTCAAGCAGTAGTTCGCCGTAATCAGAAGTGCTTAGATGCTGATGGTAACCACTTTGAGCACCTCTTGTAATTGCATAAGTCAAATGTGACTTGCATTCATCTTTTGTTATCGGTATAAATTGAGTATTACAATTTTAATACAGTTTTTTCCTTTCTTAAAAGTGTATATGCTTTTTTTGGCACCCTCTGTATTTTCACAGCAGTAGCCTCACACATAAGCTCACGGTGACACAAGTCCTTGTCACATAACTGTCATCACACTTCCTTATTATAACAAAACACGATGTTATATTTAAAATTACTACATCAAGTCTGGGTAAATGACCAACTTGATGCACAATTACGCTGTATAAAACGTTTATTATTGTAATCTTCTACATATTTTGAGCAACACTGTGGTCATCATCAGGAGGTCAAATTGAGTGCAGGTTGAGAAGGAACATCTCAACCTGCACACCGGATGGTCACTTACTGAGAGTACTATACCAGATGCTGTATTAATACAATTCGACCTCCTGATGATGGGCACAGTGTTGCTCGAAACATGTAAAGGATTACAATGAGCACAGTGTTGCTCGAAACATGTAGACGATTACAATAATAAAAGTTTTATACAATGTAATTGTGCATCAAGTTGGTCATTTACCCAGAGTTAAACCAGGGATGCACAGTCAGCAAAACATAAAATGACTACATCAAGTTTCAATAGCCAGGAAACAAGCAAACCATGTAGACACATACAAAGAATATTGCTACAATAAGTTCATCTTTTATCTACAATTGCTATATTTAAATCTAATCATACTGTCACATCTGTAAACGCAATACTTCTGTTTACAACTGTCCAATGCATAAATCCAGCATGCAGTGCAGCAGACTTGGTCACAACACTGACAAGCAAGGTGCAGTTTCCAACTGAATACCTGATCTGTGACTTGCAGTGAGCACATAAGGCGATCCTGCCCCCCACAATTGATGTCTGCTGGGTCAGCACTCCCCTTCCCCTACGAGGGGCTGTTGAACCAGCAAAGATTGCACCCTTCTGGGACCCACCAGGTACACCAACACCGCTACCACCTGCATTTGGGACTGATGAAGAACTTGGAGCTGAAGGGGTTTTAGCTACAGATATTGGCTGAGTGGCCGAAACAGGGATTACAGGCATTGTGGTACTGATGGAAGGTTCTGGGGCAACAGGTACAGACTGTGATCCTGCCAGAAGGGAAGGGTTAGCAACAAGCGCTGGTGTTGTTGGTTGAGGTGCTGCAAAAGGAGGAAATTGACAGATGGGGTTCAATGGTGCAGGTTGTGGAGCTGACAGAGGAGAAAGGCCCAGTGCTTCTTGCTGTGGAGTGAAGCATGGTTGAGCTGAAGAAAATGCACAAGGTCTGAAAGGTAGTGCCTGGGGTTCTGCTTTAAAGTCTTCTGGAACAGGGATATTAGGGAAAGGTATGAGAGGTTGCTGCTGAGCTGATGGCTGGCACTGAACAACTGCAGGTGGGGCATAACGGTCAACTGGCTGGTAGGATTCATAAGGTTTCTGTGGAGGAGGCTGGCGCTGAAAGAACGCAGATGGTTTTTGTGGAGCATGTGGTAGTTCAGTTTTGGTACTCTGAGGCTGAGGAGTCTGAGTGTGGGGCACAGTCATGGGACATGTTGGGGTAGCAGAGCGGGGTCTCTGTCCTGGAAAGTCCCCCATCTGTTGCTGATAAAGTGGAATTATGGCTGGTTTTTGTAAACCTGTTGTTGTACACTTTCGTTGCTGAAATGGGGTTCCACTGCGGCTACGTGAGGTAGGTGTTGCTACTCTCTGTACTGGTGTCTTAGGTCTGGCAGGAGCAGATACCAAAGATTCAGTCTTAAATTCTTCAGAAACTGGGGGGAAAGATAAATGTGGTTCCTTATCTGATACTGAACTACATGAAACTGGTTTAAACTCGGTTTGTGGTATAATTGGCCTAAAGGCCCCTATCACGGGCAATGGTCCAGTTGAAACAGGTCGTTGTATTGGAACATTTCTTGTAGATACATGTTGCGGTTTAGAGACTACACTAATTTTCTGGGAAGGCGCTGAAATAAGGGGCAGTTGTGTTTCATCTCTCAATGGTAGTTCTGTAAAAGGTGCTTTAACCCCACTTTGTATGAAGTTTATTGCAGCAGGGGCTGTATCAGTAATAGGTGTTGCTGTTGTCTGCACTGGCATGAAACCTGGAGATCTCGCGGAACTGGACAAGGGAGAATATGGCCGGTCTGAAGCAATAGTAAGTGCTAAGGTCAAAGGTGAAGGGCAAGCATCTTCAGGATTCAGTAGAGCCTCTGTGTTAGCTGGCACTAGAACTGGAGCTGATGAAGACAGTTGTGGGACCTTACTGCTGGCTGGCAATGGAGCTGGTTTTATAACAGATGGGTAAGCAGCACCTCGAGCCAGTGGAGCTTGGATGCCAGCTGGCAATGAAGCACGGACCACAGGTTTTATAGCCTGCGTACTGACTGGTGATGATTGTACTGGAAAATGTGCCATGGGTTTGGTAGCAGATGGTAAGGGAGAATAGGAGCGGTCTGAAGCTACTGTAAGTGCTGATAAAAGAGGCGAAGGACATGCAGCTTCTTGACTGCGTGGAGTGTTAACACTGATTGGCAGTGGTGCTGAAGCCATGGGTTTTGCAGCACCTGAATGAGCAGCTTGATTACTGGTAGGTGCAGGCCGTGTTAGAACAGGTGCCACAGGTTCAGCAACAGGGGGTAAGGATGAGGAGGTGCAATCAGGAGCATTTGTAAGTGCTGACAGCAAAGGTGATGAATTGGCAATTGTAGGATCTTGTGCTTGGGAAGGAAACAGCTGACTGATTGGTTGAGCATTTTCAAAGATTTTAAGTGACTGAGCATGTTCAGAGATGAGGGAAGATGACCGCTGAGTTGAAAGATGACGTGTCTGCTGTTGGAATTGTGATGCAGAATACTCCTGCTCCCTTGACACAGGTACAAACCCACTAACTGATTCAGAAGAAATAGTCTGTGATTGACTTAACATATTTTCTCCTGATTTTAAAATTCCTTCTGACTGTGAACACACAGCTAAAACAGGGGAAGGTACATTTGGCCCATCTGAAGCTACGAATTCTGACACATATTGCGACTGTACCATCTGTGTTTCTACAGTAATCTGATCGCAAGACTTAACTTCAGAAAACTGAGCAGAACTCTGCTCAGATAATACTGACTGCACAGCAACAGTAACATCCTGTGACTCAGATGCACTTGAAACCTGCCTCGTTTCAATGTCTGTATTTCCAGTTGGCTGAGTGCTTTCAGCATGAGAAATGGATTGAATTTCTAGAGGTACAGAGAGTTTTCTGTCAACAGGAGAAGGCACTGATTCGGTGACAGGAATGGATGCCTTGGGGGTCGAAATTTCAGTAACTAAAGTTTTAACATGGGAATCTTGCTCAGAAACAGTCTGTCTTGAGGTTTCTTGTACTGTGGTAAAATCCAGCTCTTGAAGAGAACTAATTTTACTATCTTGCATTGGCACTGGTGATCCGGGACGCTTCACTGAGCCGGGAGTGAAGGATGACTCCAGCAATTGGGTTTCAAGAGTTTCTGACAGTGCTTCAAACTTTGGTGCAGGTTTATCTACATTAATTGCAAACACTTCCTGAGAAGACAAGGAGAATTTCTTCTGAAGTCCTGCATCTTTCAGAGCTTGCAAATCCTCAGCCTGAGAGTCTTCAACCGACATGGCATTTGTTTCATGACTGAGACTTTGTGACACAGTCTGTACAAGGGGTAGTTCATCTATAGGTTGTGAATGTCCTTCTTGTATGAGTGTTGGGTTTGGAACTCCTCCCAATGGTGTACGATGTTTTGCCAAATAGACTGAGAAGGGCTGTGGAAAAGGAGCAGTTTGTTGGGTAGAAGCAGTCTGAGTTACCTGGAAAGGCACAGATATTATGTCGGGTGCTACAGCAGAATCAGAAAATGAAGGGAAGGGACATTCTGGAGCAATTGTAAGCGCTGATGTAAGGGGTGATGGACATGTGGCCGCAAGGCCTTGGGCTGAAGGAGTGAGGATTGGAGCTGACACAGATTCAGTTGCAGGAGCAGATTTTACAGAAGCCAGAGATATCCTGGGAACTGCCTTGCCAGTTGGCACTACTGAAATACCAGCTTGTTGACAGGAATATGGTGGGACATACAGAGGGGTTGCAGTGGGACAGGTTGCTTCTTCTGATGTTGAGGGGGGCCACACAAATATACTACCAGCTACATATAAGCACAAATGTTGCAGTTCATGTTACCAGCATAATAACAAAAAAGAAGAAAAACAAAGCATTCCAATCACATAAATATGCAATGAATCAGCCACACAATATGGAACAAGCCCCCAGGGTGTTGAAGACACAGTTTTTCAATTATTATAGCACAATTTAAGTAAGGGTAGTTAATTGACACAGTTAGAAAAATAAACATATTGGGATAAAAAGGTGAATGTTAACAAGAACCAGACATTTTATTGAACATTAATGGGGTACAGTATTGAAATATTGGTATGGATATGTTGGTTAAGAAATTTTGGAAAGTTAAGGAAGAAAAATAAGAAAGAGAAAGAAAAAAGGACGTTACATTTTGCAGATAAGCATAGCATAATTAGTATAAGCCAAAAATAAAAAAATAAAGAATTAGATCCTACATAAAAAGACTAAAGTTTCTACAATAGACTACAGTGTCATAATTTAAAATGCACTAATTATTATGATGAAAAACAATGCAGCATTTCTGTGTCATGTACTATATTAATGCACAAAGTGTCTGTTAATGGGACAATGTGTTTTATACCTTACCCTGCAATTAAAAACAACATAAACACAAGTGTTTTATAGAATACAAATAAATATAGATCATTCAACCATTGATGATTATCAATGGTTGCTGACCTACATAATGAATGTATATTCCAACCTGCCCAACACCAAAAGCAGAGATTCTTGTGTGTTTGTCAGTTATATGTCTCACTACCTGGTCACATATTTTTGCATCCATGCGTTTTCTCTGAAATACAGTGCAAGATGGATGACGGCAGACTACAGTGATTAGCCCAATTAATGAAGCGATTAGAAAGTAATTAAGCTATTAACTTTTGAGAGCTGCTTTTGTTTTCTGCCTCCTAATTAATGAGAAATGGAAAAGGGTTTTGGTTTTGGATTGAAAGATTTATAGGCTGAAAAGAAAGAAAAACTGTAATAGGATACAGAAATACAGGGCTGTAATATCTGGTTTTCATTTCTAAACTTTAAAGTTAAAAACATCCCTTCACTACAACTGTTTGATGTTTTATACCAGCTATACAATAATCCATTTTGAAGCGTTCAAGATTATATTTTCTACATATATTTAATGTCAAATTTTACAAGGTGACAAAGTTTCTCATGCAAATATCAGTATGTGCAACATTATTTATCCACAAACTCATTATTTGTTCCATGTAAATGGCCTGTAGGTAACAATGGTTTAAAGAATTTTCCTTATTCAACATAAAAACGATTTAATCATTAAGTTAAATACAAAACTTCACAAAAGTAAGGATATCAGGTGGAATCCAAGCTCATAAGTATTTGCTCAGAAAAACAAGTCCAAAATTCACACAGCTGTTTTTCTGGTAATTTGCCATTTAAGAAGTTTTATAAAATAAGAAAATATGTTTACTGCCTCCCACAATACCTATTTATACAGCATTCACAGTACATTTTTATAATTTTGTTTCTTTCAACAAATCTGTTTATGTATTTTCATGTTGTAACAGAATGGAAAACTTTTTCACATGTATGTTACTCCTATATTCGTGCATGGGCATGCAGTGACGGTTTACTTTGATTAACACCTGATTATTTGGTTGTTTATTTCTTCGAATTTGAAAAGATGACTCTGCCGGCAGGCTAATGACAACTTTGATAGATGGGCAGCTAAAAGGCAGAGAATGGCCATATGCAGGAAGTAAAGATACAGTAAATCACATCACGTAACCTTCAATGTTTAATATTAGACTATATAACAAGAGTTATTTCCAGCATTCAGCAACACAAAATACATAAACAGAAATTAAGAACATTGAACCCACATAATTTTTGTCCTTATGAATTAATTTATTCACAATTTGAAAGCAAATGTGATGAAACGGAAGTTTAAAATGTGAAATACTGTAACAAATGGTCCAAACACACGAATGAAAAAAGGACAACTGAAAGTGTTGTTCCATTTTGTACCTTTTTGGACAGGATGGTGTGACTGAATGGGTGTTTTCATAGAAGACTAAGATCACAAATGAATAAACAACCTTCCTTCTTCACATACTTTGCTGTAATAATACTGCAAGTATCTTCCCATAAGTCTCTATTATACTGAATCCCTTGCCTGTATTAACACCATCTCTCTTGTTTTTACCACTAACACCAATATTAAAAGTAGAAGTGTTTTTGATAAGAATCTGCATATGGAAAAGTAGATTAGGACACCTGTCACAGCACAAGAACCTGCAGATAATGTCTGGCTTGATAACTACAGCTTACTTACTACACACCTTGAAATGTTAATTGACTTGTAACCATCCACAGTGTGGTCTGTGTGACTGAGGTTATGACAAAATAAAATTACTGCACTACTTTGTAAGTCAGACAAGAACTGTGCTCTTCACGATTATTATGCAGCAAGGAGTGGTAATTCTTACCAACATTTTGGGACAACCTATCAGTCCCATCTTCAAGGGTCAAGAATCTTTAATTCTTGAATCTGTAATTCCTTGAAGATGGGACCGATAGGTTGTACCGATACATCAGTAAGAAATTACCACTAATCACTGTGTAACAGCCCAAAAGAGCGCAGTTCTCATCTGCTTTGCAGCGGAAGCCTGAATTCACGCATATGATGCCAGTCATAATGCTGTCATATATAAATCCTTCAAAGGAACATAAACTTAACAAGCTTATCTGATAATTACTGACAATACAGCTTGAATGTCACTGGTGGCATTCTTGCTACCTGCCTTTGCAATCTGCAATACTGAACTTTATTTTAGCATGACTGGGAGCACAACAGATACTGTCACACTCAAATAATGATCATTGGATGACATCTAAACAATAGGATTGCCAAAGTGCTTGAAATTACATTATGTCCATAGGCATGTTCTGTGTTAATTTACAGAAGCAAAATTCTATGGTCAGGTTAACATTCTTGAAAAATAAAAATAAAATTAAATTTAAAAAAAAAAAAACTATCTCCAACAACCATATATATCTATATAGCAAAATTATGTATTACTTAATTTCAAAATCAGCACAAACAAGAGTAATGTTAAGATGTGTAAAGTCAATGTTTTTCTGTGCAGTAAGGTTTACAAGGAATCCAAAATCAGCTCTCAGAAGTTGTACAATCCAATATTATTTGACAGACAGTCATGCTCAAGAAGGCTATATCACAGTGGCACTGGCTGTGCAATTTGTGAGCTACCAAGGTGTGAAGCAACACAACACAAACCAACGTGATACACCAATCACTGAAAGTGAGTTCTGGTGCAACATACCAAAAAGTTATATTATTATTGTTGTTTTTACCTTTGATGTTGGTTATTGGTCTCAGCATTGAACAATAACCTGAAAAGCTACCATTGTTTCAAAAACTAAAGCTACCACTGTTTCAAAAACAATCTCTGAAAACACTTTGTACTGAAATGTGATTCACTGAGTACCTCTACATACAATGTATGTTGCTGTCAATGGCAATGTAAGGAACAATTGACTGTTAGGGTAAAAAAATGGGAGGGTGGAAGAACAACTACACAAATGTGAAATCAAACAGGGTTAATTTTAAGTTTTTCCTGCTATGCAGTATCTATGTTTGAGACTCACAGGACACTTTTTATAGTCGAACTCCCCCCAAAAAAAAAAATTTTACTGCAGTCATAGGAATACAAAAAAACAGTATTTTAAAAACATGACTAATTCAAAACAATTAAAAATGAAACAGCAGAGAGAGCTTCAGAATAATACAGGACAAGGAAGAGGGCACTTATGAAAGTATGGGCAAAGACAGTATTAATGGTGTCTGGTACATGCTACTCCATTCTGCACTAACCATTCACTCCATGTTCTGTTTGAGAGGGAGTCAGACACTCCCCCATCAAATTGGGAAGACCCACAACACATAATGTGGCTACATGTCTGTACCTTCTAGCAAACTAAATGCATTTGTCATCAGATCCATAAGCAAGATTTTTACCAGATATCACATATTTAAAGATTCCATTTCTGTGGGTTATGATGCAACAACAATGGGTAATTTGGCAACCAACATTTCAAGGGAACATAGTGTCATCCTTGTCAAGAGTTCATATGCCTATGAAGAATGTAAGATGCCATGATTCATGGACCTACCGATCCTTGAAGATGAGGATACTATGTTGCCTCCAAATGTTTGGTTCCAACTGCCCCACTGAGATGGTGTCATATCCTTGGAGAATGGATCCCTCAGCTACATTGCAACTCACATACCTTGAATTTCTTTAGCGACACATTAAATGCTACTGTTTAACTGTCCATAAAATTATATTATATGGCATTTATATTCTCTGCATGTTACAATCCACCCTGACTAAGAAAAACGCAGGCCTGAAAAAAAACATGAACATACTACAGTTCAGTGACTTTTCCATACAAACTAGTACTAATAACAGAACAAGACCTGTCTGATAAAGAGAAGTAGCAGTTAAGTTTACTGCACGAAAAAAGTGATGTCATATGATTTCACATTTGACCATGGTCTAATACTAGAATTGGGAAATGATGTTGAAACACAAATGCAAATAAACCCATGCTGTTAACAGAAAACCTCCATTTTAGTATGATATAACTTAGGCATCAGCTTACACTGCCACTAACAAGTCAATATATCTGATTCTAGTGTAAGGACAACTGAATATAAATACCTTACAATTTCCTGCAACATTTTTCCTTAGTTTAACTGCAAGCGCATGAACACTGAATGAAGGAACAGTTATGATTTCCCACAAGACAGAATCAAAACACCATACAAATTCCATCTAAGCTACAGCACTGATAGGTGTGACAGTAATGTCACATACCAACTGATTTTAAAGTATATTTGTACTTTAAGCCTGACATCCAAAACATTGTAACTAAGAGAACTTGTTCCATTATTCACTGCACATACCATGTATTTCTTTATGTACCTTATAGTGTTAGGTCAGTAATACCGTTTTGAAATTATATTTGTGTATTAATTTAATGCCTTCAGAGATTTTACAGAATTCTTTTTCCATATAATTTTATTTATTTAGTACCTTTGTTTTAAGTCTACAAGGTAAGACTACACAATTCACTTTGCTTTTCTGGGTAGGATTAAAAATGGTATTCCCAAAATTATAACTAAATCTTTGTAAACTACATCTCAGTAGACATAAATTTCCAATTTATGTAACTAAGGGAAACATAAATCACCTCCAAGACGCAGAAGAGACAGGTGGTTCCAGCAAGGATTGATAGAAGACTGTGCAACATCACACAGCCCAAGAACTCGTAACACCATAATGAAATCACTATGTCACAGTGAGAGAGTATTATGACAGCTAATAGGGAGGAACCATTTCTATTTCATACAGCAATTAATTTCCTGTAATTTTGATCATTACCATCACTATTATGGTCATTATCAGTGTTGTCATTGTCGTAACTACTGTTATCAATATCATTCTTATGCTGTCATCCATATTTTGGGTCCAGCCAAGCACACAGTCAGAAGTGAAGTCCCACAGTGAGGACTGAGGCTGCAATAATGTGGCGGTTGCTCAGGCCTACCACACGCTTCACAGGTGGCTAATGGTAACTGTGAGTATGAAACACTGGTGGAATAATGACTTGCAGAGGAAAACTGGAGTGCTTTGAGTAAATCCATCCTTCTGCCACTCTGTCCACACTATGTTCCACATAGACCAGCTTAATATTACACTTTGTCCTTTACATAGCTACTGTTTAATTTACCAAGATAAGACACAGCCTCTGCCTTCAGGCAACTGGTAATTAGTACTTCAGAACATAAAGTAGAAGATATCAAAGCATTCCTTCATGATTTGTTCTGCTCAGCATTATAAACAAGGGGCAACTCTGAGCGAAGGAATTCATACTTCACTAAACACTCAGTGACTATCTTATTTTCTGGGGACTGGGATGATAGGAGACCAGCAAGTGCAGTCAGGTATTTTACCTGTTCTATCTAGGCCACAGTCATAATTTGTTAATCAAGCAACAGGTGCATCATTCATCCAATCAGAAACTGACAAATTAAAACAATGTTTTCCATACTGACATGACTGACTGCACACAGAGATATAATTCAATCCACACTGTTTAACAAATGATTCTCTGAACTCACACACTATCTACAGACCCTCGTGGAATATCACCTGGATGGAAAACTTAAGGTAAATATACCACAAATGTCACCCATCTATTCATACATCAGTGAACACTGTTGAACTGTAGTTAATAATGTAACATATACTCATAAATGGGCTATATTTTTACAACTTCCAGCCCTAAGCAATTATATAATCCTCTATCAACATGAAGCAAGAATTCTGTATATTTGTAAGGCATCGCATGCATCCACATAAGGGTGTTTTTTTTACTGCTGTCCTAAGCAATGCAGCAGTCATGGGATGTCCTAATGGAAATAGGTTTCCCATGCAATAAAGCTGCTGTGCTTGGTGCAGCAATAAAAAAAGATTTTGTACAAATGATAACCGAAGTGGTAAAATGCGTTATGAGTTTCAAACTCGTTTTATTTGCGCAGGACCCAAGTCTTCATTTCTACCAAGACCCAAAGGCCTGATGAAGGTAACAGTACGAAAATGCAGAATTCTGACAAATCATAGGGAAAGCAAGTTCCATACTGCTGAAATTCCCTACACACAAAATTCTAGTTGTTCATGAATGTGAAAACCTGCACTTGAATTCAAAATTTACACCAGTTACAGCTGCACCATATATTTATTTTTATTTTGACTACTCTCTCTAGAGACTAAATTAATTTAACATAGTGGAAACAAGGGAGATGGGTAATCTGCTGCCTGTGAATAAATCCACAGGCACACAGACAAATGATATAAATGTTTAGTGTGATACTGCAGATGTGAATAAGGAAATTTCATATTTCTGTCTCCAACTAAATATGTTTGCGTACGAAAAAAATACCTGTTGTTCATCTGTCAACACAACAACTTTATTCTTATTCTGTCAATTGCCCTACTTTATACTTTTTCTTCCACTTTTTTCAATACATTTCTGACTACATTACCGATATAATACACACACTTGACCAGAAATAAGTTATTCCGTCTTCATAAGATATTTATTGTATTTAAAACTGTTCCTACACTTATCAAGCGTGGTGTGTGCCTTAGATTCTTTATAACTCCAACTGTAAATATTTACAAATTTATATATAAAGTGCATTCATTGCAGGACTTAAAACAAATTTTTTTCACTGCATATACAAACAAACTAGCACTTGTGTCCTACTTCTCCATAATGCACAAAGTAAGACACGTTACCAAATAAAATAAATAATGCTAAGAAAACCAGTTTCATAGTACATACAATCATCTATCTGCTCTCATAATTATTCATTATTAATTTAGACATTAAGTAATATTTAACTTTTTAATTTAATATTTTACTTAGAAGTATGAAAAGAAGATTAAACACATGTAAGATAATGATATATATACCTGTGAACAAGTGGGCCATTATAGCACAGTTGGATAGCAACTCGCTACGGGCTGGACAGTCTGGGTATCAAATCCCGTTAGAGGCAAAATTTTCCACACCTGTCCAGACTGGCCCTGGGGGCCATCCAGCCTCCTATACAATGGGTACTGGGTCTTTCCCAGGGGTAAAAGCGGCAGGGGCATGGTGTTGACCAGCCACCGCCCCCCCCTCCCCAGTGCCGAGGTTCAGGAAAGAGTAGAGCTATACATCTACCCCTTCTGTGCCTCTGTCACCTGTTCTAGGTGAACTTTACTTTTTACTTTACCTTTATACCTGTGAACTCAGTATTCATTAATCATTTGGGAATGCTAACACAAACACCATGTTCTGTTAACCAATATAAAATTTAACAATGACTTACCGGGAGTGGGACGTGCTGGGTTAGTTAATGGGGCAGATGGTGTACTGAATGGTTTTGGTCCAGCCAAACTTGATGGAGCCTGTTATAAAATAAATAAATAAATAAAATAAATAGTAACAAGCAAAATATTTGTCTTACTATCTACCGCAATATTCAAAATATAAAATTTCCTGAGAATTTTCAATTACATGAAAGTCTTAAACGAACAGTCAATAAACTGCTACTTTTAGAATGTACTTACACTAACCCACTGCTCTGAAAGTGCTACAAGGATATATCACAGAAGATAAGAACTAAACTATGTCTTCTCAGATGATAATCTGAGCCATTATGTAGTGAATTTAAAACACTCGGCAGACTATCTCTGCTCGATCATTAGGAACTCATGTCACGGTGACACAACTGTTTGTTGTGTGTACACATACTGTTGTCACCCAAAGCATGCTCCTCAATCTGCAAGCAGGCTACAACAACAGTGAGCATTTTGAGTCCTACCCAAATGTGATGGCTAATTACAGGAGTCTGTCTGCTATTCTCCTACTGTAGTAACTAACAGTGTATTGATACAGACAATGAACAGTTGTGTGACCGACATCCAATTCATCACTTCCCAGTAATAGATGCAGAAATAGTCTTCAAAATTGGATATACACTTCACACTCACGAAGCTGAATGTCTTTGAAGACTGCACTGCATTCTGTCATTGTAAAAGCTTCAACTCTAATATGACTGTAACTATTTACAACAGTACAGATTAAATAAGCTTTACCCACCATATCCATAATCTTAACAATGCAAATCCATGCATCTCCATTACATACATACAAAAACTGATGTTCAAAACTTAGTGTTAATGTTGTACAGGAGATCCTTTTACCCTTGCAGGAGGGAAGCAAATCTTCAGTTCTTTAATTAATGTGTAGAACTTACCGTGTGTTTTTACAACTGTGTGCTTACAGACAGCACATATGTCTTATAATAAGGAGGAAGTACTTGACATGGGTAGACTCTAACAAATTGGTCATGAAGTTGTTATAGAATAGAGTCTCTACACCACTGAGAACACACAATGCTTACTTCAACCCCAGTGCACACAAAATATCCAGAAACAATGGTAGCAGTACTTGCTCCTTACCCAGGTTTCTTATTTTTTAAATCAAAACATTTATTTACAATGATTATCATCACTTACCAATCCATTGGAATCTGTCATCCATGTATATTTCTAAAATCATTTGCATAAGCCAAAGTAAAAAGTGAGCATTCATAAATGCCTGAAATTTACTTCTGGATTGTGTCAAGAGCCATGTACAATCAAGTTACATGGAATACAGAACGAAAACTACGTCTTTTAATTTTTTCTATGGACTTAGCATCAACCATTTAGAGAAATTCCAATGCATAGCCAATAGATAGCATTCACTGATATCTATAAACCTGGAGTATACAAAGGCAATAATTTTCTAATTACATGAAAACCTACATCCAGACACACAAATTTTATTCACTAAGATTAAAAAATTGTCATAAATAACTAGATTTGATAACTGTTCTCTGATATTAACAACCAGTAACATGCAAGAAAGGGTTTTTGTATTTAAAGCTTCAAACATGATTTAGTCAATGATTAACCTCAGTTCTTGTTCCTGTATTTAAATTAAAGCATGGGTTACGAAAATTAATTTTCTATTTTTTAATCCATCACAATGGACTTCATATCCAAATGACAATAAAGACAAAATAATAAAGTTTAGCCCAAGGAATATACACAATATGGTATAACTTAGATAACTGTGAACTCAGATTGATATTTACAGTAAATCCCAATGCAGTAACATTTCAATCTGCATGCAGAAGAATGCATAACATTCCGAGCATGAAACACAAACAACCAGTTTAATAATTGCAAAAAGTCTAAAAAATTGAACAATGTTGATAAAAAAAATTTGGCATAATTATTACACATCACACTTGACAAATAAAGAGCTCCTATGCTGTAATGTGTTACCATTTCTTTAGTCTCTTTTATGACACACAATTCCTGTCACAAACTATCTAATAATTATATAAATTTACAAGTGCCTGATCTGACCTACAATGACTGCCCAAGAAGAAAACAAACCAGAACCTTCCTACACACAAATTCTGTTGGTGCTGTGTTGATAAAAGGAGACCTCAATATTGACAGAGTGACAAAGATTTACTATCCTACAAAACCTCAGCTTAGACTTATGCAAAATGGTGAAGAAAATATGATGCCCTCAATAACAATTGTGTGATCTCTCACTTGAAAGTGTCTGCAAATATATACCATGCTAGGAAGATTTTTAAGGTAAGTGTTTTAAGCCTCACTTCTGGGACATAAGTCATCAATTTAATGCTATAATGACCCCTCCCCTAAGCAGACAGAGACCCATTGTACTAACCTGTACACAAAAATGAAAGGAAAAGTCCCAGTGTCAGTGCTAGGAAACCGGTTACCTTCTATCTCACCCACATTACAGACACAAAACGGTCTGCTACATAACTATGCATTAAACATTCACCACTAATCCAATGTTCTTGTAACTTTTGTACTTAGAATTCAATGACTGACCTAGTCACTGCTACTACAGGACTGTACAAGAAACGCAGGTTATCATGCCTTTAACATACAAGGTTTTTGACTCCCCATTAGATCATACACAATACAGCACTGGTTTGCCAGGATGCTGCAAATTCCCATCATTCCAACTGTAGTGCTCTACAGGCAGCCTCAATTAAAATTGACTTTAATTTTAATGTGTCAAAATATATTCACAGAGACAAGAAAAAACAGGTCAGGTGTAACTCCTGGACTAGAAACAAAATAAACAAAAAGCATTTAAAAGAAAGCTTGCTCAACTTACAAAAAGGACTACAAAGCAGTGGACTGTGTTACCCAACATAAATGCCATTATCAATCTTCTGAAATTATGGAACCTGTACTAAATGGCTTACAGTCAAATTTTATGGTATTATTACAGAAAAATATGAAACCCATTGTGCCAGTCCATGCAGCTTTACAACAGTAACATGCACAACCAATAAAGATTCTCATATTAGCTTCCATACTATTATACATTTAATAAATAAGTCCAAGTTAGTGAAAGCATAAGTCAGATACACATAGCAAATTTTCATTCTCCATCTCCTCTACCTGAACTGGGCGAGGAGCACTGACGTGTGTCGTGCCACCCCTTGGAGCCTGCAAATATACAGATCTTGGCATGTTGTTCACTGCTCTAGCATTACAGAATTCAGGATGATCTGTATATATGTTTCAGTGTGGACAATGTTTCAGGCTTTCATGGTAGTTCAATGTTACGCAAATCTTGTCATGGGTGATGGAACAAACTGCATGTAGGTTTCATGATCAACATTTTAGAATTTTTACTTTCCCCATCTTCAAGGCAAAGTGTCAGTACCCAGCAGCAGATGCCAGTCTTCGCAGCATAAGTGCTCTGTTTGGTATGCCAACTGATACTTTGGAAGACTAATGGGCAGTCCTTTGCTTTGATGATGGAATCAATATGGTCTCCAAAATGTGAGCACCCTTCATGCTACTATATATCATCACCCTAAACAGGATGCACATTAATATCGGTGTATGTTTTCCAACACAATTTTACAACGTTTGGTGGTGATGCCTCCAATTAGTACTGGAATGTCAAGTGTCCTGCCAGATATTTTGATTAGGACTTTTGTGTCTGTGTCATTTTTATATTGCACTGAAAGCAATCTAGCATAAATTTCTTCCCAGGTCTTCTGCAGCAAAATATTGCAGTAATGAATACTATTTACATGAAAGAAAAATGTGCAACCACAGACAATATTCATACTGATTCTCATTTCAGTTGAGTATGATTGATACTATTCCTAAATGATCACAGACAAAATGGAGGATTTTAATTCAAATATATTACTGATCATATCTGACAACTTCATAACTAGGATGAGAATGAATGAAGTAGATTTTATTTCCTTTGAAATCTGTACAATATCTGCCATAAAGAACTGATGAGAACCACAAAATCCAGTCAAAATACTCACTGTCAGGTATAAGACATCTTACTTTCCAAATGAAAGCAAGTAACAAATATTACACAACAATAAGTGAGAGTACCAAGGCAAAGAAAGTACTGCATGACAAGAAACCTCATCATGTAGGAATTTGGACTGCAGAGTGTACCTGCTTTGAAAAACAGTACATATGTATGATGTGGGAGGTAAAAATAAAGTTTATAATTTTTTACAGGATTATGCAAGCTTAGGAAAATAACAGAACTAGCCTACCTGTTGGGTTCTATTTCTAAGTACAGTTCTATTTATCCAATAAAAATCAATTTTAGAAAATATTCACTTATGTTGGAACATATTTAGAAATAATATAATGAAGATCATTGCATCCAGAAGCAAGGTAGAACCCCAGAACCAATACACAGAAAGCAAAAAAGACCACCACTGTACAGTAGTAAATACGATTATTCTATATCAACAAAGCAAATAAATGTACCATATTTATTTCTATAAACATAACCAAAAGAGACAGTTAATTTCATTATATCATAAGACTTAAATAATTGACATAGCAAATGTCAGACCTTGTGGAAGCCCTTCCTAAAGTGTGTTTTAAAGAAACAGAATCCCATCACCAAAACATACTATCAGATTGCATGTGGCGTCAATACCTCGCTTGGTGTAGTTTCTATAGACTCAGGAACACTGTTTCCTGAATCAGGATCAGCAATGTCTAATGCGGGAAGGGTCGTAATAATATTTTTCATATTGTTCTCTGTTACAAAATTATTTTCTGGCATCCTGTCCTGGTAAGTGGGCTGAAAAATGTTAAAGTTTTAATATGGAGAAAAATGGAATACAAAACACAAAAATCAGTTACAAAGTTAAACACATCAAAAATAGAAAATATGTTTTACTGAAAATGTAAAAACACGCAAATAGAGATGGCTTCTGAAGTAGGAACAGAGAAAAGTGTTCATCTGTAATGCATATTCCAACCAGTTTGCTGTCACAATTTTTGGAACAAATGGACATACAATGTTGCATTTAAGTATGCATTTTTCAAGCCAAGGCTTAGTATTTGTGCATTATATGAGATCCAGCACCCACTTACATAGTTTACCATAGAACTGTGGATGTTCTCAAGTGACCATCAATTCTCTCCAAAAAATAATTTTCTTCCATTGCTTTTCACCAGCTGCTTTCAAACACTACTTAGCAGCTGCCTTGAGGGATATGTTTTACTGTTCACAGACCAGGAAATGTCATCTGCCCAAAATATGGCAGGTGCACATGTGCAAGTTTTCATGGTGGACATGACAAGTTGCTACTTCCCATCCTGAAAGCATTCACACAGTGCATTTGCTACCTACACACTACTAGAGATGCTTGATGTTTTCTGTTTGCGTGCAGTAGCTTGTCGCTTCTACCAACAGCAGTCCAGCAGTCCCACATATAGGAAGGATCACCCCCCCAACCTCAGCCCCACACTGCACCGGACACATTCATCCTTGCAGGTTTCATCTCGTGGTCTGCGTCTGTATTTATACTGTGCAATTTATCTGGCAGATCAGGTATATTCAGTATTGAGCACACTGTTGTGTTAGCCTTGAAACCGTTTCCAATGTATCTGCCCCCATACACAAACTCTAAAATTTATTTCATGACCAGTATCTGTCAATGTGGACTTTGTGAAATGGATGTTCCTCTAAACAAACGTCTGACACACCATTACTTTATATTCATCATCATTCTACAATTGCAATAAACATTCTACAATAGTAAATGTTTATAAAACACAGAAGATCTAATGGCCTGGGATGACAGTTAAATATTCCTGTTTCTGAGTAACACAATTCGTACCTTCAGTACAAAATTCTTCACGCATATTTCCTGAAGAAGCAAATTTTGTTCACAAGGAACTTGGAGGGGCAAGATTCTTACTGTTACATACAAAAGCAAACTAAGTGGCCTTCTCACAAACAACAACAGGCCCAAGAAAGTTAACCATCATGTTATCAACATCAGTACTGAAATAAATACAGAATACAAATTTTCTCCCTCCACTAAATGTACTTTATGTTTAGAATACCACTTAGAAGGTGGCTGATAGTATATAATATTTTTAAGCTTGTACGCCATGTTACCACCAACACAATGCGCTACCGACAACACCTTTGGTCTGAACATTGGCTATAGCAGAAACAGTAAAAGCCACCTTAGAATGAATTCTGTACACACTAACAACACCAGCCCCAAATTTTAATTTTCAATAGTATCAATACAAACTATACTTGCAACAATATTTATAATTACAGGTCCTTCCACATTTTTACATTATTTCCATTCCATTTTCTTTAAACAGATCTCTTCATTCACGCCACTATCATTTAAAATGACTTTCAATCCATGTGGCCACATAGTAATGTCACACAAAGGTACAAGAATTTATGTACTAACAGCCATGGCAGTGGAACCAATATTGAATATGATTTTATGCTCTCACCACCCACCCCAACAAAACAAAGCAAAAAATAAATAAAAAAACAAAAAACCAAAA
>Ga0123352_10003171_pt1 | contig 23573 bp, 31 predicted proteins | sample TergutLab28metaG_FD_89700 | JGI IMG/M metagenome (GOLD analysis project Ga0123352, IMG submission 89700) | Labiotermes labralis P1 segment gut microbial communities from Petit-Saut dam, French Guiana - Lab288 P1 | ecosystem: Host-associated > Arthropoda: Insects > Digestive system > Gut ...
CCGCCAGAGTGCCACCCTTGCCGCCAAGCACGGTTGTCGCAAAAAGATAACTGCCTGACCCCGCGAACACGGAAAAATCCTGAGGCACACCGGCGATAATTTCGGAAATCTGAACGATGTTGCCGCCTGAGTCCTTCACGCCAATGATGTTAGGGTGAGCGGAAAGCTTCACCACAAGCGAAGCTGGAAGGTTGATACCGCTGTTGCCAGGCATGTTGTAGACCATCACCGGAATTGGCGAAGCGTCCGCCAACGCAACGTAGAATTTTTCAAGAGCGGCATCGTGCATGTCGCGCTTGTAATAGCAGGGATTGATGACCAGCGCGGCATCAGCGCCAGCGCCAGCGGCTTCTTTGGTAAGCTCAATAGTTTCCTTCAATGATTCGCAGCCCGTTCCCGCCAGGATGGCTTTGTCTGAAGAAAGCCCTTTGCGCGTTGCCGCCAAAAGCTCCACCTTCTCGCTGTGAGAAAGCATGGTAAATTCCCCATTGCTACCCAGAGAGGTTATACCAGCGAGGCTGGTTTTGTTAAATCTGGCAAGGTTTTCCGAGTATTTTCCGAAATCTATATCCCCATTAGCTCCAAACGGTGTTGCAATCGGCGCAAATACGCCCTCAATTTTTTTAGCCATCGTTATTCACCAACCAAGCCGGCCTGAAGAGCGGCAAGTCCTTTCCCTAATTCGATTTTATATCCACATTTGACGCAGGCCCGCTCAACAGACGCGATTGCCCCAACAAGTATGTGTTTGTCTATATTGCCCATATGCCCCAGTCGGAAGCCTTTACCCGCAAAATCTCCAAGGCATCCGGCAGGCTGAACGCCTTCTTCGGCAAGCTTCGTGCGGAACGGCATGTCTTCCAGCCCTGAGCCTTCGGGGTACAAAAACACCGACAGCGTGGATGCACGGTTTTCTTTCGCGGCAGCTGTTTTGAAACCCATAGCCTCCATTGCAGCCACGAACATCGCGGCCTGTCTGGTGTGGCGGGCATAACGTTCTTCCAGCCCCTCTTCCTTCATGATACGTACGCTTTCTTTAAGCGCCCACACCATGTTTACGGCCGGCGTTCCCCAATACTTTGACGGGTCGTTCATTACCGGTATCCATTTTTCAAAGTCGAAGTACGACTCTGGAATAGCGCTCATGGATTTGCGCTTTTCGATAGCGCGGGGGCTTGCCCACACCATCGCCAGGCCGGGAGCCACGCCAAACGCTTTCTGAGAGCCGGTGAAAAGCACGTCTATGCCCCAATCCGACCACTCTTCCTCAGCACCGGTAGCGGCTACTCCGTCCACTATCAAAAGAACATCAGGGTGCTTCTTTTTCATCATGTCGCAGATGGCTTTAAGAGGGGCGGCCACGCCAGTGGACGTGTCCACGTGAGTTACGGTAACGGCAGTGTACTTCTTCTTGGAGAGTTCGGCGTCAACCTGTTCAGGCGTGTAAACAGTTCCCCACTTCGCTTTAAGGACGTCAACTTCCAGACCTTTTCTGGAGCAGATGTCGATAAAACGCTCTCCGAAGAACCCATGCTCGCATACCAGAATTTTATCGCCGCGCTTTGTGACGTTGGCAACAGCCATTTCCATACCCATTGTGCCTGTTCCGGCCACAACAAAGGCTTCCCCACTGCAGCGCCACATGGTTTTGAGGTCGGCTACCAGCCCTTTGAAGTCAGCGACAAATCCCGGATCTCCGAAAGCGACTGTTTCACGGGCCATTTGATCCTGAATAGACCGCACAACAGGCGTTGGGCCGGGAATCATAACTAATTTTGGCGTCTTGATCACTAGAAAACTTCCTCCTTACGAAAATAAAATAATTTGAGACAACGCATAACGTGATTAGCTATATAATATTACCACTATTGAAGCATAATCAGAAAGTGTTTTTTGTCAGGCGCATAAAATAAAAATTTGGAGCGGTGTTACGAAATGGCAAATTTATTTGAAGAAATCCAACCTGTAATATATAAAGATACAAAAATTTTTTTCCTGGATCAAACTGCCCTCCCCACGGAAACAACGTGGCTGGAGGTGAACTCGGTCGAAACTTGCCGGAACGCAATTAAGAGCCTGGTGGTTAGAGGAGCGCCAGCCATAGGCATTGCGGCGGCGTTTGGTATGCTTATAGCGTCACGCACCGCGCCCAAAGGCTCTTTTAAGGAATATTATTCCTACATGAAAAGCGTGGAAGAATATCTGGGAACCGCCCGCCCTACCGCTGTTAATTTATTTTGGGCTTTAAAACGGATGGACAAAAAAATTCTCAGCTCGCGCGAAAAACCGCTTTCGGAAATGGACTCGATAGTGGAAAACGAAGCGATAGATATTCAAAAAGAGGACGAGCAGATTTGCAGGGCCATAGGCATTCACGGACAGGAAATTTTCACACCGGCGGCTTTCAAAAGCGGCTTCACAGTTCTAACGCACTGCAACGCCGGTTCGCTGGCAACAAGTAAATACGGCACGGCGCTGGCCCCCGTGTACGTGGCCAAAGAACGCGGCATCAACGTAAGGGTTTTTGTGGATGAAACGCGCCCGCTCCTGCAGGGTTCGCGCCTTACGGCTTACGAACTTCACACGAGCGGCGTGAACGTAACCCTCATAACGGACAGCATGGCGGCCTGTGTAATGGACAAAGGCTGGATAGACGCCTGTATCGTCGGCTGCGACCGCGTGGCCGCAAACGGAGACGCCGCCAACAAAATAGGAACCTACGGAGTAGCGCTGCTTGCAAAGGCCCACAATATTCCATTTTACGTCGCATGTCCTATTTCGACCATTGACCTGGACACCAAATGTGGAAGCGAAATAGTAATAGAAGAGCGCGATCCTGCCGAGGTCACAGAGGACATGGGGAAGCGCACCGCACCATATGGCATCAAGGTCTACAATCCAGCGTTCGACGTCACTCCTCACGAATTAATTTCTGGGATAATAACAGAAAATGGGCTTATTCGCCCTCCATATGCGAAAGCTCTTGCAGAGTTGGTCGAGGCTTCAACGGACTCTATAAAGCATTAAGCGCTTATTTTTAAATTTCGTGGCGATATATATAGCAATTTGCACAAACGTTTAGTCTGAATCAAGGTGAAACACCAGTAATCATCGGCAAGAAGTTTATACATAAAATAGCCAACGGCTATAAGATTCAAGATATAAACGGGAGGTATGTTGATGCGCGCCAGTTTCATGGGGGAAATTTACAAAGTGATGGTCGTATGCCTGGTTTTCTTTGCGCCGCTTGTGTCCGTTACAGCGGCCGAGGGCAGAGCAAGATATGTGTTTTTGTTCATAGGAGACGGTATGGGCGTTGCGCATAGAGACGCTGCCGAGCTTTACCTCGCTGGCAAAAGAGAATTCAGAGGCGAAGCTCCAAGGGCGGCTCATCTAGCGATGAACACCCTGCCTGTCAACGGCCTCGTCAGAACGAGGTTACTATCTGGTATTCCAGACTCGGCGGCAGCTGCAACAGCGATAGCCACAGGCCGCAATGTCAGAAACGGCGTCATATCCATGAATCCTGACACCGGAGAGAGATACCAGTCAATAGCCGCAATAGCGCGCCGCAGCGGGATGAGAATTGGCATTGTAACGTCAATTTTCTTGCAAGATGCGACCGCCGCAGCATTTTACGGGCACGCGACAAGCCGTGGCAATCGCTACGACCTTGGGCTGCAGCTCATTGAAAGCGGTTTTGAGTTCTTCGGAGGAGCCGGTTTTTCGCGGCCTACAGGCAGAGACGGCAATTCGCGCAGCCTCTACGACCTAGCTGCGGCGAGAGGTTACGCGATCATTCGGAATTTGAGCGAAAATCCATCCGCGGAAAAAGTCATGGCGATACACCCCAACACAAGGGGCGGCAACATGCCGTGGGTGATAGACGATTCGCGCCCGCCAACGCTCGCGGATTTCGTTGACTTCGGAATTAAACGGCTGTACGGCCCTGACGGCTTTTTCATGGTTGTCGAAGGAGGGCTGATCGACCTTGCTGCCCACGCAAATGATGCAGCGACAACAATCCATGAGATACTCGCCCTGGATGACGCCGTTGCCCGCGCGCTGGAATTCAAGAGGACGAGGCCCTACTGTACGCTGATAGTTGTGACGGGCGACCATGAGACAGGAGGCATGACGTTTAACGCCGCAAACATCAACAGCGTGGGATTCTACCGGAGGCTTGCGATGCGGCAGGGTTCTTACGCGCGGTTTGAAAGGCGAATTTCGCCGAACAGAAATGCGAATCTGGAGACATACATACGTATGGCGAGGGAGTTTTTCGGGCCTTTCATATATGACACGGAAGCTGTGAGGCATGCTTTTCGCATCAGTATGACGCCAAGAGAAAGACGGGCCGCTGTTGAGCCGAACTATAGAAGGATGTTCGCAACCTACGACCCTTTCACAATGGCCAGCATAAAAGCCGCCGACGCAGCGGTTGGAATAACCTGGACAACGCACTTTCACACGGCCAGGGATATTCCAATCTCGGCCATAGGGCATGGCGCGGAATTATTTGCCGGAGAATACGGCATCACGGAAATATTCGGCAAACTACTGTCTGCAATGCAGTTACGTCAATAGTAAAAAAATCAGGGGCGATAATCTCACCGCCCCTGATTCCGTTTAACAACAATCCCAATTGTAGATATTGTAGATTACGTCCTGAAAATTAAGGCTTTTTAAGTCACCACGGCTTATGAAAAAATTAGCAACGCCGCAATCCCCCCACAGAATATCGTAAGCCTTCTCTTTTTCGTTGTACTCTGATGCGACTTGAAGTAGCAGCAACGGAAAATGCGTGAAAATTGTTATCGGAGAGTACGCGAACAGGCCAAACGCTTTTCTGTTCCAAAATATGTTCCCCATATTTCCCCGATATAAATCGGTTGGAAAGCTCATGTTGAATGAAGCCAAATTCACGAGAATAAAAACATAATCGGATTTCTTAAAATCGGCAGCAGCTATTTTTAACCCCAGTTTAACTTTTGCTGTTGCGGAGTTTAGAATACTCGGTTAGTATTTCAAAGCAGATGTGTGCTTTTATGTTTTGAGGGTTAACTTAATTGACAGCAGCATGTCCGAGGTGCATGAAAAGTGAAGAAAAGATCGAGTATAACAAAAATTATCGTCATTCTCCTGTTGATAGGGGCTTCCTGCCTGGTGGGGTGGCGCATTTTCAATAGGCCCAGACCGTCCGAGGCCGTTAGCATAGCAGCCATCCGTGCGCGCTATGGCATACCGGTGACAACGTGGAACGTCGCTTCAACTCCGTGGGAGTTTTGGCTCCCGCTTTACGGAACAGTCCGCACTTCCGGTTTATCAGAGATTTTTTCATCGCAAGGCGAATACGTAACCTCCATCGCGGTGGAGGTTGGTGACACCGTGACAAGAGGCCAACTGCTAGCCACGCTAGACTCCCGCAGGGCCGCAGAGAGTGTGCGCGCCGCCAGAGTACGCCATAACGAGCTTACCCTGAGACACGAGCGCATGCAGGAGCTGGAAAGAGCCGGAGGAACCAGCAGACAGGAAGTGGAAAGCGCGTACACGCAATTAAGGAACTCCGGCGCATCGCTTCAGCATCTTCAGACCGAGCTGGCCAGACACAGCGTTGTGTCACCCATTGACGGCGTGGTCATGCAGAGAAACGCCGAACTTGGGCTTCTGGCAGGTTCAGGGAGGCCGCTTTTCGTTATAGGAGACCCGCAGCTTTTTGAAATTGTCATAGAGCTTTCCCCGCGGCATATCACAATGGTCAACGCGGGCGCGAAGGCGCGTTTTTTCAGTGGAGGCGTCTGGGAAGAAGCCACCGTCATGCGTGTTGACCCGATGGCCAACGCCCTAACCGGGCTTTACACAGTGGTGCTTGACGTGCAGAGCACGAGGTTGCACATCGGCGCGTCCGTTGAGGCGCAGATACGCATAGAACACGCCGACAGCGTTGTCGTTGTGCCGCACGAAAGCGTGCGCGAAACCGGAGGCGTGGCTATGGTCTACGTTTCCTCGGAAGGCGTGGCGGTCGAGCGGGTAGTCACAAGAGGGCGCACTGACGAACAAGGGCGCACTCGTATTCTCAGCGGATTGGAAAGCGGCGAGAGCGTAGTGCTAATGGGCGTGGATCGCATGTACGACGGCGCCAGAATCTGGCCTCAGGAGAGCTGAACCTATGTGGCTGATACGCACCTCCGTCAGACGGCCGGTGTTGACGACCGTCATCACGCTTATATTACTCCTTCTTGGGAGTTATTCATACATGCAAATGGGTGTGGCGCTGCTCCCAAACATGGACATTCCCGTGGTAATGATCAGGGCGTCTTACGAAGGAGCTGGGCCTGCCGAAGTTGAGTCAGCCCTCGTTATACCTTTTGAGGACGCTGTCGCCAGAGTTGAGGGCATAAGTACGATACGCGGAATAGCCCGCAGTGGCAGCGCGGTGGTAATCGTGGAACTCGACGCCGCCGCGAACATCGACCAGGCCGCTATGGATATCTCAACGCAAATTCGCTCCATCAGCCTGCCGGACGGAGTAAGAGATCCCTCCGTGGTCAGGTTTGACATCAACGCGCGGCCTTTCATGACGCTGGTTGTCGTTTCCAACCTGCCGATTTCCCAGGTGCGCAGTATCGCTGAGGAACAAATCTCAAAACGCCTTACTCAGATTTTCGGCCTGGCCACGGCGGAGGTAATTGGCGGGCTAACCCGCCAGATTCACGTGGAGGTCGACCCTTTGTCGCTCAAGAGGCACAATCTCAGCCTCTCGCGGCTTGCCATCACTATAACGAGATTTAACCGCAATGCACCCGCCGGACAAATTGCCGTCGGAGGCAGAGAAGTAGCCATCCGCTTTACAGGAGAGGTAAACACCCCAGCGGAGCTTGGCCGCATACCCCTTAACCTTGTCAACGGTTCGAGCATCATGCTAGGCGATATCGCCGAAATAAAGGATACAGTAGAGGAAGCGCGTTCCGTGTCGCGCTTCAACGGCAGGCCTGCCGTTACCCTCGACCTGGTGGCGCGCCCCAACACCGACGTAGTCGCGCTGGCAAGAAACGTCCACCGCGAACTTGAACTAATCCAGCCGACCTTGCCCGACGGGATGCGCGTGGAAGTAATTTTCGACAACAGCATTTTCATTGACGAATCCATCAGAAACGTCACGTGGGATATGGCACTAGCGGTGCTTCTCACCTCCATGGCGCTCTTTTTCTGCTTACAGCGCTTTGGAGCCATGCTGGCAGCGGTTCTTACGCTTCCCACGTCTATAATCGCAACTTTTATCGTCCAATTCCTTTACGGCTTCACGCTCAACATGATGAGCACTCTAGGCCTAGCGATATCGATCGGAGTGCTGGTCGCCAACGCAATCCTCGTCCTTGAAAATATTTTCCGTTACAGAGAAATGGGCTACAACGCCCTGGACGCAGCAGAGCACGGTGCGGCGGAAATATCCGTGGCCGTCCTTGCCAACGCCGCCACAAACCTTGGAGTATTTATCCCCATTGCGTTCATGGGCGGCCAGTTAGGACAAATGTTCGCTCAGTTTGCCCTGACCATAGCAATTACAACAGTGATCTCGCTTTATTCCGCATTCTCACTGACACCCATGATTGCGGCTTATCTGGGCGGCGACCCTAAAGCGCCGCTGCCGTATTTTACCCAAGTCACCACAGGCTGGTGGCAGATTGCTTTTGAAGAACTCAAACGCATGCACGTTTCTTTGAACAAAACGGCCATGCGCCACCCCATTCTGGCCACGATGCTCGTTGTAGTTCTGTGCTTCGGTGCTTATCGGGGGCTGAACTACATCGGTTTCAACTTCATGCCTCGCGAAGACGAAGGGCGTATCAATATCGACATTGAGCTTTCCAGCACAGCCTCCATGCAAAGCACTGATTCTATCTTGAGAAGCATTGAGGAATACGTGTCGCAATTTGACTTCGTACGTTTTTACCGCTCAAGAATAGGCGGTGGGCGGGCAGCCAGCGTCAGCGCCGGTTCGGTTCACGTTTTTTTGACGGAAGACCAGACGCAGCGCCCGTCTGTTTTCGATATAGTAGCCGACTGGCGGAGGCACCTAGCTGACCTTCCCGACACAGACATTTCCATTGCCTCGGCAACCAGCATAAACCTGGGCGGCGGCTTCGGCAGGCCGATAGCAGTTTCGATAATCGGGCCTGATATGTACGAACTGAGCCGCATATCAGAGCTTGTCGCGGAGGAAATGCGTAACACCCGCGGAGTTGTGGACGTCCGCTCCGACTGGAGGCTGGGGCAGGAGGAACTCCGCTTCTATCCGAACCATTTCAGGCTAGGCAGGCTTGGGCTGACTTTCGCGGAAGTAGCGTCAGAAATCAGCGGTTACCTGACCGGACACAACGCGGGAAAATTCCGTCAGGCCGGAAGGGAATACGACATTTTGGTAAAACTGTCGCGTAACTGGACGAGTAGCCCTCAAAGGCTGGCCGGCGTGCCGGTGCGCACCCCAGTCGGTTTCCTGCCGCTATACGACCTGATGGACGTCCGCACAGGCGTTGGCCCCGCCGCAATCCATCGAGAAGACAGGCAGCGCAGAATCACTATAGACGCCAACACGGGGCGAGGAGTCTCCGTTGGCGAAATTATGCGGGAGCTGCAGCCAAGGCTTGATGCAATATACATGCCATCGGGCTATCGTCTCTCCTACGGCGGAGACATCCGCAGCATAAACGAAAACTACGCAAACATGATGATCGTTCTGGGTTTAGGGATCGCAATTACGTTTTTGCTCATCGCTGGTCTGCTTGAATCGTGGACATTTGCCGTCATCGTCATGGTGACTCTGCCTTTGGCCGGCGTAGGCATTGTGCCTATGATGCTTGCCACGAACAGCGATTTCACGGTATTTGCCCTTTTGGGCCTGGTCATGATGAGCGGCCTGACTGTCAACAATGCTCTGGTCGTCGTTGACTACGCCGAAATGCGCCGCCGTTCCGGCGTACACTACAGGCGCGCCATAATAGAGAGCTGCCGTACCCGTTTTCGCCCGGTTTTCATGACAACTTTGACCACGTTCATCGCTCTCATGCCGATGATAATTTCCGGCGGAGCAGGCTCCAATCTCAAATCCCCCATGGCCATTGTAACAACGGGCGGGCTCTTCGGCGGATGCGTTCTGGCGCTTTACGTCATACCGATGATATACAACACGATCTGGAGATTCAGGCTAGGCAAGTAAACACACGAAGGGAGGTAATTGTATGCCTTTTAACACAAAAATGACCGCCATGCTCGGCATTGAGCATCCAATTATGCAAGGAGGCCTGAATAATCTAGCTACGCCAGCCTTGGCTGCCGCTGTCTCAAACGCCGGAGGGCTGGGAACGCTTAACTCCAGTATGTACCCTGATACTGCCGCCTTTCGAGACGCCGTTCAAGAACTAAAATCCCTCACTAAAAAACCGTTTTGCGTAAACGTGAGCATATTGCCCGGCGTCAAGTTCGAGGAACTAACTGAAGGTTATGTCCGCGCCACGATCGAAGAAGGAGTGAAAATCATCGAAACATCCGGTCGCAACCCGGAACCGTATATTCCGATGATCAAGGAGGCAGGTATGATGCTGATCCACAAGGTAGCCAACATCAAACTTGTGAAAAAAGCTCACCAAATAGGGGCCGACATTGTTTCGGTGGTCGGCTACGAATGTGGCGGACACCCTGGCATGGACGAAGTGACCACCATGGTATTGGTCAACAAAGCGTGCCGCGTGGTTCCTATTCCTGTAATCGCAGGAGGCGGTATTGTGGACGGGCGCAGCTTTCTGGCTGCTCTGGCCCTGGGTGCTGAAGGCGTAGTTATGGGGACGCGGTTGATGGCCACGGAGGAATGTCCTCTTAACCAGCGCTTTAAAGAATGGATTCTGGAATCAGATGAAACCTCCACAATGACCATTCAGAGAAGCGTCAAAAACATGCTGCGCGTGCTAAAAAACGACACCGCATGCGAGGCCTTTGCAATGGAGCAGAAAGGCGCAGCTTTCGAAGAGCTTTTCCCCGTCATATCCGGCCAGCGCGGACGAGACGCGCAGACCAGAGGGGACATCAACGGCGGCGTTTTTTCCGCAGGCATGGCGGTGGGCTTGATCGACAAAATCCTCCCCGTCGCGCAGGTTATTGACTCCGTGATACGCGAAGCCGAGGAAGGCTTGGCTCGTTTACAGCGCTTTGGGGGGTAGTTTGGCATGGGCTTGCTCATGAATATCTCACGCGAATATTTCAATTAACATTATAGCGGTTTGCATAATCGTGAATATGAAATTCAAGGCTAAAACTATGATAGCAACGTGCAAAAATTTGTTCATAAAAGAGCCAGCGGCTCTAAGCAAAACCATTACCTGATAAAATTCAAACCGTCCTGACTGACAACGGTATTCAATTCGCCGATTTACCAAAAAACCGCCAGGGGCCTATAGCAATGCTCATGGGACATCCTTCGGATAACTTCAATTTGGGACTATACACTTTATTTGTCTTCCTTAGTAGTCGGCAGTGGTAATGTCCTCTGCAAGGGTTATTATTTCTTTCATTTCCTCAAGCAAGTCGTTTTCGGACGGCAGATAGAGCCGATAAAATTTACGTGCTCGCTCTAATTGACGAGCTGAGAATCCGCTGCCGAACTCCGATTCAAGTTCCTTTCGATAGAGTGAGGATAAGGTATTCACCGTACCCCGCACGATCTTGTCCGCTTTGTTCCTCAACAAAAATGCGCTCGCCAAGTGCCAGTACATCATCATGCGCATATATTCGACACTACGGACAGCATTACTACGCGCATTGAGGATAATTTCCTTCATATCTGCATAAAACGTCGCGTTTATCGTTTGCAAATCGCTCATATTTGCTCTCCTTAATTATTGCTACACGAAGTAATTTTCTTAATTTTGATTCCGGCCACACGCGGACGGAATTCGCGTCAGCCGAACCCGCATAAAATAACCGCATCAAACTCTAGAGATGGTTTCCAATAATATGGACTATTATATTACGCTAAAATAACCTCTCTCGCCCTCCACGTGAGCGGAACGTCGAAACCGCGCGAGCGCAGCAGAGCCGACACGCGTACCACCTCCGGGAGCATAAACGCCTCCAGTTCAACCAACTCTGGCAATACGTAGTCTAAAGCTCCATCGCATATTTTTCGTCCATTGTCCATAACAACCAGGTGGTCGCTTTGCTCAAAGGCCATTTCAAAATCGTGCGTCACGGTGATGATTGTTTTGCCAGCTTCTCGTAGGCGCGACAGAAGCCCCACAACAGCTTCCCTATATTGAGCGTCAAGACTGGCGGTGGGTTCGTCAAGGATAAGACATTCGGGGTTCGCCGACAGCACTGAGGCTATGGCAACAAGGCGGCGCTCGCCGCCGGAAAGGCGCAACGGGTTGCGGGCTAGGTATTCTTCTTTCAATCCCACGCTTTGAAGCGCACGCTCCACAAAAACATCGGTGTCTTCTTTAGAAAATCCCCAGTTCGTTGGAGCGAAGGCCAATTCTTCCCTGACAGTCGGCGAGAAAAGCTGATCTTCAGAATTTTGGAACACCAAGCCCACTCTGCGCCTCAAATTTCTGAGGGCCGCACCTTTTACCGGAATGGGGATGAGAGAAGCCAGTGCCTCCCCTTCAATAAAAATCTCGCCGGACTGAATACCGTAAAGCCCGTTTAAATGCTGAATCAACGTTGATTTCCCGCTTCCGGTCCTCCCAAGCACAGACGTCCATTTTCCCTTGGGGACGACACAGGATACATCTCTAAGCGTCCGCGTTTCGATCGGCGTTGAAGCATTGAAACTGTGACTGAGATTGCGAATGTCAAAGGCGTAATGTAGGAGCGGCATTTTGCCTGTCCTAGCGTTGCAGGGGCCGCCTATTTTTTTATCCTCATCGTTCGTTACAGAAGCCTCTGAACGCAGGCGACAAGATGGCACCCCTACAATAGCCTCTGCTACTTCTTCAACCGTTTCACCTGGCGAAATGCCTAGCGAAGCAAGGTTACGCCGGAGTTCCAGCATAGGCGGCAGAGTAAAACCCATTGATTCAGCGTTGTGCCAAAAATCTTCTCTGCTGCCCTGCCATACCCACGAGCCATGCGATAAAACAAGAACGCGGTCGGCGTGAAAAACATCTTCAAGCAAATGTGACACCTGAACTATCGCCGTACCTGAGGCATGAATGTCGCGCAGGACATTTTCAACCTCGTCACGCCCTTCAGGGTCAAGCATGGCAGTGGGTTCGTCCAGGATGAGGCATTCGGCATCGGCGGCCAAAGCTCCTGCCAGCGCTAATCTTTGTTTTTCTCCACCGGACAGAGCCGACGAAAGCGCTCCCTTTTTGTGAAAAAGGCCGACTTTTTTCAAGGCCCAATCGACTTTTTTTTCTATCTCCTCAGAAGCAAGCCCCTGATTTTCTGGAGCAAAAGCAACATCGTCCTCCACCACAGCGGCCACGATCTGGCTTTCAGGGTTTTGGAACACAAGGCTAACACGCTTATGAATCTCGGAAAGCAAACCAGCATTCGACGTATCGAGTCCGCACACAAAACAAGCGCCCTGCGAAGGAAGCTGCAGAGCGCCTAAAATTTTTACGAGGGTAGATTTACCAGAACCGTTGTGCCCTAAGACGGCTAAACGCTCTCCCCTTGAAACCTCAAGTGAAATATCATTTAAGACCCAATGGGCAGCGTCATACGAGAAGCTTACCGACCTTAGCGCTATTATTGGGCACGAAACCAAAATTTCTTATTCTTTTTCTATAAGCTGAATTATGGCCATTGGCGAACCGTCGCCGATGCGATGTCCCAACTTTACTATTCTGGTGTAGCCACCCTTGTCGAAAGACGCGTAGCGCGGCGCAAGCTCGTTGAAAAGCTTGAGGGCCGCCTCCTTATGGGGCATACGGGAACGCACGATTCTGCGGTCGTGTATCGTGCCGCCCCGTGCGCGAGTGATAAGCTTTTCCGCAACCCGCCTAAGTTCTTTGGCGCGGGTAACAGTCGTTTTTATCTGCCCTGTCAGGAAAAGGCTGGCCGCCATGTTGGACAACATCATTGCCCTGTGGCTTCCATATCGCCCAAGCGTTCTATGATCCATACGATGTCTCATGGAATGCTATTCCTCCTTAGATGTTTTTGAATTATTTTTGTCACGGAGCTTCAACCCCGCCTTATCCAGCTTTTCTCCGATTTCTTTCAGCGAGATTTTGCCCAAATTGCGAATTTTCAAAAGATCGTCCTTCGTCTTCTGCACAAGGTCTCCTATGGTATGAATACCTCCGCGCAGAAGGCAGTTTTCGCTGCGGATTGAAAGTTCGAGTTCCCGCACCGGGCGGCTCTCCCACTCCAATTCTCCGCCAGCCAGTTTCCTGCTAATCGGCAGAATGTCCGATTCCGTGAGAAGCGATCCATGAAAACCGCCTGTGTCGATGTCGCCTTTTTGCTCAAGGTCGGCTACCACGTGGCCGAAATAGGCTCTGATTATCTGCGAAGCTTCGCACACGGCGGCTTCGGGCGTCACTATGCCGTTAGTCCACAGCTCAAGAACCAGCTTTTCAAAGTCGGTTCTCTGCCCGACGCGGGCCGCTTCCACTTCGTAGTTTACGCGAAGGACGGGCGAAAAAATCGCATCGGCCAGTAACGCGTCTACAGGCAGATACGAACTGCGCGGACGCTCCGAAGAAAGATAACCACTCCCCTGCTCGATAAAAAGATCCATCGAGAGGTGCGCCCCTTCCTCCAGCGTGCAGATTTTCGCCTCTGGGTTCACGAACTCCACTTCACTGTCAACCTGTATGTCTTTGGCTCTGACTTCGCCGGGGCCGTCCAATTCCAGGTGAAGTATACGCACTTCCTTGCTGTGAGAGCGAATGGGAACGTGCTTCAAGTTCATCAGAATCTCAATAACGTCTTCGCGCACTCCAGGAATAGTGCTGAATTCATGCAAAACTCCCTCTATGCGAACAGACACTATCGCTGCCCCCTTAATCGAAGAAAGCAGCACCCTGCGCAAAGCGTTACCTAATGTCATACCGTACCCTCGCTCCAGTGGTTCGAAGACAAGGCGCCCATAGGTCTGATTATTTTCCTCTATTTTTATCTCGGGCCGCAAGATTCCTAATGTTTCCAACATACTATCATGCTCCTAACTTCGACAAAACAGCCGAGATCGGATTTTGGTAAAAATAATTTGTGTTACGGCAAAAAACTAATTACGTTACACTCTGCGCCTTTTCGGAGGACGGCAACCATTGTGAGGAATGGGAGTCGTGTCCTTAATCTGGTTGACCTGCAACCCCGCCGCCTGAAGCGAGCGTATAGCCGATTCGCGACCGGGTCCTGGGCCTTTCACGATGACGTCGATTTCCTGGACTCCCGCTTCTTGCGCTCCTTTGGCTACCTGTTGGGCGGCTATCTGCGCTGCGAACGGCGTGGATTTACGTGTGCCTTTAAACCCAACATTGCCGCCGCTGGCCCAAGATAAAACATTGCCGCCTTTGTCGCTTATGCACATAATCGTGTTGTTGAAAGTGGAATAAATATGTGCCACTCCATAATTAATATTTTTCTTTTCGCGCTTCTTGCCTTTGCGGACAGTTCTTTTAGCCACTGACGTTCTACCTCCTACTTACCGGCCATTTTTTTGTTGGCAACGGTGCGGCGCGGGCCTTTGCGCGTCCGCGCGTTCGTTTTCGTCTTCTGCCCGCGCACGGGAAGGCCCACTTTGTGACGGATACCTCTGTAGCAGCCAATTTCAATAAGCCGCTTGATGTTCATTGTAACTTCGCGCCTGAGATCGCCTTCAACTCTGTAGTTGTCCTCGATTTCTCTGCGAAGTTTCTGCGCTTCTTCCTCCGACAGATCTTTCACCCTGGTGTCAGGATTCACTCCAGTTTTCGCGAGGATTTTTTTGGATGACGGCAAACCTATCCCGAATATATAAGTCAGCGCAATTTCTACGCGCTTTTCTCTGGGAAGATCAACACCTGATATACGTGCCATGTACGCTACCTCCTAACTCCCTGCCGCTGCTTGTGACGCTGGTCGCGGCTGCATATGACGCGCACCACTCCTTCGCGTCGGATTACGCGGCAAAATTCACATATCGGTTTCACCGACGGCTTCACTTTCATAATCCACACTCCCTATTTAAAGCGATAAATGATTCTTCCCCGCGTAAGGTCGTAAGGGGAAATTTCCACAAGAACCTTGTCGCCTGGAAGTATCCTGATAAAATGCATCCTCATCTTGCCCGACACATGGGCCAGGAGCTTGTGTCCATTCTCCAGCTCCACTCGAAACATAGCATTGGGAAGAGGTTCCGATACCACGCCTTTAGCTTCTATGACTTCTTCTTTACTCACGGCTTCTTTGTTCGCCATTCACTGCCCTGCCTCTCCGTTTCGATTCCATGCAAACGCTTTCCAAGAAGCGACATAAATCCCCGCGATTGATGTTCTTTCCGGCCTCGACGCACACAATGGCTTCTTTCATCACGTGCCGCGTCGATTCTACATGCTTGGGGTTTTTGAGTCCTGGGCGATCTACGTTGAATTTTACCGCGTCCGCCAAAAACAGCCTTTTCCCCTTTGCGCTATGTTGCTCACCCAAAAAACCAACAATCACGTATCTATGTCCCGCATCTTTACCTCTCTTCGAGATAACAAGCTGCCCCAGCTGGTATTCGTCATCTAAAGACTTATCCATGGAGTCAGAATCTCAGGGCCATCGTCCGCTATCACAATGGTCCTCTCGAAATGCGCCGCATCGGAGCCGTCGGCAGTAACGACAACCCAGCCGTCCAAACCCAGCATGACGTCTTCTTTTCCTGCCACAACCATAGGTTCAATGGCCAGCGTCATTCCTTGCTGCAAGGTAACGCCTCTTCCGCGTTGACCGAAGTTTGGAACCTGTGGAGCTTCATGTAATTTTTTGCCAACCCCGTGCCCAGCGTAATCTCTGACCACTCTAAAACCATTGGCCTGAACGTAGTTCTCCACCGCGTAACCGATATCTCCCACCGTGTTGCCTTTCACCGACGCGGCAATCGCCAAATCCAGAGATTTCTCCGTGACATTCAAAAGCTTTTTCCGGTTCGGGGTTATGGCCCCCACAGGATAAGTGCAAGCCGCATCGCCGTAATACCCTTTGAGAAAGACCCCTACATCAACGCTCACGATATCGCCTTCTTCAAGAATTCGTCCATCGTTTGGAATACCGTGGACTACCTCTCCGTTGACGGAAGCACATATCGCTCCAGGGAAAGGGCGATCCGCGTGCGATGGACGATAACCCTTGAAAGCCGCTTTTCCATCGTTAGCTGTTATATGCTTCTCCACTACGCGCTCAAGCTCCGCAGTAGAAACTCCCGGCTTAACAACGTCTCTCAGAGCATCCAGGGCGCACGAAACAATTTTTCCGGCCTCCCGCATAATCAGGAGTTCTTCTTTTGTTTTGATGCGTATCATAATAACTTTTTTACTCCGGTGTCAATCATGTACGGAGCAAGCTTCCCGCTTTCCCTCCGGATTTTTTCAAGATGCCCTCGTAATTTCTCATAAGCAGCTGGGCTTCAATCTGGCGGACGGTATCAAGCGCAACGCCAACCACGATCAAAACAGCGGTGCCTCCGAAAAAGAACATCTGAGCATTTGTCAAAACCGATATGAAGTTGGGAATAAGCGCTATGACCGCAAGGAAAATAGCTCCGCCCAGCGTAATGCGCTCCATCACCTTCGTAATATAATCAGCAGTAGGCTGTCCGGGCCGAATACCCAGTATAAATCCACCATGCTTCTTCATATTGTTTGCGATATCGTTGGGGTTGAACACCACAGCGGTATAGAAATACGCAAAGAAAATGATGAGGAGCACATAACAAAGCATGTATATCAGGTTATTCTGAGAAAAAGCCCACAAAATCCACTGCCCAATTCGAGTATCAGCGATAAATCCCGCCAGCGTGGCCGGGAAAATCAAAATCGAAGAAGCGAAGATTACGGGGATAACACCCGACTGGTTAACTTTAAGAGGGATAAACGTGCTCTGCCCTCCGTAGACTTTATTCCCCACCACGCGCTTGGCGTATTGCACGGGAAGCCTTCGTTGCCCTTCTTGGAGAATAATACAGCCGGCGACAACCGCCAAAACCAGTACCAAGAACAACAGTATGGCCAGAATATTCATTTCACCGCGAATTAAGCTCCGGGACATGTCAATGATCGTCTGCGGAATTCCTACAATTATGCCGGAGAAGATCATAATGGAGATGCCGTTGCCTATACCGTGGTCGGAAATTTCTTCACCAAGCCACATTACGATTATAGAACCGGTCACCAGCGTCGTAACCGCAACGATAAAGCCAAAGAATCCGCCAACCAGAGCGCCTTCGGCATTCACCATAGCGGTCAGACCAATAGCCTGCACTGTCGCAAAAAAGACAGCGCCGTACCGCGTCCACTGGATTATTTTTTTGCGGCCTTCATCACCGTCTTTTTGCAGTTTTTCCAGATACGGAAATATAACCACTAAAAGCTGCATGACGATACTTGCGTTGATGTAAGGCATGACACCCAGAGAGAAAAGGCTGAATCTGCTGAGCGCTCCGCCTGAAAAAATATCGAGGAAATTCATGACTGCGCCTTCTCCAAAGAAATTCAGCAACAGTCTGGCGTCCAGACCCGGAGTGGGGATGTGCGCTCCCAGACGAAAGATGAAGAGAACGCCCATCGTAAACAATATTCGTCTCTTCAGATCCGGCAGCCTGAAGACGTCTCCAAGGAGTCCGAACACGTCAGATCACCTCGACCTTCCCGCCGACCGCTTCTATTTTCTGCCGCGCGCTTTTGCTGACGGCATTGACCTTCACCGTAATCGGCTTCGTTATTTCGCCAACGCCAAGAAGTTTTACAGGCAAAGACGCCGAACGGATCAATCTTGCCTCGTGAAGTTCCGCTGCGGAAACTTCTCCGCCCTCGAATTTTTTCGCAAGCGATTCAAGGTTAACCACCTGGAATTCTTTAGCAAAACGCGCGTTGTTGAATCCGCGTTTTGGCACTCTTCTCGCAAGAGGCATCTGGCCTCCTTCGAAACCGGCGCGAACGCCGCCGCCCGAACGGGATTTATGCCCCTTATGGCCTTTTCCGGCGGTTTTACCAGTTCCGCTGCCTATCCCCTGACCGAGGCGCTTTGCTTCGCGCTTCGCGCCTGGTACTGCTTTCAAATCATGAAGGTTCATCCGATATTCACTCCCTAATTGTCGCTCGTCTCAACCAGGTGACGAACCTTCTCGATCATTCCACGAATCTGAGCCGTATCATCGTGCTCGACCACGGATTGCAATTTCTTAAATCCAAGCGCTTTTATAGTTTTCTTCTGACGCGCAGAAAAACCTATGGCGCTTTTGATCCATTTCACTCTGATCTTAGCCATAGCGACCTCCTATTCAGCCGAAGCCTGCTGCTCGGTCTTTTTCCCCCGCAGCTTGAAAATCTCGTCTACCGTCCGGCTGCCCTTGAGCGCCTCAAGAGTCGCCCACGCCACGTTGATGGAGTTGGAAGTGCGTCCGACTACCTTGGTTACAACGTCCTTCACTCCGCCAAGCTCCATAATAGCGCGAACCACTCCACCTGCTATGACTCCCGTTCCAGCCGGCGCGGGTTTCAGAAGCACCGTAGCAGCTCCGAATTGTCCTTGAATTGGATGAGGCACAGTGTTGTTGTTGCGCTTCAATTCAACCAGGTCTTTGCCTGCTTTGTCTATGCCCTTGCGCACGGCTTCCGAAATTTCCTTCGCTTTGCCGATACCTACACCGACATAACGATTTTCGTCGCCAACTACAACAAGAACTGCGAATTTGAAGCGTTTGCCTCCTTTGACGACCTTGCTGACTCTATTAATAGCGACAACGCGCTCTTTCAGTTCAAGGCTTTTAGCGTCAATTTTCTTTTTGATCATATCCGCATAGCTCCCTATACTAGAACTTGAGGCCGACTTCGCGGGCTGCTTCCGCCAAAGCCTTGACCTTACCGTGGTACATATGGCCGCCGCGGTCGAAAACCACAGACTCTATACCCTTTGCCATAGCACGCTCCGCTGCCAGCTTACCTACTACTTTAGCCGCATCCTGATTGCAGGTGCCCTTCAGGTTTTCTTTTATAGCTTTTTCCAGCGTGGAGGCCGCCGCCAAAGTATGGCCCATATCATCATCTATTATCTGTACATAGATATGGTTCAGGCTGTGATACACGGCCATTCTGGGAATTACCGACGTTCCGGCAAGAGTACGCCGCAAACGCTCATGACGCACCACTCGCATGTCGTTTCTGCTCTTATTTTTCATTCAATTCACCCCGCCCTACTTAGCACCGGTCTTGCCAGCCTTGCGGGCGACCTTTTCGCCCGAATAACGAATTCCTTTACCGTGGTAAGGCTCCGGCGGGCGAAAGGCTCGGATTTTCGCGCACGCTTCTCCCACCGCTTGCTTGTCTATTCCCTTGACTACAAATTTAATCGGGTTTTCGACCACGATCTCTACCCCCTGCGGCGGTTCAAACTCCACAGGGTGAGAGTATCCAATGCTTAAAACGAGTTTTTTGCCCTGCAGTTGAGCTCGCCAGCCGACTCCAACTATTTCAAGCGTTTTTTGGAAACCGTCCGTAACGCCCGTCAGCATATTGGCTATCAATGCACGCGTCATTCCGTGCCAGGCGCAAGTCTGCTTTTCATCGTTGTCGCGGCCGATCATAATTCTGCCCTCTTCAATGTTCACGCTGATTCCAGGCATGAGGGGTGTATTAAGCTCGCCTTTAGAGCCTTTCACGACAATCTTATCTTCCTTGACCGTAACCGCCGCGCCTTTGGGCAGAGGAATGGCCTTTCGTCCTATACGAGACATCCTTCGCTCCTCCTCACCAGACGTAGCAAAGAACTTCCCCGCCAAGACCAAGCCTGGACGCTTCAGTTCCGGTTTTCAAGCCCTGGGAAGTTGAAACCACTACCAATCCCAAGCCGCCCATAACCAGAGGGAGTTTGTCTTTTTTCACATAAATCCTGCGCCCTGGCTTGCTTATCCTGCGCAATCCCTGGATGACCCTCTCACGCTCGGAGCCATAGGACAAAAATATCCTGATTGTCGAATAAGGTTTTTTAGGATCCGTGAAGGTTTTGAAATTCTTTATGTAGCCCTCTTCTTTCAAGACCCTGGCTATCGCAAGCTTTATTTTGCTTGCGGGAACATCCACACTCTCGTTGTATATCATGTTCGCGTTGCGCACTCTAGTGAGCATATCCGCGATCGGATCGTTTATGTACATTCGCGCCCTCCTACCAGCTTGACTTGACTACGCCGGGTATTTTGCCCTCTCGGGCGAGTTTGCGGAAACAGCAGCGACACATATCGAACATGCGCATATAAGCGTGCACCCTGCCGCAAAGCGGGCAGCGATTGTGCTGCCGCACCTTGAACTTAGGGGGTAAGGTTGCCTTATGCTTCATCGTTTTTCTTGCCATCTTAGCTCTTCCCCCTCTTCCTATCGATTGAAGGGCATTCCCATGCCCTTGAGCAACGCTTGAGCTTCCTCATCGGTCTTAGCCGATGTCACGATGGAAACATTCATTCCACGAGAACGAATAACCTTATCGTAACTTATTTCAGGAAAAATAAGCTGCTCGCGAAGGCCCAGATTATAATTCCCGCGCCCGTCAAATCCACGCCGCGAAACTCCCTGAAAATCTTTAATGCTCGGCAAGGCCAGGGAAATCAGCCTGTCGAGAAACTCCCACATACGTTTGCCACGAAGCGTAACAGCACACGCCACAGGCATACCTTCACGCACCTTAAAGCCCGCCACCGATTTTTTAGCTCTCTTTAAGAGCGGCTGCTGTCCGGTGATAGCCTTCAGTTCCGCGATTGCCGCATCCATTAGCTTGATATCGGCCTTTGCGTCGCCAACTCCGATGTTGAGCACAACTTTCTGAACGCGCGGCAACTGCATCGCGTTCTTGTACCCGAATTCCTTCATCAGTGAAGGGCAAATTTCTTTCTTATATTTCTCAAGAATACGCGGCATCTTAGAGTTTTCCGCCATGGTAGCACCTCCCTCTAAGCCCGATCTATGATCTCGTTGCATTTTTTGCAAACGCGAACTTTTTTTCCGCTCTCAAGGAAAGAAGACCCCACTCGCGTAGCCGCGCCGCATTGAGGGCAAACCAGCATTACCTTCGCCGCGTAAATAGGAGCTTCCTGCTTGATGATTCCGGCCTGAGGGTTTTTCTGGCTCGGCTTAACATGGCGCGAGACTACATTAACTCCCTCTACGACGATCATGTCTTTCGACGGAATATTGCGCAGTATCTTACCTTCTTTGCCCTTGTTTTTGCCAGAGATCACTCGGACCAAATCATTTTTTTTAATTCTCATGGACATAACCGAACTATGCCTCCTAAACCACTTCAGGCGCGAGAGAAAGAATGCGCATGTATTTTCTGGCACGCAACTCGCGGCCTACAGGGCCAAAAATTCTCGTCCCTTTGGGCTCTCCATTGTTATCGATAATAACCGCCGCATTGTCGTCGAATCGAACATAAGACCCGTCCTGACGCCTGATTTCTTTTCTTGTACGAACGATAACGGCCTTTACAACCGACCCTTTAGCTATATTGCTGTTGGGTATAGCCTCACGCACTGAAGCTACAATAACATCGCCGATGCTGCCCCACTTGCGCTTGCTCCCGCCCAGAACCTGTATGCAGAAAAGTTTTCTGGCGCCAGAGTTATCGGCTACGTTCAATACTGTCGTCAACTGAATCATGTTTATCCCTCCGCACGCGCCTCAGATCCAAAAACTGGAGCTTTCCGCACGATTTCCACCAACTCCCACCTTTTGGTTCTGCTAAGGGGGCGAGTTTCACGTATGCGAATCTGGTCGCCTATGCCGCATACGTTTTCTTCGTCGTGCGCCACGTATTTTTTGGATTTGATGACTCGCTTGCCATAAAGAGGATGCTCAGCATGACGCGTGACCTTGACCACAACGGTCTTGTCCATCTTGTTGCTGACCACGACCCCTACGCGCACTTTCCTGCGGGAAATTTGCCCGTTCACTCCCGCTGCGGCTTCTGCTGCTGCCACCATGGATAGCTCTACCTCCTGCCGACCGAGCTTTCCATCGCGCGCGTTTTCTTGCCCGCAATGGTCAACACTCTGGCTATTATCTTACGAACATCTTTGATACGACTCGTGTTTTTGAGCTGTCCAGTGACGTTCTGAAATCGAAGATTAAAAAGTTCTTCTTTAAACTGGCGGTGCTTTTCTTGAAGCTCGTCCAAACTAAGTTCGTTAAGTTTAGTCGCATCCATTACTGTTCACCACCTATGCCTTCTCTTGCCACAATCCTAACCTTAACGGGCAGTTTGTGGGAAGCTGTACGGAAAGCCTGTTCCACGACTTCTTTAGGAACTCCGGCCACCTCAAACATTACACGGCCACGCTTCACCGCCGCAACCCAAAACTCCGGGCTGCCTTTTCCTGAACCCATTCGCACTTCGAGGGGTTTTTTAGTATAGGGGCGATCCGGGAAAATACGAATCCAGATCTTGCCGCCTTTTTTCATTTTTCTCGAAATCGCCACACGAGTGGCTTCTATCTGTCGAGCGGTTATCCAGGCATTTTCCTGCGCCTGAAGCCCCCATTCACCGAAGGCAACCGTCACTCCGCCTTTTGCAATTCCACGCAGTGGGCTTCGGTGCGACTTTCTAAATTTAACTCTACTGGGCATAAGCATAACTTACTTACCCCCCCTATCTCGGTCTCTCTTCGAGCGCTGCTGCACCGGGCGCTCGTTTTCCCGGTCTCTGTATATCCATATCTTGCAGCCGATAACCCCATACATCGTCATAGCTTCCGCAAAACCGTAATCTATGTCCGCGCGTATGGTGGAAAGCGGTAGACGGCCTTCGTTATACCACTCGGTACGGGCGATTTCCGCGCCGCCCAAGCGTCCAGCCACCTGAGCTTTGATACCTTTTGCTCCGGCCTTAGTGGCGCGGAAGATGGCCTGCTTCATCGCACGCCTGAATGATACGCGGCGCTCCAGAGATGAGGCCACACCCTCTGCCACAAGTTGGGCTACAACGTCAGGATTTTTGATCTCCTGAACGTTGATCATAACTTTTGCCCCGGTAAGCTTCTGAAGTTCGTCTTTGATAACCTGAATTTCAGTACCGCCACGACCGATTACAACGCCAGGGCGTGCTGTCCAGATTGTGAAGCGAACCACGTGACCAACGCGCTCGATTTCTATACGCGAAATACCGGCGCCTTCCCATTTTTTCATAATCCATTTACGAAGCTTTATGTCTTCGTGTAATTTACGAGCGTAATCCTTAGGATTGGCGTACCATTTGGACTCCCACTCTGTCGTGATTCCCAGCCGGTAAGCGACGGGATGAACTTTCTGTCCCACGAAACAAACCCCTCCTAACTTTCCGCAACCGTAACGGTTACATGCGATGTGCGATGCACATACGGGTGCGCTCTTCCCATGGAAGCG
>Ga0123352_10003175_pt1 | contig 23558 bp, 12 predicted proteins | sample TergutLab28metaG_FD_89700 | JGI IMG/M metagenome (GOLD analysis project Ga0123352, IMG submission 89700) | Labiotermes labralis P1 segment gut microbial communities from Petit-Saut dam, French Guiana - Lab288 P1 | ecosystem: Host-associated > Arthropoda: Insects > Digestive system > Gut ...
AACCTTTTGGCGCCGGAATTATTTTTTTAAATTTTAGCACACCCTGTATATAAAATGTGAATAATACAGGAACCAAATACGTTAGAATTATGAAACAAACTGCATTTTGAAGAGAAAAAAAAGAGAGTATGTACCATGTTTAAAATATTCGATACCTATATTCGTTGAATAAATATATAAAATGCAACTTTAGAGGTTAGCGGTGCAGTACGACCACTATAGTTGACATTAGGCATCAAAAGGTTAATATGCATGTTTAGCGATATGAGGAATACACTGACAAGTTGAGTATTGACAGTGATTTGAGTAGGGTTTGCTGACAGGTTTAGTACAAGGAGGTTTGAAAAACAAGTTCAGCACTCTGTCTCACCTGAAACACCATCTGACTGTGGATTGCATTGTGTAGTGGGCATGTGTAAATTGTCTGTGTCCTCATACAACCATGAGAAGGAACTGTACTTAGTCTTATTGCCTTTAAACCGTATTAAAGATGGCAACCTACTAGCAAGATGGTCAAATATTGAAATACAAAGCGTAATTTGGTTCTTTTGTGTGAAGAGATTTGCACTGGTGGAAATTTATTGATAGTTGGTGGAGGTATATATATATATATATGTATGTATATATAAAACACCCATAATATCATAGAAGGTGCTGCAGATATGGCGCAGTATTTGCAGAATTGGCAGGACAGATCTGAATGTCAAGCAGTGCCCCAATGTCCAAGCATGTCCACTAGAGACAGCAGTGTGTCATGTGTTGGCCCTATCGTACTGGACAGATGCATCAAGCTAGACATTGCACTGGACAGTGCACACAGCATTGTCTACGGATTACAGAGAAATGTGTCCGGACTGCGTGCCTGAACCTCACAGAATATGTCAAAGCTACCTTCTTGCATTTGACACATCACACTAATCAAAAGGAAGAGTTTCTCCAGGGCATTCATCATGGAAGCCATCCCATTCTGTTTATCACTATATAAACCACACATAACCAGTCTAACACAACAGAGGCTTGTTTTAATTCAGTTGGTTACCGTTGCATGTAAGGTAACGAATTGAATTAGAGTAAACCTGTGTTGTGTTAGACTGAATAAGTGTGGTTTGTTTGACAGGACATTATTATAGGGAGTGAAATGGGTTAATCACATGACACCCAAAATAAAAAAAGCACTCATGACATGGAAACACCCTTTATCAGCCCCTCCAAAGAAAATAAAGGCAGTACCATCAGCAAGGAAAATGATGGGAGCTGGCTTTTGGGTCCATAAATGTGTGCCTGTGGTGACACTAACTGCTGAACATTATTGTGGTACACTTGAAAGGTCATGGCAGGCCATTGATTGCAAAAGGACTTGGTTGCTTTGCCAAGACATCACCATGATAATGGGAGCTGGACTTGTGCCTTGCTGTGACACTGCAGCTGGACGGTTATGGACCGTCCTCTGTAAGGTCTTGCCTTGATCTTGCACCCACTGATGTCCATCTCTTTGGACCTCTTAAGAAGCCGCTGGCTGGCAAGAAGTTGGCAACAGATGCTGACATGAAGTAAGCTGCACTTCCTGGCTACAGACACTTGGCAGCTTTTTCACTGTGCTAGGATACAAACCTTGGTCTGACAGTGGGACAGATGCACTACATGGAGGCCTGATGTTTACCATCTCCTGCAATGAGCCATGTGTACATCAAAGTGTGACTAAAGTTTTGGTATCAGAGTGTTTGTTATCTGATTTTTAAGCACATTCACAAAATTGCGAAAAGTGAGTAGTAGCTTCGTCATGTCTGTCTGTCCATCCTCTTGGAACAGTTTGGCTATCACTGACTGGATTTTCATGAAATTTGATATTTGGGTATTTTTAAAAAATTTGTGAAGAAAATTCATGTTTCATTAAAATCTGACTATAATAGTGGATACTTGACATGAAGACCAATGTAAATTTTTTATTATATCCCACATATTTCTTCTAAGAATGAGAAATGTTTCAGACAAAAGTTGTAGAGAAAATCAAAACATACATGCTATGTTCAACAACTTTTTTCCTGAAAATTGTTCCATTTGTGAGATAACGTGGAAAAGTATGGTAGAGGCAGAGGCCACAGATGACAATGTAATACAGTGCATGCCCTTCGCATGCAAGATAACTAAGGCTACAGACACACACTCAGAATATGTAATACTTATTTCTTGTTCCCTGCTACAGTGCTTGCACAGACGTGCCTTAATGTTATGTAATACATGCATTGTCTAGCTGTTGAAATTTCTTATGTATTATTTAGTCAGTGCAATGAAGGTATATTTCCAGTCCCCTGGGAACAAAACACTTGTCACTTGAAGGTTGGGAACTGCTTGTCTGTACTGTATGAACCACTTTTGCTCTAAACATAATGGTCAAATTCACGACAAAGTCACAGGTTGATAAGCCAGTGAATGGGGTCTTGTCTGTGTGGTCTTTGTTCATGGGGTCACATGAGATATGAAAAGCACATTGGGTGTGTTGATAGTAAATTATTATGGGGCAGCAAAAGTGACCTCAGTCTTTATTCCATAACAGCAGCAGTGACCTCACTCTTTGGTCACAATGAAAGAAATAATTTTCCATGATGCATATTTTGTTACAGCCATTGTCTCTAGCAAGTTAACTGTTCAGATGATGGTGGTCTTTTGTGTTTTCATACCAGGTAGTATGCTGTGTTTGTTCTAGCATTTTGGAGTAATACTTTGCCTGTGTCTGCAGGTTGACTGAATTTTGTCAGGTGGGTCCTGAAGTGATAGGGTGGCAGCTGTGAACAGCCAAATTTCCTCAGTCTTCTGATATAATTGATACACTTCTTCCACCCCATCACTTAACATCTACCAGAACCAGTTCAGTCACTCTGAAGATAGAGGCAGTATGTTCCTATGCACCCCTTCAGTGGCTGTGTTTGGACAGATTCCCTCAAACTGACAGGTTTTCCTCCACTCCATCACTTTAAATCCAACCTTCACCCAGTCATTCACCTTTAAGATGGAGGAAGTATGTTCTTCTGAAACGGAGTGAAAACCACAAAGACAGCCATCATTTTAACACTACTGCTTTTGTGTTGAGTCTTGCTGCTGTAAGCACAGAACAGCATCACACTTCTGCACTCAGGTGACTGGTGGAACCAGAGGGGCAGGCAGTGTTGTTCCCTGTGACAGACTGCTCAGCAGTGAGCATGTCATGTTGTCATGTGCTGCAGACATGAGATCATGTAAATACAGTTTAGTGAGTGTTGAGAGACTGATGTATGTATTGATGGTACTTTACAGGCCTGGGGCTGGACCAGTACAAGAGATATGATCCTAAGGTGGGTATGTGCATGGTCTGTGTTACTTACAAAATTAAATATTTGAAACTTAAAAACTGGTAACATAATTTTTTTTGATATTAAACATATTTACCACTAAAGTGAATCAATTCTAAAGCATCTTAAAACTTGAGAGCATATAAGGAAAGTGATAAATAATGTAGTAGCATTGACTAGATGTGCCAGGTATGACACTGGTCTGATGTACAGTGCATTCAGTCAGTGCAGATCAATTTCTTAAAATGTGAATAGCTTTTGATATGACCACAGATTCAGAAGGGCATAGAATCTGAATAACAGTATCACAAAATTTGCTTCAGTGTTACAGGTAGGACTTTTTATAAGTTATCAAAGAATAGTGTGTTTTCTTTCAAACAATCAGAGAATATACTCAACTGTGTGTGTGTGTGCTTTTTGATGTAATATACAGGGTAATTACAAAAGAAGGTAACAGTTTAATGTGTTTATCATGAAGTAACCAGTGAGCCTATAGTGACATGACACGTGACATTTGTTACGTGCAAAGAAACTTTGGCAGTTTTACTAACAGTTGCTAATGGCATATCATCGTAGGCTCACTCGTTCATTCATTCTACACATGTGAATGTGTTAACCTTCTTGTTGAATTGCCTTTTACATTAAACTGAAATTTCGGATAGCATAGTCAGTATAGTGACTGTGTATGGGCTGGACAATCCGCGGTTTGGATCCCGGTGGCAACAAAAAGTTATCGCTTCACCAAAATGTCCAGGCTATTCTATGGCCCATCCAGCCTCCTATTTAGTGGCTACTTGGGAATCTTTCCCCAGGGTAGAGTGGCCATTATTTGAGGTTGACCACTCAGCCATCTGGTACCAAGTCATGGCATGTAGAATGAAAACTTTACCTTCTGCCTGTGCCAGTACCTTATATGGGTTTCTTTGTGGAATGAAGTATGTTAGGCTATATGTGTAGGTATCATGTGTCTGAGGGATGGCTAAGAAAGCCACTGAATGTAACTTCACTGTACTGATTAACTAGAAATACTTAAATGCTGTATGACAGTGTGGCACAACAAAGGGAAGTAAAACAAAGAGACATGAGGTGGAAGTCTCACAAGAAACTTTCGGTTTAGCTCAAATTCTAATGGTTTGGTGGTCAGACATCACATTGCAGTGTGTTTGAATTGATCTGGATTGTTGTGCTCATTAGACTAAGTCAGTTTGACCTGTTCTGTACTTTGTACTCATTGATATATTTTCTATTCTTCTCCTTATTCTTGTTCTCTGTATTTTTGCAGAATCATGATGAGGTATTTATTGTGAAACTTCACTCTTTTATATCACTTAATATCCGCATGGTTTGGAATGGCTTACGTACTTCACTGAATCTGTGCTCTGCTTATACAGACTGGTACATGTTTGTTTTGCTCTGCTGGCCCAGCTCACATACATTTACAGTCTATTCGCTATAAATCAAATTGCATTCATGCTGGTCTCATTTGTGAATGCAGTTGGTTCTAATAATTGGAACCATTGCTGTTACACCTTCTGGTTATTGAGACATAAGCCAGCAATATAGAATGGTTTTAGAGGACTAGTCTGGTTCCATTGGAAATGCATAATTTTTGGGATCCAAGGGGTGTCTTCTCCACCATTGGTCTCTGAATTTGATCTGTGATAAGAAATGGGTTGTGGATTATATCATGTGAGTAGTTAGTCTGTACACTGTTGTTTCAGCTAACTGTTTGTAGCTGTACCTATTTGTGACTTTGCCTGTAGACCTCTTACAAAGTGCAGTAGTGTGTTTCTGGTAGCCCATTGCAATGTGTGTGAAGATGGAAGTATTTAGACATACGTCCATCGTTATTAGATGGCACAGTATTTTCTGGTTGAGTTCAGTGTTTCACCTGTAGCAACATTTTGGGCAGATATCTCATCACCAAAATGTGCCAGCTGGTCCCAGCACCTACACAGCCTCATATTCATTGTGTACTGAAAGGCTTCATCCCTGGTGGTAAAGCAGCCAGGGCATTAAGCTGATGAATCACCTACACCTGGGGCCAAGATTAAGAATGAGTGGAGCTATATTTCTGCCCCCTAGGGACTCTCTTTCATATAAGCATTTCCTTTCCCATGTTGCTGGAAGGAAGTATGTGTTTATGATTGTAACAGTATAGTGGGCATAGCGATGTGGCGATAGCTGTTGGGGAACCTGTGTCGCCTGTACACTTTTCTGTTTGCGAAGTCAATTGAATTTTCCCCGTTTGACATGACTGTTGACAGTCAACAGATAGTGACAGCAGAATTGAATACCAACACCAAAGACTTGTTGTGGCAGTTTGTGTGAACACTGTAACAAGTGCATTTCGTTCCTTTTGATCTGTTCTCAGGGAACTAACAAATGCTTTATACCATGCAGCTTGTTTACTGCACTCATTACTTTCTTTCCGTACCATGTGAGGACATATGTTCATTTTGTCTCTGACAAAATTTTGAAACAAGGGTAAATGAAGAATTTTTTTCTATTCCATTTTGCAACTTCCAAAGTACATGGTGTTACATGGTTTTTTAAAATCTGTTGCTATTGCATCATTTTTTTCTCTCCCTGTGGTTTTATAATGACATTCTTATGGCCATGTTTGAGATATCATGTAGCCTATACCCATTTAACAGTAAAATGAATATTTATGTCTTTATTGTGTTTTATTTTTGACCTTTATGGTTTTGATAATGAGTTTTATGTGAACGTATTTTTCCAGTAGTGTTCGGTAAACTTTGCAAATTTGGGTGTTATATTCTTCATATATTTTGGATTATACAAATGAAATGAAAGATTTACATCTTGCAACTGTCACAGTTCTGTCATGCATGTTTCTGTGTTTATAAATAGAACAATTACTGTGCTTCTCTAGAGCACGTGTGGTGTATGGAAACACTGTTGTTTCACTCCATAAATAGCCAGAGATTCAAATATATATACTCTGAACAGTAATGACCTTTAACATGTATGCTGAGGTCTGTGTGGAAGTGCATTGAAAGTCTCGATTATTATTGTACACAGATTTAGTCCAGAGCTAATAAATAGAGAATTTTGACTTTAACATGTTTGTGGGCCAAGGCTGTTTCATCCTGATTGGATATTGAACACTGCATGCAAATTGTTTTGAAATTGTGAGGCGGTATGTAGCTCTCGGCAGTGAGCATGTGCACATGTGACCATTTCAGTACCTAAGTGTATTGAAACTGATAGTCTCTAAAAATAAAATAAAATTAAAAAAACCTTGTTCTACAATTTAAATTTGTTTTATGCAGATTAATTTGTGTTCAGTAAAAAAAAAAAGTTCGTAAGGAACTTTGCTCAGTGCCAGCAGTGTTCTTATTTCCTTGCCTGATGTTATATGTTGTTTGTGTAAGAACATAGCAGAGTGGCTGTTTGGCAGAAGGTGCTATACAATACTGTGACAACAAATGCAAGAAATTGTCAGCCACTGTCCAAACAAATGTACCATGTCTTTGGTTCGACTGGTGTTTCATTTTGCCACAAACAGATGACTTAACCAATATACAGGCTGTTCTTGTTTTATGCCAGGCTTACGTTTGAGAAAAAAGTAACACAAACACAAAAGTTCTATTTTAAAAAATTTATTTCCTGGGGGTTTGGGGATTGGCAACCTCATCCTGTGTATTGTATGACTGCCACTAGTGGACATAGGGACCTGTGGAACACATATGTGCTGTAAATATGGTATATATACATTTCTATACAGTAGACATGAATTTCTATACTATATATATATATATTTCAAATGCAGTAAAAATGTAAGAGACTCATGTCCACAGTTTTTGGTGCTCTTCATTGTAATAGGACTGTGGTAGTCTTGCAACACAAACACTTTCATTCGTAACATAGTACCTTCTGTAATTCTGCCAACATTATCACAAATTGTACGTACACAACTATGAGCGACTAACATTACGGCGTATGTCAACAGTTCGTTCACCTTTGTCTATCTGGCTTATTACAGCTAATTTCTCCTCAGTACTGATTGTCTCTTGCCAACTTTTCACTTGGACTGCACTAGGTGATGTAGATTTATTTCTCATTTTGGTAACAAAGCCAGTTCTGTTGAAGGGGAAACTTACATCACCTGTATAATTATATTATCAATATAATCAGTTTACACACATGACTGATGGCATGACTGTGACATCACTTTCTGCTAGTCTCCAACACAAGACAAGTGTGGCGAGGGATCGTCCATGCTAGACCATGTTAAACTGATGTCACATATTTTCTATGCCAGGTTGTGTTAAACTGAAAATTATCGGGTAAATTCGAAAAGTGCTGTAAATTTTCAAGTCAAGTTAAGGTGAAGTTGCATAAAATGGGACGTGCTTGAATGCCAGAGAAGATCTGAAATTAAGGTACTTCCTGTAATGAAACACTAACAGCCTGGACTTAAGTACTATTAAAATGCAGTTGGAGGGGCAGGTCGGCGGCCATTTGAAGTGGAGTTGGAGGGGCAGGTCGGCGGCCATTTGAAGTCTCCATCTGTAAATTTAAACTCTTTTTTTTTTTTTAAGTTGCTGTGTATACACACATACGTACACACACACACACACACACACACAGACAGATCAGGTGTAACATCGAAAAAATACTAAAACTATTGAGGAGGAATGCTGGTACTGCCTTTGGCATTTGCCACCACTTCATCAGCATTCATTCAGTTGTGACTGTAGTTCTTCAGAATACCATTACAAAAGCAAGGAATGTTATATGTGGGTTAACAACACAGCCATATATGATATCACATTTGTAGGTCTGTGTGATGTGTCGCATAAGCATTGGACTCTCTATAGGAGATCTGAGGCCTGAATTTTGAATGCGTTACATAGTGGATGCCATAACCTTGTAAATGTATGTGGCTTGGAACTTGGGCATATAAACCAACGGTCTGTTGTAACTGCTTGCACTGTTAGCTGCATAGTCTTAGGTTCACTGCTCTGACGGTAGACATAACGAGTTTGTTTGTCATGGAGATTGTCTTTAGTGCATGCCATATATTGGTGTTTGATAGCACATTTCCACTGACAGAACACTCAGTTTGAAACTTGGTTGCTTAGACCATTCAGACATGGTGCTGCAAGGAGAAAGTAATAGTTATTGCTGTCACATAAGATTTACAGAACTGTTAGAAAAAAAAATTATAATCAAGTTAATCTCTGTCTTCAAGCTATGATTAATAATTTTTAAGTAACGTATTCTTAGCCTGACATCTAGCAGTTCGTATTCTCTGAACAGAGCATAAACATTCTGACAGATAAACAGAAAAAATATTTAATGTTTATAAATTGTGTTGGGTCTCTGCCGCATGTTTTTCGATATTACAGATATTTTAAAATTTGGTCTGCTTCAGTAGCCACCACCCCACCCCCTGCATTCTTGTTTACCACCGAAGTTATACTTAAATGTTAAACAGCATAATTCAATATATAAATTAAACATTTAAGAACACAGCACTGCTTCTTTCAGTACTACGTAAAATAAAAATTTATCATTATTTGTAAGACTTCTGCACACCTAGTTTATCAAAATAATGTGAAAAGTTAGAAAATTCTTCTTTGCTGTTTCTCAGAATATCTTAACTTCCATTACTTAGGATAAATATTTAAACAGCTTGTGAACACATTTTTGTACACCAGTCCCCATAAGAAAATACTTGGTGCCAGGTCATTGTGGTTATGAACTGTGGCACTTCTACTAGTAGGCAGTCCTTGGCTGTAACACATTGTCAAAAGTGCCTGTTCATTATTGCATTTGTCATACCCTTACTTGCTACCTTGCCTTTCCTCCTTTTGTTTCTAGTCATCATGTTCACTCTTAATTGCATTATCTATTTCTTGGTACATTTTATAAATTTTATAGTCAGTGCAAATGTACAGCATTCCTGGAATTAAAAGGTAGTTTCGCCAATAGGATAAGAACGTGGCTGCAGTGTTTGGCACAGTCTTTTTCTTCTTTTGTTTTTGTTTGCGGTATTAAACGTGCTTCATACAGTGCAGAATTGAAGGATCGTACGGTGAGGTTGATGTGGATTGGAGTCTTCTGGGATGTGATGCTGTGGCATTGGCAGAGTGGTTCGTGCAGCTTTAGTAGACTGTAGTGCCTCTGTCTTCATGATCAGGCAGTCTCCCTGAACTTATAGACCATGAAGATGAAGGCATGATCCTTTGAAACAGCAGGAACCTTACACCAAACAATAGAGCATCATCTCCCATAAGCCTCACATCCTTGTGCTGCACCAAATTCAGTAGCCGTCATCTGTTGTAACTGTACAGTAGCAGTTAATATGCAGTACAAGCATTGTGGTCATTAAACTGTTATTGTTCAGAAGAGTTCAGAGCTGAAAGCAGTGTCTTGTGTATTCCAGAAGGCCTCTGACATAATCTATATCCCTGCAGATAAGCTGGAACATCTTCAGATGTGTGGTTTTGGCGACAGAAACCGTGGAATTCTGTGTTCATTTTGAGAAACAGCAGAGTTTTGATGATGGCACAGTGCAACTGTGTATTCAGTTTGTAACAGACTGATTTAAAGCTTATACTGGTTTGGCCATTTTTGTGATAGCTGCATATTACAGTTCAGCTAACAAAGCTTGTAGCAGGTATAGGAGAGTGATGTGTTTGTGTACACATGCTTAGCAGTCTGTGATGAGTTTCATTAAATGTTTTGTACAGTTTGTATTATTTTCAATACTAAATATGATCAAAATAATGTATCTTAAGCACTGGTTATTGCAGCTTCTGAGAATAATTAGAGTTTGGTTACAAATCTGTAAAACATTATTTTATTATCCTTTTGAACGTGACTGGACAATTTTTTTTATCTAATGACCCATCATTTTGTGTGGGCAATAACTTTTTTATGTAGTAAATTAAATTGTAACTTGGTATTGTGATATGGAAGTATATTAGGTTGTTGAGTGCTGTTTGTTATCTTCCAAACAGCCTGCTAGTAAAATTATGTTGGCTACAGTTAATTCCTATTTTAAAAGCTGGCATAAGTTTACACATAAGGAAGGCTTATTTTTGCACATATTTCAGTATATTAATGTACTGATTAAGGAATATCAGCAGCAGTAGTCACTCATTTCAGTTCATTGTGTAACATTGTGATATGTCTCTCTCTCTCTCTCTCTCTCTCTCTGAGCAGAATGTGCACATGAAGCTGGAGCTGGCCCTTGATGAGGACAGTATATTCTACAAACTTGGAAGTTCGGGTCTCATCACCTTCTCTGACTACATCTTTCTGCTCACTGTTCTGTCCAGTAAGTCTTTAACTTCCATTCCTTCTGCATGCATGTTTATTACTCTAAATAATAGCTGTAAGATTTTATTTTTCTGTGCAAAATATTTGAACAGGCTGTAATCCTGACTTTTAATTGTAAATATGAAATTCACGTTTATTTCACCAACATTTGCACTTGTGATTCACACAGTATTAGTGTTAATGCATTAATTGTTAAAATGGATAAAGCACTAAATTACTTTGAAAATAATAACGGACATAAGTAACTTTAATAGGCACGAATGGCTCTCTGAGGATGGTTTATGAAAAACCGAAACATGTTGGAGTGCCAATAATTTAGTGTTTTATCCATTTTAACAATTAATGTATTAACACTGATATTGTGTGAATCACAAGTGCATGTGTTGGTGAAATAAACGTGAATTAAGCAATATGCATGGTGCAACGGTGAAAATACGTAAATATGAAAGTTTTCTTGAAATTCTGGTATCATACATACGCTTACTTTAATGTGGAATTCAGTCATCGCATGTTTGTAAGGTAGCTGCATGGAGTGCTTTTCAGTTAGTAATCTGAAACAGATGTTTAGTGTCTAAGAGTGTGTATTGTTTCTTGCCCCTCACATGTGGGCTTCAAGGCAAAACCCACATCTAACTTGGATTTTGTTTTGTAAATAACACACTTAGACCAATGAACTGCTCACTGAGAAGTGTGAACAGCATGTTAGGACTACCTTTGTTGTGGACCTTGTTTGTCATCTGCTGCAGATAGACACAAACATGCTGAAACAAATATGTGTGATCCAAGGCTTTTGCCAGGACAAAACTAGCGTAACTGTTGTGGTTTCTGAAGCAGCATAATATTATGAGAATGATACGATGTTGCGGGATATCTTTTCAATCCCATCCTCAGGCTGATAAAAGCAAGAATGATGTCAGATTACTGGATTGAGTGTTTGCATAGTGAGGGTACAGGATATGATTGGACTGCACCAATTCATAAAATCAACCAACAAGGGAAAGTGTGTTGTCATTGGTTCGAAGAAAGGAAGGTAAGAGAAAGGTGCAGGGGACACTAACTGAACAGTGGACTGTAATAGTAAGAGGAAGGAGGAGGGAAAGCAATGGATAAGGACTGTGGTCCAAGGGAGGAAGGGGTGTAAACATATAAAATGATAAAAACTGGTATAGGAAGGGGTAGTTGCTGATGAATCCCATGATATGTGGCACTTCCTTTTAAGAAGTTATATGAGTGGCTTCCATGAATTACTGAGTTTCAGGCCGTCATCTTTGTTCTTGTTATTCAGCTGTAATTCTAATTTGATTGCTTCCATAATAAGGGGGTTCATGTAGCCAGATTTGATAGATGGTATTTTGGTATCATGTAGTTGCATAACGTGATCCTGAGTGCGGCTGTGTTCCGCTAACGCCGATTTTTCTGGTTGTGCCAACCGTATGTGTGGTCGATGTCCTTTTTCCTGGTGTCAATAGAATGACTTGTATGCCCAATATACACTTTACATTTGCAGTGGATAGTAAAAATTCCAGGAGTCTTCAATCCAAAATCATCCTGAACCTGGCAAAGAAAGTTGGAGGGCTTCTTGGGTGGAAGTCCAATACACTCGATAGTGTATTGGACAGCATCCTGTTGAGCCATCTGCAGATTGTTTGTGCAAATGGTAAGAGTGCAACTGTTCAGATCTGGGGGTTTGTGGAGTTGGCTTGAGAGCACAGTGTGTCTGTAAATCTCTGTAACCATTTTGTTTGAACATGATTTTTAGAAACTCCAGTTCAACTTGAAGGCTGTCACAGTCATACAAAACTCTCACTCTACCGCAGTATTAAGGACAGCTTGCTTATTCATCAGGTGGTCGTGTGATCTTGTGATCAAGTAAAGACTTGTATGTGTACCTTTTGGATGAACCTTGTGTCCGAAGGATCCATCTGGCTATTTGGATATCAATATCAAGGAAGGCTCAATGTCCGTATTTCTCATTCTCCATGGTAAATTTTATGTTATTGTGTAGACTGTTCAGATGAATAAGAAACTTATCCAGATAAATTTCTTATTCCCTCCTCCTTCCTCTTACTATTACAGTCCACTGTTCAGTTAGTGTCCCCTGCACCTTTCTCTCACCTTCCTTTCTTCGAACCAATGACAACACGCTTTCACTTGTTGGTTGATTTTATGAATTGGTGAGTTCCAATCATATCCTGTCCCCTCACTATATAAACACTCAGTTCAGTAATCTGGCATCATTCTTGTTTTTAACAGCTGAGGATGGGGTCGAAAAGATGTCCCAAAATGTCGTATCATACCTACAGTATTATGCTGTATCACAACCCAAAACAGCTACAACATAAGCCAATATGTGCTTTTGCAAACTGTGCTAACATGCCAAAGAAAAGGGAGAATGTATTGTGTTGTGATGAATTGAACTGCCAAAGTAAGGTGTGGCTGTATGACTATCAGGTAGTTCATGTTCAGTGTTCTACTGTCCAGAATCAGTGAACAATGAGCTCCACAGCAAGAGTCCTATAGAAATATGTCGCTGTCCTTCTGTACAGTAAACAAAGATGTGGTTTAGTGACAACAAGACACAGTCAAACTCAGTTATGACGTCATGAAAGGGACTGAATATTTTGTGTTTTTGTAAATGAATGTTGTTCTAACCAAGGAGTATAATATTGTGGTTAGCAGTGGGGAATTAATTGGTACCACAGAACATCTAATACTATAGTTGAGGTGTTGCATGAACTGATGCCATTATAACGGAGTTTCACTCTACATTGAGGGTGCAATGTTCTGCTTCATCTTGTGTCACAAAGGAGAGCTGCAGGTTTTCTTATGTTACTTTATTCTGTTTGTATAATATCCACATACAGTATATACATATAAAATAGGAGTGCATTTGACAGAAAATAGATAACATTGACAGTCTGCTGAGTCCAATATACATTCAGTTTAACATTAGTCGCTGTTCTCCTTACCAAAATGTAACTGCTTATTTTTATGGTGACATTAAAATTTGTTACATGTATGATGAGCTGTTCATTAATAGTGATTGATTTACAGCACCTGATATCAGTAAATTTTACGTGATGTCACATTGTCCGACCCGTTCATGTGACTATAGTAAAGATCCACAGTCCACGAAACAAGCAATTGACTGTAATATTTCAAAACAGCCTAGTTCAAACCTCATGACAGTAAGCCCTCTATCCATTTGAAAATAGGGTGTCTTAGTGTTACTCTTATTCCTGTGTTTGAGACACTCCACATATTTACACATGGTCCCACCAAAATAGACAGTTACATGCAAGCATTGTGGATGATCAGATTTTTCAGTCATTGTGACTTGTTAACAGAACTGCCAGCAATAAACATTCTGCCCACTGATGAAGTTGAACACAGTTTCCACTTCCCGCAGCATGATTGTGCACAAGCGCTAACAGCAACTGCTGCTCAAATTACTCACTCCACAGCAGTACTGTATCTGATATATTGAATAGTGGTTATTGTTTTTGTGGGGGTGTGTGTTTTAATGTGCATTTGAGCAACATATTCTTCTCTATGAACTGTGTGAAGCACGGTTCTATTAGAGAATGTCAGAAAGTATATTGTCTAGATTACCAAGGATCACGTTTCCCAGCACAACATTCCTTTGTAACAACCTTCCCATATACTTGGTTCTGCCAGGTCACTTTCAGATATGAAACCTGCTAACAGTGCTGTGTGACTGCTGACGAAAACCAGACAAAACAGGCACTATGTTTAGACGCACATCACTGAAATCACTGAGATCCCCAGCTCAAAATGTTTGCCATCCAAACCCACAAAGATGCTGTAACTTTGTTCAGGTTCATGTTTTGCAGTTGTTATGGCCCAGCTGTCAGGATTAATTTCTGTACCTGGTCTTTACAGTCCACGACAGAGTTTACCCTTACTTGATTTTTTTTTAGTGAAGCATAATTTCATTTGCACTTATTTGTTTAGTACAGAAGCAGTCAGTGTTGAAATTCTATTAAACCACATGAAGTTATCATGTAGCACACACTGCATGCTAAACGTATTACTAACTCCCTGTGGGAAGTAGTGATTGTGGTAGTTGTGTCATTCTTTGCATTGACAGAATTCTTGTGCAGCTCATTGAAGACACAATCATGTGGGTGGTTTCAACATGATGTGTCAGCTTCACACACCACAGACCATTCTCTGACAGCTTTGGAAGAAGTGTGGTGCTGTGGCTAATGGCTAGCAAATTTGCTGCGTTGTGTCCGTGTGCCTTGTATTTGTAGCATAATTTGAAGGTCAAACTGCCATATGGAAGGGGAGTTACAGGACCATGTAAAAACACACATATTAGAACTTCCTTACATTGCAGAGAGCTGGGATAGCTCAGCTGGTATAGTGATTAGATTATGGGTTGGACAATCCACATTTTGAATTCTGGTGGAGGCCAAGATTTTTCTGTCTCCAAATCATGCAGACCAGCTCTGCGGCTCATGCAGCGTGCTGTTCAGTGGTTACTGGGAACTCTTTCCGTGGAGGTAAAGTGGGCAGGTTGTGGAGCTGACTGCTCACCTCCATCTAATGTCAAGGTTAAAAATGAGTGGAGCTGTACTTCCACTTCCACAGTGTCCCTTCATGGGGTGTACAGGAAAAAATGCCTTCAACATTTACTTCAGTACGAAGTGTTTTGGGTGAACTGCAAACTATTTAGACTGTACAGACAGCATATGTTTACATGTTTGTTTGCAGGGACAGTATTCTCAGAATGTCTTAATAACAAAGTTAAGTTTATTTTGTTGTTTGAGTGCATCTTGGCTTATACTGTGAATGTCCTGCAGTGCTCAGCAGTGCTCTGTGCTGTTCCTGCTGCGCAAGCTGTGTTCAACTGTATCAGTGGATGATGCTCTGTACAACAAACAAGCATCCTATTAATGGTGTCTTCCATCACTTACAATTGTTACCTTTATATCACAGTTCCCACCAGAGCAGTCCACCACTGGAGCTGTGGTATGTGCTTAACACCACTATGAATGAATAAATGAATGAATGACAGTACATTGAGTCCACTGTATGGGTCCTTGCTTAAATTACACAAATCATGGCCCTGAAATCCCTCTGAAGTGCCCAGAAGGGTAAAGCTACTTGGAGAAGCTTGAGTCAGGTTCGTGAAGTAGCCGTTTGGCTTTACCGTGTTCCTAGTAATATACAGTGCGTTAAATTAGACAGAGATCAATGATAATACCAGATTGCGTTCTGCAGACCATTGCCAATAGCAGGCCCTTAAACAGCCAGATAAACATAAAGTACCAGAGTATTGCCTGTAATATTGCATGACCAAGCCGACTGTACCTGGTGAGGGATCAGCATGACACTAGCAGCAGCAGAAGTTTGACTGCTGTGAAGTGGTACAGACAGGATCCAATTCGTAGTTCACATGCACAGGTTTGGCAAGTATAGGCACAATATTGTATACAACTGCTGTCACCTGCCCACTTCCCATTGGATTTATGCAGAACTTGAAAGTTTAATAAATGACATATCTGTTAGATGTGACATGTGCCTGTGAGAAGAAGGCAAACATTACCAGCACTTTCTTTAAATGTGATGATTAAACACCTAATATTAACTGCAGTATATTGAAATATAGTGCGTAGACTGTGACTCATGGCAAATTGGAATACTGGTGACTGCTGTGCTGTTTGGTGTAATGTGAAACGGTCCAAGTGATAACTTTGGTGTGAATTGTCAGATAAAATACTGTTCCTGTAGTATGCATGTTAGCAGTACGTGCATGTTCTTGAGTAGAGCAGTGCTTTGAGAGTCTCAATATTTTGTGTGAGAAATGACACTTTGCCACGCAGCATTCTTTACAGCACTGAGTGTCACTCTCATTTCAGAAGCAGTCCACTAACATTGTGTCTTGTGAGTACACATAGACTAGGCCTCTGCTGCTGTAGGAACTTTATGTTGTTGCCACATGTTCATTCTTGTCCCTTGTTATATGTACAGTACTTGAGTCTGGTACAAAAGTGGTGGACAGCCCTGGATTGTGTTTACCATATTTTGTGGACCATAACACATGCCAAGATTTTTAGAAGGCGAATTTAAGTGAGAAAAAAATATTCTATTCACATTCGGACTGTGAGATGTAAGAGATTTTTGTGTAGCATTTTGCAGGAAGAGAAGTGTCTTGAGGTCCAAGAAATACAGTAACTTTTTCCTGCCTGCTACCGTATTCCAGTTTGAGCACCTGTACTGTCAGCAGTAAAATATGCATTTTTTTATGGTATATGCATATATCTTAAAGACTCACACAAAATCACTGTATTTTCATGACAGAACCTCCTTAAGCGTAAAATTACCGTCGGCTTGTGTGGAAACAAAATATATACATTGATTGTCAAAAATGTAAGAGTGAGCTGATATAATATCACACTGAGGTTTTATAAAATATTAGTTACAAAAGCGTGTATGGACAGAACACTGCAACAGCTACAGACATTTTGAAGTGTGACCTTGTGAACGTGACATTCTAGCTGTCATGTAGTGGGGAGGTTACCGCTACAGTTTATGTAGAGTCATATGTGTAGTTGTTATTTAACTTGGTCCTGGAATGTTGTGCAGGGTTCTGGAGGAATCCGTTCATGGATGGATGGGTGAGTGAGTGGGTAGATGATAGAATATGAGATTTGAGATTCTTACAGCATTGGTGGTGAAGATTGAAGTCTGGTGGGTTGTGATGTTTTGTTATTGGGCAGATAGTTGCCATTGTTCGTGGACTGCTTGATCCTGCAATGAAGGCAGGGCAGTCCTTCGAAACACTTGCCCAGTGACAGCATTGTGTCCCAAAAGACCTGAATCTTTGAGAAGACAGAACTTAGTGAAGTGGTTAGCGTTGTTCACAGCACTCACATACGCATTGAAGTTACTGTAGTCTCTTGAAAATGCCAAGATCATCTGATGATTTACAATCATTATGTCAATAGAGACTACATTTCAAAAACACTTATGAGTTACAATTTATGTCTTTAATTCCAAAGTGATCATACAGTTGTGTGGTGATGTGAAAGTCTGAATGGAGTAATTTGTTTACAAATGTGTGTATGATATCAGTCACACACAGCACTAGTTATGTCATTTTACTGTTGGCTACCTGTTTGGGCTCTAACTGCCAGCTGTGAATGAACTGATAAAACTAGTGTTGTGTGGCTTATTTAGTACACATCTTGTTATTTGTTAATAGCAATGAGGATGTCTTATCTTAAAAAAAGTAATTTGTTTAGTTGGTACTTGTTTTGTAAAGTCTGTATGGTAAAGGTAAAGGTGAAGGTAAAGATCAAGTTGCCCCTGGGCATGCTGTGGTACAGCTCCACTCATGTGTTAACTCAGCACTAGTGAGACATGAGTGGTGAGCTTCACACCCCTCCCCTGCTGCTTTATTCCCAGGGAAAGAGCGCCCATTATCTATTAAATGCAGGCTGGTTGGGTCCCGGATCCAGTCTAGCACTGCAGTTCTTGCCCCTGCCAGCAGTCAAACTGCCATTCCTGAGGTATCAAGTCTGTAGCCTAGTCACTGTACTGACTGGTCTGTCACATGTCCAGCTACAGTCCTTTTACAAGATGATGCAAAAGAAATAAAGAGTATCAAGAATATAAATGGCTGTCTGATTACTTAACAGCCACAAATCAGTGACTGATTGCCGTAATAGCCACAAAAGTGTATGATTAATAACATTTTGTTTCAAAGTGAAGCACAGGTCTTGGTTAAACTGTTTAACATAAGTAAAATGCTTATTGTGTTATGTAGGTGAATTTATTTATATCTGAAAAATCACCATTTAAAAGCCCTTGTTTAAAATTTGTCATAGTATGTTTACAAATATTAATAATAAAATTCTGAACTGGAACCTGTGTGTAAATATTTAAACTTTTAAAAAAATAGACTGTTTTCATTTTGCTAATAATTATTGATGATGTTGGGGCTCTTGTCTAGTACCAGTGGGTCTGACTCTGAAATAGCCCTGAGCTCCTCAGATGGAATCGGTTATTATTTCATCACAGTTGAACGTGTGAAACATAACCAGAGCATTAAAACATTAAATTTATAGCTTTGAACACTTTATATATATGTATATATACACACATTATATTCGCGCATGAATGTGCGTATAAATTGGATTCTGAAGATGTGCGTGTAATGATTTTACTTATCATAGAATTTATTGCATTTTCGTTCATCTGGGAGTTTGCATTCATCATAAAATATCCCAAATTCTCAGACATTAGTTCTTCTTTCCTTGTAAATATTGAAGACTGTACAGCTGTTGGCAGGTTTGAGCAGCTGCTTCATTCAGAACACTGCCACTCTAGTTACAATCTTTTTGGAGTGTAATATTGCAGTACAAGCCCAGCAGTCAAAACTCCAATGATCAGACACTCCTGATTGTCCGGCAAAAGCATTGGCAGGTGCTAGTGAATGAGCTTTGGCATGGCATTGAGTTATGGCAGCATCAGCTGAAAATGAAGCTGAGCACCACCAGGTCAGCTCTTCACCATCTCACATGATGGTGAGTTCACCATTTCCTGTTGTGATTAGCAATGGTTGTGTTTTCTCAACTGTTTTTGACCACTTTTAAAATGTTTGCGCCCACTAGATTTAAATGTGGTGTCAGAGTCAAAGGTGCTAGTTGCAGGAAAGGTGTGATAAAAGTGTGTAACAGTGGCTCTACTGGTTATATATAGTGTATAGAAAAGCAGCTTTTTGCACCTTGTGATAGTCTGACATGTTCATCAGTCTGACACAACCTCAGTCACAGTGGTGTCTGTCAAAAGTCTACTTTATGGACTAATGTCAGTCCTGTTTTAAGGTTGATCCCAGTAATCAGTTGCAGATTATAAGTAAATATGTGATGATCAGGTACTATAAAATTTATCTTCTGTAGCACATGGGGTTGGTTATGTATCTTTCATAATTATTTCATAATACTTTGTGATATTATATCCAAACATTTCAAAATCAATTCCATAAATATCACACAGTTTCTGAAGTTGCTGTTCTGTTAGTTGCCCATAGTATTTTTTTATTAAGTCATTGGTATTTTTACCATCTCTGGCTTTATTCAGGATCATTTTAGGTCTGTCTTTGTTTCTTGACAGCATAAGTATGTTTTCAAGTCCAGCTCGTCTGATAATATATTCCTGATCACGAGTTAGTGTCTCGAGTTTTGCGATGACAGTGAAGTTAACTTGGCATGGCGTACAAAATGAGTAGTAGGGAGCCCAGTGCTCATCGAATTTTGTTATTCTGAGGGATCCTGCTGTGTCCGTTATATAATTCACAAATTCAGAGAATGTAGGTCCTGGTGATGTAGGTTTTAAATTTCTTGGTGAATTCTTTTTTCGATATTTTGCAATTATTTCCCTGCCAATTTCACGGTAGAAACGATGTGGGAGGCCTTCAATCTTATTTCTGTATGCTGACAGTAGACGTTCGAACGGCTCACGTACAATAAGGAAAGAAAGTGATTCAGGAAGAGCCTCTTGAAGTTGTTTTATAGTCGGTCTTGGGAAGTGGGACCTGGCCAAAACAAGAGGGCTTTTCTTTGAGCGGCGTAGATACTGTTCTTTGTAGCCTCCTAGGGACAAAGAAATTATGTAGCATGTTTCAGTGACCGCATTCTTCACGTGTGCATACAGGGTGCTGCAGAAAGCTCTTAATACTTGATGGAACTTGTGGATTTTTACACGTTGTAGTATAATTTATTCGTTCTAGCATTTCGAGGGAACTTGCCATAAAAGTGAAGGCAGCCAGTTCCAGTGAAGCATGGGAACAAACCAATTGTGTTCACAGGCTTTAAAACCCAAAAGTTGCATAAAAGTGTTAACAACATTTTACATTCATAAATTAAAGTTAAATAAGATCTTTGTATTTAAATGTTCAGCAACCTGTGGTGCAGTGAGCTGTAGTGTCTCCCCTCCTGCACGAAAGTATTGCCATGCATATTCTTGGTACCCACATAAGCACTGAGAGATCTAGCATTTTTCACTGAGTGCGGAATTATATTTTGTCTCAGGACATTTTTCCATTAATTTAATTTTTTTATGAGACTTGGTGTACCCATGGTGGTGATGCTGAGGATTCAGGTCATCTGGGATGTGACGCTGTGTCGTTTGATGAATGATTCCTGGCAGTTTGAAGGCACCATGATCCTTTGAAACATCATGAATCATTGACCCAATGACACAGCTTCACATCCCAGAAAAGCTGAATCCTAATTTTGTCAGGTATGCATAGTTGGCTGTAGGAAACCAACGTTCTTAGTTAACTTCAGTTGGTTGTAGGAAACCAACGTTCTTAGTTAACTTCAGTTGGCTGTAGGAAACAGCATTCTCAGTTAACTGTCTGTAAGGTATCTTAGAAGCCCAGTATTGTAGTTCACATAACTGCAATCTGTACAGCCCTCTCCTTTGCTCATACTTCAGTATACACCAGGTTTTCTTCATAACAGTATCATCTCTTATTTTCATTATTTGGTTTAGTTAATTTATGATTAAAAATCTATGATAATATTGTTTGTACTCTTCAGAATATGAAACTATAAATTGCCATTACCAATTCTTATTTGTTTGTACAGTACATTTTTCAGTTACTTACCCAGGATGTTGAAATTGTATAGCCATGTGGAACTGGCAGCTTTAAATATGTTGCACCAAACCAGGCCATGTGTAGAATCGATAAAGAACTCCCATGCATTTGGCTCACCCGCTGTGTTGAGACCATGGGCCACGCACACTTCCCATACTCTATGCCGTCTGCCTTTCAGTTCTGCTTCCAAGTCTTCCAGATCATATTCATCATCTTGCAGTTCACTGTGTAGGACCGGTTGAATCACCTTACTGTGTTCAGATTGTAGCAGATTATTTGCTGTTTTGCTCTCACCCCCCATGTTTTGCAAAGCAGCACTCTGTAATATTTAAAACAATGTATCTCAATATGAGCATTGTGTCTGTCTGTCTCTCTAAGTACTTTTGCACCTGTGCTGTCCTCTGAGCAAAGGTCTGCAGCATTGTAATTTTGCTACAAATGAACGCTGCAGTCTGTCGACAGAATATTATGTTTCATAAGGATAAGGCTACGTGTTTTGGCTAAAAATGATTAGCCATCATCTGGCCTAATTGCAAGAATACAAAGGGGGGGGGGGGGTATTTTACAACTCTGATTCAGGTCTAAGATCTCAACCTTTACAAGCTAAAGCATACTTATTGTATAAACAATATAGCAGCCTTAAAAGTATAATTTGAAGTTTAGAAAATGTTGAAGAATGATAAATAGAATGATATTATGTAGGCAGTTAGGTATAGTATTCTTGGAAGTGATACGTATATAGTGCAGTCATTCACTGAAGTGTGTACAAAACAGTAGTAGCTGCAATTCTTCAGTCTTGTTTTGTGATGTTTTATTTCTGTTAGTTTGACTATGTTGATAAGATTGTTTAAACTTGCTGATTATTACTTATGTCTTGCTGCAATGTAATACATCACTTTTACAGAAACCAATACACGTTTTACTTCCTTCATGCATCCAAGCACTGTACTGAACAGATAACTTGCCAGCCGAGTTCCCAAAAATGGTACATAGCTGCAGCTGGCACAGAGTGATCGCTACTAGGCTTATCTCTGAATGGCCAGGCAGTGTTACACCTCTTTCAAAAATATTTACTGTGTTGGCATCACATTCATAGCTTCAGTCACTGCGCACGTTTTGAACAAAGAGAAATGTCTCAGTGTGTGTGCAGTGCTTCACCACTAACCAGCCTGCCTCTTTGCCTCTGCGCTAACAACCAGCCAGTAATCTGGTCTCTACTGTACACATATTTTACCTGTATGCTGGGGTTTGTGATACTAATATTTCTAGATTTGGCCATTGCATGGTGCCGTGAGAGAGCGTAGCTGCCTAACAGGAAGCAGTATCCAAGTCCTGCAGACAGGAATACAAACACTTGCAAAATGCTTCGATATCGGTTGCTTGCTCGCAGTAGTAGCCGGGACCAGAAGTAAATGCCTCTCATGTCATCCTGAAATGAATGGGTACCAGCATATTAGTACATGCTCATTCCCATAAAAGAAGAATATTTGTTTTAAAACATGTGCTGGATACAGGTTAATACATTACAGACACTTGTAGCTGTTGGCCTGAAGCAGCAGTGTGTGTGTGTATTTCACAGGATCAGGCTAACATTCTAACCATCTAGCAACTATACAACAAGCAAGAACCCATAAAGCAAACTTTATGTGGGTCAGTTATGGTCATAGAACTGTTAAACCAGTGAACCTGATTTCAGTATAGAAGTTAGTTTGTGTGATTGTTGGTGGTGGTGGTGGTGGCGGCGGCGGTGGCGGTGGTGGTGGTGGTGGTGGTGGTAGTATTTTGAGACAATTGCAAGTTGTCAGTAATTTGAGCTATGAAAATGGTAACCTGTTCACAACCAAATGTTTATTGTAAGCATTGTGAATGCTAAACATTTGGTTGATATGTGATGTATTGTATAACAGCTGATCTGCACACAGCACTGATGTTAAGAATGTGTGGAGCTGTACCTCCCAACTTCCCCACTAATTAAGCGCAGTGAACACTACCTTTCATTATCTAAAGTTGAAATAGTAGCTGCAGTATGTCCAATTGTAATAACCAAAACTAACATCCACTGTATAAACAAACACAACTCTTTAGAATGGCACAAATAAACAAGAACACAGTCTTTGCCAAGTATTGTCATTGACAGTGTTCTGCCAGTTGGCTAAAGGTGTGATGTGACCATAATTGCTCCACTGCTGTGTGCAGCGTGGTGCACACCACAGAACCACACAATATGTCTAAAGGTGTGATGTGACCATACCTGCTCCACTGCTGTGTGCAGTGTGGTG
>Ga0123352_10003177_pt1 | contig 23547 bp, 12 predicted proteins | sample TergutLab28metaG_FD_89700 | JGI IMG/M metagenome (GOLD analysis project Ga0123352, IMG submission 89700) | Labiotermes labralis P1 segment gut microbial communities from Petit-Saut dam, French Guiana - Lab288 P1 | ecosystem: Host-associated > Arthropoda: Insects > Digestive system > Gut ...
GCATCCTAATAACATCAACAGAGATGGGGGTTTCAACCTCAGCAGATCCTGGAAACCACTGCTACACAAACTCAAGAAAAGGAGGCATCCGCTGATTACACCACAGTGATCCCACCCGCACTCATATACCTGCCCCCTTCCACAACCTGTTATGCACCTACCCGCCCACTTTCAGTCAATTGCCTTCCATTGGCTTCTCCACCAGCCTGCCAGAACCCTGTCAGGTATAAATACATCCCATCCCTTGTCATACTTCATCCACCTGCCTATGAAGATGGAACTGATAGAGGGTTCCGAAACGTCGGCTATTAGCATTGTGACTCCGGGGAATTACCCAAAAGAAAACATATTACATACAGAACACGGCGAAAGCTTAAAATCAAGAATCTGTAGGTACTTTTTGATACGCGAATTTTGAAAAAATCTTGGTTCTGACATACAATATTCCTTGAAGGACTTAGGGGGGGAAAAAACAGCAAAAATGATTTTGGAACATACGATGCACTAACCTGTTTCCTGTAACAGTACATATGAAACGTCACCATGCCTTGGCCATGTAAAAGATGGAGGTAGCTACAGGGGTGAGGGGAGACTTAAGTTGTAAGGTGGCAAACCTCAAAGGTATGTTCTGCAGCAGTCAGTAGTCTGTAACGCATCATCCCGTTTGCTTTACCATGCTGAGTTCAGCATTCAACAGATATGTGATTTGGTAATACAATTTCTATTATTATTTCTCATTATTCCTGCCAGGGAGAAAAGTGCGGAAGAGAGGATATGGTTCTAATGTGGGCGAGTGGTACTAGCAGCAGCGAGGTCTGATTTGAATTTAACATAAAAATTAATCATCATGATTTATCAGACACCAGCATGATGAATCTAAATTTAAATACTCTAGAACATGACAGACCATACATCAATGCAGTATGTCAAAACAGCTAAATTACCTTTTTCTCTTCTTTGCTCATTGCCTTGCGCTCTTCAGACTTAGCCAAAAAGTATTTATGCATATGCTTGAAGTTGCATTTTGAAAGATCAGTTATTCTTTCTTTCTCTTTCTCTGTCATAACTTTCCGCCAGTCCTTGAAAAAGTTTTTGTTGAATGCCTCCTTGGTGGTGTAATCATGGTCCAACATACGGGCATAGAAACTCGCAACCTCTTCTGTTGGTTCGGACAGTACCATTTCCTTTCCTAACGATCAAAGAATGAAGAAGATTGATAAAGAGCACCCAGTGAAATAGATTATCCAATAAAACTATGGCTCAAGTTTTAGGAACAGTAACCATTACACACACACACAAATTCCATGGATCGGTGCGTCACAAGTCACGAATATACAAAATTACTGTGTCAAATACTACAAATATTTTACAACAGTATTATAAATCATCTTTACACATAAAAAATTCATCTATACAGTAAAAATGGGGTGCATGTCGGTATTTTCTTGAGGCTTGCCTTGTCATTCTTGAGGAATGTTACACTAGGTGGTAAAGTGTGGAAAATTTTTATGCTTAGCATAAGATGTAGGTTTTTGAAAACAAGACAAGTTGGCATTTGGTCTACAAAGATAATGCTTATTCCTTTTATTAATCTTGTGTAAAATTAACCTTTTTGAAAAATCTGACATATTTCTGATGCAGTATTCGTATGTTTGAAGCCTTGCGTCTTATAATAGAATTACAATATTATACTTGACAGTTGTGACATATCACTTCCTGAGAGGTAACACACAGTATTATGGCTGCAAAATTTGCTGTATGAACTCAGAAAATGGCAAAACTATGGCAACTAATGATAATAAGCTGTACCACCTGGTCCAAGCCGTGAGTCATAAAATGCCTGGATACAGCTTTGTTTATTAAGCACACTTAACACCGAGCATAAGTTCCAGAAGAAATCAAGAAGAGAAAAGGATCACTCATATGTATAATCCTTACTAAATATAACCCACTAGCCTCACTACATAAACATCCAAAGGAGAGCAGGCATTGAGGAAGTTCTTCCCAGAACTTTATGTTATATATTAGCAAACAAACCTGCATGCCAGTTGTGTTTTATAACACAATAACAAGATAACCTGAACGTGGCAGAACTATAATGCAAAAAGCACAAACCATCATAAAAGAACTTGATGTCAGGAGGTAACCTCTCATATGATGGAGCAAACACTGGTCCCTTGTGTTCCAAGAAGTTCCACTTTGTCCCATCTTCCTTCTTTTCTTCTTCCCACCTGCACCAAAAGTTAACAAAATAAAAGGCAACACATCAAGTGTAAAAGGCAAAGTTCTTCCTGTTCACACCAAGGAAGGATATAGGGAAGAGGTATAGTGTCACTCATCATTAACCTTGGCACTAGATGGTGGTGATTGGTTTTCACACCCAGGCCACCTGGCCCATGCGAAAGAACCACAGTACCCACTGAACAGCAGACTGAGTAGGCCTTAGGGCCAGTCTGGGCAGGTTGGAGAATATAACAATCTCTTTCCCCTACCAGGATTCGAACCCCAGACTGTCCAGTCTGAAGCACAATTCTCATACTGACTACACTATCCCAGCTCCCTCCCACACATGAAGTAATATCATTATACCTCCTTTACAGCCTTAACAACCAAACCCTTGTGACAAAATGACAAGATATGTAACAACTTGAGGGTCAAATAGAAATCAGAATGTTATCTTCATTTAATATTTCTAATATATGGCTATATCGCACTTTGCAATGTTTAATTTCTGTACTGCCAATACTATATTACATTCTTTCACTTACAGTTGTGCCCACAAAGCTAGTAGTCTTCAACGAAACATTCAACCAGAACTGCATTGTTCTATATATGTATGAATGAAAGTGTCGGTACAACTGGCAACCTGCCTGGAAAGCTTCAAGCAGTTGCAAAGCCAAAGTAGATCTATCAAACCCTCTTAATTTTGTAATATGAAATAATATATACCATTCTATCTACAACAATTAAACCTCCTGTCTCTTGTACATGTATACAGTGAAACTATTTCCTGTATTAAGTTAAACTATTAACTTCATTAATGCAGTTACAAGTTTTGGCTACAGATAAACCTTTAGGCTGTAACACAATTTATAAAAGGTTAATAAACTACTTTACAGCCTGAAGATGGCTTGTCTTAGCTGATACCTGTAGCTGTGTTACTAAAGAAACTTATTGTGCTTCACTGAAAACTGTTATTGTTCTTATTAAATATGAGTACAATAAGCAATGGAATGAGTAATATAAAAGATAAAAAGTTACATCCAATGTCTGTACTGCAAATACGTATTCTAAAAATTATATCTGAACCAAATGCATGTTCTTCCTAAAATCACCAGCAAGACACAGAATTAGAAAATAATGAAAACAAATCACTGGAAAAACTACGGCACAACAAAAGCCGGCTTACACAAACAATAGGCGTCAATTCACTTCTGCCACCTCAACAGAAATGTGTCAATCCACAACACTGCAAACAGTTATAGCTGGGTGGGAGAAAAGCTGATTTTAAGGCATAGTTACACTTCTTAAAAGGAATGACCTGAGGATATGGGGATCTTCACATAGAAACTTATACAGGCAGTCCCCAACTTTCATACAGTTTGTTCCTGAAAACATGTATTCAAATGTATGAAAGTTGAGCAATAGACACATATGTTACAACAGGGGTTCCGTTCCCATTGCTTAAAAAGTACAAAATAATAATAATCTCTGTTTACAGGCAACAAACAAAACAGTTGTAGCAACAATTATGGTACATTCCTGAATTAATTCAAAGGGTAACTGTAAATGTTCCTGCAATCACAAAAGCCAATATCCTCCATAATTCTGATGGATATGTGGGGAATGGCCAACAAAACTCATAAGCCATAAGTAACCTTAACAACGGTGTTTAAAATATTTGCACACATCTGCTTTATAGTACAATGGCCATATTCTACACACAAATTATGTTTCTGACACCATCATGAAGTTGGTCAGCTTCCTTCCACCACATTGCATTACCAGAGTAAGTGGCCAGGATAGCCAACAACAAAGAACAAGAGGCCTCACCAAAATCAGCCAAAATGACAACTCAACCATCCACACCAACATCAAACTTGTCAGCTGAGTTAAAAAACATGATAAAAAACAAACTTTCCACAGGAAGGGCCTGCCTCAAATTATGCTTATCTTACATATTTCTGGCATTCTTGTTCCTAGTTCAACAGCCCTAGCTGGCAAAAACCTTCTCAATTTCAAGGCTTTGTGATCACACTCAGGTGTGGATTACATGGAGCCACTCTACACAATAGTCACCAATGAGTTCACGAGTAGCTCTTAAACTCCCTGGTGATTAAATCTGAGCAGCCAGAGCAGAAGCCTGTTCAACTTTACTCAATGCTCACTGGCTAGTAAACTCTCCTGCTTGTATATTCACTCAGTGTAATTGATACAGCCAATAACCGCCCCGCGATAAAACACCAAAATTCTTCAGTTCATCTCTGACATGTCAAATGATGAACTAAGTACTACTGACTAACTACCCAACCTGTTCATTCCTACATGTTTTAGGAAAGGCTAGTGGACTCGCTGCTCGCTTACAAGCTGGTGACTGAACTTGCTGGTGAGCAGCATTAAATGTAGCCTTCAATAAGCCCCTCCTTAGACACATCACATTCAGTAAAACTCTTCTGGACAAGTGATCAGCCTGTCCCAGAGACCTTTATCTGACAACACACAACACTCAGAAGCGACAGACATCCATGTCCTAGCGGAATTTGAACCCACAATCTCAGGAAGCAAGTGGCCACAGACCCACACCTTAGAACACAAAGCCACTGGGATCAGCCTTTCTGGCATTTAGTAAACACAAAATACAGTTCAAGACTGTGCGATGCTCTAAATGTCTGTTCATTTGCTGTGTATTAAAGTCCAAATTGGCATACAAAAGAGGGATTAGGGGTGAGAATTTATAATGTACGAAAGTATGGTTTGTACAGAAGTCAAAAGTCCGTAAGTCAAGGACCACCTGTACATTTTCGGCCATATGTTACAAGTCCAAAGAAAAAACATTCCTATTTATAGAAATAATTGGTAATATTGAGTAAGTCCCTACTCATTTTGAGACACCATGTTTCAGAACTGTTAAAATGAAACAAAAAAGTTCAAGTCAACATAGCCTGTTACAAGAAGGAACATTCCTGTTTGGTTATCTTGGCAGAAGACAAACACCTTTAACTACATATCATGTTCAAAACATAGATACTAATGAAGAATGTAGTTTCCATCATAAGTTGTGGGAAGGGCACAGGAAGGGGTGGCTGGACAATGGAATGGCCTGAGCAGAAACCAGTGTCTGGGAATGGTATCAGGTTCACAAGTTGTTTCTGGACAGCTGTAACAAAAAAAGTAACAAAATGCTGTGAGAAAGATTGACCAGGTTTTCATTTACCCCAAACATCATCTCTGTTGCAACAGCTGGATGTCTGTGTAACTGTGAATGCCATTTGCGATGAACATATGGAGAATGGACAGCAAGTGCCATCCACAAACACCGGTGAGCAGAACAAATGAGACTGGATTGATGCAATTCTGTCAGTTACTTCTCCCCTCACAGAAGGTTATTCCAGGTAGTTTAATAATGAACAATTTTATAAATGCAATCCATCCTTCATAATGCAATGACAATATTAACAGGACAGGACAGCTGTGGCAAATGTTAAATTGGAGTAAATTTTATTCCTTTGACTGATGGGTATTGTCTTCAAAAGCGCCTTCTCATAATTACCATTAAATAAACTCTAACTACTGATAGCAGCCAAACCGAAACCCTTTTAGGGATTCTTCAACTGTACAACAGAACTGCCAAATCTTCTAGAACTCCTTTCTTTACCCTTAGCTTCTTTCATGAGAAATGTAGCAAATTCAACAAAAAACATTTTCTGCAATTTTTTTTCCCCATTTTAACATGTCCCTTTGCCTTAATTCTTCTTGAGGCTGTGTCATTCACAAAGGACACATGTTTTATGACTAAACACAGTGTACCAAGACACCTCTAAAGCTGGTGGTGTTAAACTGCTAATTTCACATTATGACAAACACACAGAAATGGATTAACTTAATACAACAGTGGCACCTACAGATATGATACCCACTAATGTCAGTCCATACTGATTCTGAACAAACACAAAAATGTGTATTAAGCAGGTATTTTTCAGTTGAATGCTGTAACTTCAAAACACCTTAGTAAAACCTTCTCAGAAACATTAATATCACATCATTAAATTACCTGTATGCAGCTATCCACACTGACTGTAGTTCAAGTTCATAGTCTTCTGCATATTTATAAACATTTCTATTTCTGATATTTGTACAACCATAACCAAGAGCATTCTTTAAAGCACTATGTTTCATTTGTACATATGCACTGCATGCTGATCTTAACAAACTCCTACATTTCCCAAAGACTGCCAAACCCATTCCACACATGTAGCTAGTAGCAGCTTGTAGTTTACCATCTTTCCTTTGTGGTAACTCATTTTTAAGTGAGAGCACCATACACAACTATCACATCCACCATCTTGAACACTGATGCTGCCACCTTATGGCAATATGCTAAATTAATCAACATATGGGAGGGGGAACAAAAATTCCCACTTTCAAACAAACTTTTCCCCTTCACTCACAATACAGCTTCCTCAATTAGTCACCTAACATGGCCCATACCAACTAAACTGTGGCTATTTTGACTTAAATTATACCAAATTACATTTACCATCTCAGAACCTGACCTTCCTCTTGAACTCTGATGCCACCTTGTGGTAGAAATCAAAACTAACATAAAAAAATTCCCCAATTTCACACAAAGCTCTAACTCCTCCTCTCAACTAAAAATGACTGTCTCAAATGAAGCTCATCTCACAAACAACTCTGACCATGACATAAACTGTTAGCTATTTTGACAATAAATTGCAGTACAATGAATTTACCATTTCCAAACATCCTGCTGTTCCTCCTCTTTCTTCTTCTTCCTTGGACTGCTCTGTGGTGTTCTATCTTCACCAGTATGCTCTTTCTTCGAGGACTTTTTCTTCTTCTAAAAACAAAGAAATTACACCAATTATCTACAAACAAGACACTGTGTCTCACTTTAAAAATTTATTTACCCAGCTCTTTTCAGATAAAACACTGGTCTCACACCATATCAACAAAACCCTACCACTTGCCACTATTCCACATCTTTATACCTTGTTACCTCTAAGATCCATAATAATATCACCCCTCCGATCAGGAACAGCATTCACTGTCTGAACAGTGCCCCACCCATGGCCAAAACCTGTGGTAAGGAGTATTGTGTACACACTGAGCCAGAACCAAACTCAGTATGACACAAAACAACTTACATATTAGGAAATACTTCAGGTTTATCTGCAGGTGTTCAAAGCGAGCTCCGCTGGCTACCCTGCAATTATCCCAATGATAGTCCAGTTTTTCCTGCATCTGCCACAGCACACCTCAAAGTTCATTTTACTTACCACCTTCACACTCATGGAAAATTACCTACTGCCACAGCTGCAGAATCGCAACAATCATACCACTGTTTTTTAACAAGAAGGCTTATCACCACAGTTTACCAGAGATGTCTATACCTATTTTGACAGAGTTTCCTGGCAATGAGATTGGAGCACAGGACCTAACCTATGGCGCCCAATTTCTCCAAATCTGACACCTTTATAGCTTAGTATCTGCTGATTCATGAAGGAAGTGGTATATGTTCCTCCAGTGTCTACAAGCCACTGTGAGCTGCAACAGCATATCACAGCAATGACAAGGTGGACTTCAGGTCTGTCAAAAATGTGTATTTAGCACATTAGAAATACCTAAAGGAAATTCAAAAAGAAGATGAAAAAGCTTGCAACTTGCCACAGGTTTAAAATCTTCCTCATCACTCTCATATTTTCGTTTCTTATGCTCCTTCTTAATTTTCTTCCTGGCGAAGAGAGGAATATCATCATCTGAATCCTCCAATCTTCGTTTGACTTTCTCTACACCTGATCGTGATGCCTAAAAATAGCAAAAATACAAATTTCACCTCAAAGCATAACTGTACAACACAAGATACATTGGATCACAGCTGGGACAATGCATAACATGCAGGAACACATCGTAACATTTTGGACAGAATGTAATATTTTAAGAAAGCATTATTCTGCATGCCAACAACAGGTCTTCAATCCCTTAATGTGCATAATTTTTGTCCACAGCATTGTGATTAGCTGAAAAGTGCAGATACTGAAGGCTGTGCAGGACCTTGCTACAAAATGGTGTCAAGAATTGTTCAGTCACAGTCAGTCTTTCAAGCAAACTTATCAATTATAATACCAACATATGCATAAGTAACATAAACAACAATACAATCTGTTGATTACACCTGTTTCGGCAGAAACTCTACCATCTTCAGGTCTACATACCAGCTTGTAACTTGTAACAAGTTACCTCCTACACAGGGCACAATGACACACGATACAGGGACAAGACCCTAACTGATCTAGAATAAATTAGAGGTTTGTATAAAATGGTGACACCTACAATGACTCATCATACATAGAATTTTAACTGCACTTTATGAGATCTCACATTTTTTAATGCAGCTGCAGAAATCATTACCATATAATAAGCATTACTATTGTACTGCATTATACTCATTAGAGTTATAAACATTGCTATATAGACTCCCTGAAGATGGCAGTGGTCTGACAGAACATGCAGCAGCAACCAAGAGACTGTATTATTGTGTTAGATGGACATATGTTGGTTTTATAAAAGAGAAATTCAGCCACAAAGAACAGCATAAATAACATCAAAATAATCTTTCAAGCTGTCTCATATGTCATGTCCCAGTTCAGTAATATTTGTAAGAAAAGAAAGATTTCAGATTCAACTATGTCATGTACTGAAGAAAGCCAACTGTCTGTATGTACAAGTACTGCTGACAGTAACAAATGATCTTCAACAAAAAAGTAACTGCTGCAAAATACAAGATAACATTCCCTCGATTAGTGTCTTTATCTATACGGGGCACCATGTTTTGTCTTTTGTCAAATTTATCATCAGTAAATTGATGAAGCCACACATCTGTTGCACTCTTCTGCCATCTCCATGTAGAAGTATCTGGAGATGTACCTGAAAGCACAGTTTCATCACCGTCAGAATGTTTATCTGTGTTGCTACCTCAGGCGCCCCTGTCCCCCTTGTTCACTGGTCAATCGAGCCTGTACACCCTTTGAAGTGAAGTAACTGCTTTTTCTTCTTCCTTGTCCTAGAAGTCACACTGTTCAGTTAAAATTGTGATCAGACTCTTGAGTCAAGTATCATTTCAACAATACTTGTAATCAGTCTTTGTAATTCTGAATTTGAAGCTACATCTTCTGAAGTGGGTCTTGAACATGCAATGCATATAAAAAATGTAGGCACCTGCTGAAACACCAGCAAAGAGAAAATGGTTTTCTCTTCACTGAAGCAGACCAGCCTTCAAGAACAATTTCAGGAGGGAAGAACTGTTCTTTACTTGATAGCAAAGTTGTAAAATCTAACGCATAAGTTCTAAGAACAGGAGTGTACAGACCCTGTCAAAACTGTTTAGCACATTTTAAACAGATAAAATAATTACTTATAGAGTGCTGACAGGATTTAAAGAATGCAGAGGAAAATATAAAGATGCATTCTAATAAATGATGAATAATCACAACTTCATACATTTCATTCTAAAATAATTTTTTAAAGCTTTATAACATTAGAACTGTAACTTATACACTTAACATTGTGCAATATAAATTTATTTATAAATTGCTACATTTCAGAAATTTAAATGTGCATGCTAAGAAAAAAAAAACAGGCTAAAAGTTACTCTTTCCTGGTAGTCTGAAGCTTTCACACCTAATATGCCTCACGTCAAACAAACTTATGGCCCAACCATCACTGGCATTAAAAAACCTGCCACAGAAAGTGGGTTTCCAATGCCTTCATTTGCAAAGACCTTCTTGTAACATGATCATTAAAACTCCAGAACTTCATCAGTGCCAATAAATTACCCTGCTTGAATCCACAAAAAAATTGCTGGTTGAATTCAATCCCTTTACTTGTGTATCTTTGTTTTCTCCAGCACTGTACATACTGTTCAACAGAATTACCATGCCACAGCACGGCCGTTTGTTACTTACACATGTTTAAACCTTTAGTACAGAAAGATGACTAGTCATCGCACAGTGTAATGACGAGAAAGCCATGTTATGACTACTGTCGCTGGCCAATAACAAGCAGCCATGGGCAGGCCATTTAAATCCCTGTCTTTTGCAGAATGCAATGGGCACTTAATTCTGGTGCCAAAGTATTAATTACAATTAATTAGTAAGTGACACTGTAACTGCAAAGCATTGATTTGGGTAGTTTAGATGCTGTTGTATCTTTCCTTCAGCCACATTCACCCACAATATTTACATAATACTTGGCTTCAACAAATTCTGAATTCAATAATCTGAGTGGAATTCAGCTGTCAGCATATGAAGAAAGGAATCAGAACTACAGAACAACATGCATAATTAGTACAGCAGCTGTCTTCACTATTTTCACTCACCTAGCCATTCACCCTATTCACAGAATGTGTTGAACTTTGTGTGCAAGTATAGGGCAACTTCAGATTTTTCAAGTGGTAAGTTATGGTTAAATTGCCATCTTATATTAGTGTACGTACGGAACTGTATATATATATATATATATATATATATATATATATATATAAACTTTTCATGAACATGGGAAAACTCCCCTCCCTGATTACTATGGCAGTTCTCCTCTGCCAAATTGGGTACCATGTCCTACGCTCCACCCATTATCAGGTAAGTACCCCTTCATAACACTCAGACATGATGTCTGCCACAATATCAGGAAATCTTTATTCCTCTACATGGCTGATCCCTGGAGTTGATTCAATGCATTCATGAAACCTTCTGAACATCATGCCACATCTGCATATTTTAATGTTTTAGCATCAATAGTACCAAACATGACAAATTTCATGGAGTGGAAATCTGTACTAGTGAAAATCATGCAGAGTGAAACACAATTGTTACTCTGTTGTTCTCGCTCATGTGATCACTTAATTGAAGCATTCTCAGTTTCCCCTCAGAACTATCTCATCAATACTGGACTCCTCATTGTAATAATGTCTACAGAGATTTACATGTAAACCTGCTTTTGGCCAGGGCCTTGCAGAAAGTGTGTAAATTCATATAAAACAAAAGCAGAACATAGAACAGGGGCTTCACTTTATTCATCCTACAAGTGCATAAATCAACCACCTACCAGTGGAAGGTCATCCTCAGTATCTTCTTCATGCTTGATGTTACGCGAGGTCTCCGACTTGATAATTGGAGAAGAGTGATCCTGGAAACTGTTGACACATGGGTCGAGCCCATCAATGTTGTCTGCAGGTTCCTCTTTAATCCATCCCATATTCTGTGATGGCCCATGCTGCTGTTCATCTTCATCTTCCCCTTCCACCTTTATCTTTACCAGTTTTGCACTCTTATCCTTTTTCTCCCGATGCGCATTACCCTCCTTCAATTTCACTATGTGCAGTCAAATAAACATTTCATTTAATATGAATGAAAATTGATGTATGATTAGCATCATAACAAATGTGATCCAAACAAAATACTGAACATTATCAGCCATCTTTCACGATTGTGTTTTCTTCTCTCAATCACAGAAACATTAACTTCCATTCTCAGGTTATTTAACTTGAGGGTTTCAATTGTGAATTTTTGTAGCATCAAATAACAAAGAAAAATTACCTTAAATGCTGATATTTAAACTTATATAATAAATCCATATGTCAGATTATGAACCGTTAAAATCAGAATTTTAGAAGTACATAAGCTGAAATTTTGTGATCATATTGAGAACTTAGGCATTCATTATAAGTTGAGTGGCTTCACTTATATAATTTGGCAGTTTGATGCTACCCCAATGATGATCGTAAGAGTGATAGAAACATGTTGGTAATTAGTAAGTTGAAATATTCCTTTGAAACAGACATGGAACATGGTGGGTTTATAAGAAATGTGAAATGAGTGGCTGTGTTCTTCTGAAGCCCAATCCTGGCATTTGTAGAGCAGAGAGCAGAGCAACAGCACTGCATAGGAATCTTTTAACACAAAAGTATGCCCAGGTGATAGCCCTACACTCATTCTGTTTGTGCCCATATTTGACTGGCAGGGTCTAAACATGTGACAAAAGAAATAATAGGGGGGATGAACATATGGGCAGGTTAGTGTTAAAAGCAGGACACTGTAGCAGTATTTACTTCATCATTATCACAGAAATATGACCATGTGTAAAACAATTTGTGGGCTACATAACAGCAAATTCTTTCCTACACAAAAATTAGGATAAGCACATATGTCACTAAGATCTGTAACTCTGGTTCCAAAAAGACCAGAACACAAACTGATATATTTAACAAAATATTCTTTCATTTATTTTGTGTAAGATGAGGTACAATTTATTAAATGAAGAAGTGAAGTAAATTAAGTAAGTTAACAAACAACCATTTCTCTTGGCCAAATCAGTTCACAAACAAAAGCAATTGTTTCTTCACTTATATTAATAATTCACTAGTATGGTGTGCAAAATTCAGCATTCCTGTACATTATACTTCTTCATTTGATTACAACTTTGAAACCACGTGCTTTGCTAATCCAACACATTTAATGAAAAGATTTGAATTCCCTCCTTACAGCATTGAAACTGTCGAAATAAATGGAACACATCAGTTACAAGCTGCTAACAAATGTGATATATAGAATATGAGGGAGAACTCTGCGTTAATTTGGATATTAATTTGGCAGTCCCGTACACAGGTAACATTACAGTGCACACGCCAGCAACAAAAGTTAGATAGCAGCCTGTGAACACAAATTCTTCCACAGCGCATGTTCCTCACCACTTTTATATCAATATATGGCAGCAAATCATCCCTAAATTAAGAAAGCATAAACACTGTATAAATTACTTCAAAAGTCTTAACATGTTTGTTCCAACTGAAAAGATAAATCATGGAAGAAAAGGGACAAGGCAGTAAATAAAGGAACTGATAACATGATAGAAATTAATTCCCCCTCCCCCCCCCAAAAAAATGTGGCTGAAGTGAAGGAATATGTTATTCAATCCCCTCCCACAAGCATCTTGTCTAAGGGCATCACTGTGTAAATTATGCAGAGGTTCAATTTCTACGAATGATTCAGGACATTTCATTTTCAAAGTAACTAGGGCACTCTGCCTGTATACTCAGTAACTGTGGTGAATTATGTATGAGGCTAATTCTCTCCCTGAACATATCTATGGTTCTACTGTTTACCCTCAAGGTACCTTTCTCTCGGTCCTTGTCTTTTGATTTATCCTTATGTTTGCGGTCTGAACTTGAGTTATTGTGCCTGTCCTTATCAGAGCTGGACAAATGCTTATCCTTGTCACGACTGGAACTTAAACTACTGGACTTGTCCTTGCTACTTGAGGAGCTGGAACTGTGCTTGTGGCTTGAAGTGCTGCTGCCATGTTTGTCCTTGTCCTTATTTATGCTGCCACTACTGCTATGCTTGTCTTTACTGCAACCCCAAGAAACAAGTACACCTTGTAATTAAATATAAAATGTTTCAATAATGCTGATAGTATAATTCAAACTATGCTTCCCATCATAATTTAAATGCTCAATGCACAATCAGAATTTTTCACAGCAAATAACTGCAACTGCATTTCTGGCACTTGGCTGCAATGAAAAAAGAAAAAAGAATCCTGGTTTGAAAATTAGTCTCCTGTTCAAGGAACAACTTTTGAACTTCTTGTGACAAGGCTGAAGACCTATCTGCATTTAACAATTCCCTTGTAACAAATGTACTACATTTTATTTTCTTCATAACCACCACCATCATTTCATCATCCATTTTATTCTGTTACTTTCATCAACTGCCATTAAAATCTAAGACATGTGTGAAAATGGGATACTGAACGGGTCACATTAAGTATTTTAAATACTTGTTGTTGAAGTGAATGCCTTCATAGGAGTTAACATGTGATATAATGCACTAAATTCTAACCACAGAAACATTTGAAATGACCCACACTGTCTATGTGCACCAACAGTATGACAAAACAGTGAAGTTACAAATGCCTCTATCTTAAGGGCAGAAAACCAAGGTACATAAGGCAACAGGTTTCAATGAAACCATGGTAACTCTCTACCTGACTACATGTCACCATACCCCTCATGACAGCAACAGTCATATTCAATGCCATGAATACCACAAACCTTACTTAATTAATCTCAAATCCTAAGAGGTATCTAGAACAAATTTAAAGACATATTTAAATACTGCAAAGACAAAACAGCTTATAGCAATATGCATCCTTGACATTCATCCTGCAGATGGAAACTACAATGTTAGGTAAAATGGAAGTTTATCAACAAATGACATCACTAAAACCAAAAGACCCATTTACATATCAGGCATGGCTATAAAAATCAATGGCACAAATATACTACATAATTAAAAATAATCTACTTTGAACAACCAGCATGTAGTTTTCCAAATTTCTACAACCAGGTCCACCAAACTGGCATAATCAAATGGGTGAGACTTCACAACTGACCTGAGGTGACATTCCCAGTGACAGACAACAGGCTGGAAGACCTTACTGTGTTTAAACCTTGAACAGCTAAATGGTAAAACAATGTTCCATTAAATTGAACATACTCTTAGCACAAGAGGGAAAACTGTATCCCCCCTATGGGTTACATTTTCAAATTTTTTTTTTTTTGCATACATGAATGTAATTTCTCTTTTACACTGTTTGAAACACCTGTATAAGTATAAATGATCGTCCTGAATTTAATTCTAGTTAAATTTTCAACAATGAGGGGTAATCTTTCTTACCAACACCTCTTATGATTTTTGCTCCTGTCACAAAAAAGGCATGTCCAAGCAACCATTTTTTTTTAAGTGGCAAAATTATGGAAATACACAAGTACAGGCCCTTCTGACAAGTCTGTTTGTTCACAACACCATCTGTACAATCCATACTCCCTTCCCCATTATTTCATCAAGAAAATGCTACTGAAAAATACCAGTTCAGTACTACAATCGAAATGTCTACTTACGCCTGTGTGCTCTGCTTTTCCAGTTTAGTGTCAACTGGTCCTCAGACATGCAGTTTGGTGTGAAATATCTCGAAAAAGGGGCTAGCATACAACCTGATGCTGCATACTGGTCACTTGAATTATATTGCTGCTGTTTTTAGTGGAACACACATGGCACCAAATTTTATTACATTTCAGAGGCCTGTGTTTGTTGTGTGTGTCAAGTCTTTTTAGATGCCTGATGGAAGGGGCTTGTCTTCTTTGTCTTGTGGTCTGAAGTCAAGGAAAACTTCTGCCTCTCATGTTCATTCCCTCACCAATGTCAGTCTGCACAGTCAGTGTGATAATTCTGAACAAGAGGTGGGAATGATAAAAATGCTGAGAATGGTAAGGTTCTGAGCGTGCAAAAATAGCTTCTTAGTTCATTTTCAGGTCAATCCACTAATGGAGTACTAGTTCATCATGTTGTCAGATTAGTCCACATACTCCCTGGGTCCATTACAGTCTTGTACTATGGCAGGTTTCACAGTTCCTCCATGCTCATCATAAAAAAACTACACTCTGCTGGTGGAGAATGCACATTTATCAGCATGCTTACATTTAAACTGTCTTTCCAGACTATGGCTGTCAAGCTACCCTGACCTCAGTCTTAATGTCACCGTACTTCAATTTCATTTTCTGTAAAAAAATCTTTGGCGTCTCTCTTCTGTTAGGCCTACCAGTCCCACAGCAGTTTACTGTATCATCAAACAACACTGCAGATGAAAATATGTCCATGAATAGTGCGTGTCCCACTTTTCAAGCTTTGCAGTAAGTCTGGTTGCATATGGATGACTCGCCGTAATGGACGGACTTGCCAGTCATTTCGCTATACACAGATTTATATGTATATCCCCTACTATCACAAAGTTTATAAATTTTGATCCCAAACCTTTTGTGTTTCTTTCGCACATCCAGCCCTTGTTTTATGCCATTTTGTTTTCATGCCCTTGCCAATTTACACCACTTCTTAATTTGTGTTTTCACATTTTTGGTTTAATGCCCTTTGGTTTGTTGCATTCTGTTAAACTAATCCTTTATGCCTGATGGGAATATCATTTTTGATTTACACCTATATGATTTATCCCAACTTTTTCAGGAATGTAACTAGTGCAAATACAAGGGCTGTGTGTACATTGTGTTTGAAAGTGACTCTACCTTTGAATACTACCATAATTTCATCAACTTCTAAATGTTCAAGTGGGCTGCAATATTTAGAATATGAAATGAGCTTGTCAAATACAGCTCTCATTTCTTTGAGGTGGTCATAGTTGTCATCTGCCTTTCCAGGTCCTTTTTTTGATTCACAAAAATGAAAGAATCTAAGTATATGAAAGACTGTCATGTTTATTAATGTTCCCATAAAAGTGCATGTAAAATGGTTCATGTGTATACCAGTAATCTTTCAAAGTATTTTTCTGATCATGCCCCAGCTGCATAATAATTGCCAAAAGCAAATATATTTCTTCAACAGTCACATCAGGCAGTGGGCACTGTTCTTTGTCCAATGCGTCCAACTAGTGATGACAGTCTCTGTTGGTCTCTTCCACCAACAGTTGTATAATTTCAAACACAAGAGCAGGAAAAGGCTAAATTGGATACAGTCTTTAGTCATGTGAGGTTTCTGTTTATTAATTCATTGGGGGTCCCTTGTAAACTTATGAGCTATAGGCACTGCAGGTACACAGTGTGTTCTGTCAGCCCAATGTGTGCAGTATGTGTCAGTAATGTTATCTGTGTCACATCAGTGTCACGCCGAGAAGAAAAACGTTCATCTTCCGATAAATGCATATCAGTCAAATTCTAATGTGATGTCTTTGTAGCCATACTAAATCCACTTCAACACAACTCACCACACAACAAACCAAACACTCTCTGAATCTCCATGCGTGATTCAAGCATCTGCACTGCGTGACCTGTCATATGTTAGAGCTTTGACAGGGAACAGACTGAACTGTTGAGGTGAAGCCAAAGCATGAAACTATTATTCATAAAACTCATGCAGAAATCCTAACAGCAGAATGAATGACATATTTCTTTGGTGTCATATTAGACAAAATAATTCAATAAACATTAGTATGCATTCCTTTCCTCTACCACTTCTGCATATGAATGCTTTCACACCCAGACGAACCAGCAATACCATAAAACGTAAGACATCATTATCAGACTGAAACCTAAACAACTTCTGACCAAATACAATGATATGTACAGTCAGATCCAAATTCTCTAGCAGTGTCCCCACCTACAGAAGTAGCTATATGAAACGAATTATTCCAAAAACAAAAACTTAAAGAGAAAATAAACAAACTGAAAAAGGATTGTAAACTAAACTGCAAAAAAATAGGCAGACTGTCTTTCAACTTGTGTAACAGGTAGCAAGTAGTTTTAATTTGAAGTTTTTAGTTTTAAAAATGCATGAAATACAATGGATAACATCACCAGATGCAAAAATGGGCATTTAAAACAAGAACCCAAGCCATCAGCAACTATGTTGGAGTTTAAATCCCCCAGACTTTAAAGGTTCAAACCACATAAAAATTTCTATCATAGTGCAACAAACACGTCTAACGTATCCAGAATAACAAATACTGTGAACATATCAACTGACCCAGCCCAACAATAACAGCCCGCCCCAAAGTGTAACAGCTTTACCTACCATCCTGGCATGTGACCCATACCGCAAGATGAATAAGACATGTCTGGAATGGAAGCACCTAAAAGGCAGATTCTGCTAGGCTACTAGTGATGAGAATGATAACCAGCAGAGAAAATTTACCATTGAACATGGACAAAAACCTGTATTAACAATTTACAAGTAATATACAAAAATATCTGCAACAGTTCCACTGTAAAGAAGTCAACACTGACTTACATTTACTAATTCTTTCAAACAATTTCCTAAATTTGCATCATGTCACTAGTACATGGTTTACTATCAGCAGTAAAATTCAGATAACCAGATGGCAGCTTATTTAGAAATCTACGAATAACTTTAACAATTAAATCTGCTCACAAAAGCTTAACAGTGTTATTGATAGTCCCTAACTCAGCCTGCTTAACAAGGTAAAATAATCCATCTGAACCAAAAGAAACAATTGACAGACTCTGTTAACCCTAGTAATGGTGACAAAGATGGCCAGCATAAATCTACCAGAGGCATCAAATTCTCTTTTCTTTGAATGTGCTTTCAAGCAAGGCTTGGCAAGTTACCTAGAACTAGAGCTCTTGTGCTCCCTGTCTTTGCTGGATGAACTACTTTTGTGCTCTCGGTCCTTATCTTTCTTTTCATCTCTATGCTTCCTCTCCTTGTCTCTTTCTTTTTCCTTATCCTTACTGCTACTACTGCTGCTGTGATGTTTGTCCTCCTGAAGCAAGGAAACCACATTATGAACAGCTACAAAAGGAAGGAAGGACAGAAGGAAGGAAAGAAGGAGAACGATCCACACCTTCAAGACATATACAACAGAAACAAAAATGTACTGCGTTAGCCGATCTTAAGTTACATGTGCTGTGTGCTGCGAGTGCAACTAGTACTACTTGGCCCAATTTTTTGGAGACCATAAATTCACCTTGATAAGTAACATACATTGTGACAACATTTTAACACCTGTCTGTGTAAGAACCCACAGCCCTTTATGAGCAACACAATGCAACAGCTCACACAACCACCTTCCAGCACCTTCTTTGGAGATGGCAAGTGCAAACCTAATATTAACTCCAATGCACTAAACTAAACTGCATGCACTCCCAACACAAAGCAAAGTTCAAACGCAACCACAGCTGCAATGTGTGCCAGGAGAGAGTGGTTGCATTCAACAGTGAACTTGGAAAGATATGCTGCAGCAGTCTAGCTGCTGACAGGGCCACCCATGCCAAACAGGTTTTGAGTGAGTTGCCAAACAAAGGGGTGCCCTGGTCTGGCCATTCAGACAGGGGGGTTGGAGGGTGGGGCTCATGACCACATTGTTGTGCCAAAAAACACTGAGAATCCTGAAACCATGTCAGCCACAAAAAACTCAGTCTACCTAGTAAACTAGAAGCTATACAGAAGTGCTAGACAGGAAACAGTGGAGGAGCACAAAGCAGCCAAGGCTTGAAGCAGGCTATAATACTGGAAGAGGAGGAGGAGGAGAACTCCAAGGAGCAATGCCGTTAATGAAAAGCTATGTTACACCTAGTTAATAAATTATCCCCACATTTAAAGGAAACTGCTATTCAACAGTGTTTGTAACATCCCACCACTGTCCCCATCCTGAGCCAGAGACCCCAGTACACACTCTCCCATCCTATTTCTTTAAAACATATGTTAATAGCATCTCTCATCTATGAGAGATACTATTAACTTGTCTTCCATAAAACCCTTTTCTTTCATATCTTCCTACTGAAACCTTAAATGCATCTTGATGCTCCTCTTTATTTCTCCCACCTCCTGTTACACTCTCTCTCCCTCTCTCTTAGGCCCAAATATCCTCTTCGGCATCCTAGTCTGGAATATTCTCAGCTTATATTTATTGATCGATGTGGGGAGAAAAAGCACCACGCCTGTAAAAATAAAGTTTTCCCTATCCATTCTATGAAAGCATATACAGGAAACACGAGGTATAACTCCATTCTGAAACTGGAGACTAGATGGAGGTAAGTGATTAACTTCATGTCCTGGCCACTTTGCCCCTTTGAAAGAACCCCGGCACCCACTGAACACAAGGGTAGGTGGGCCCCAGAACTGGTCTGGATATTTTGGAGAAAATAAATATATCATGCCTCTAACAGGATTTTAACTGCCTAGTAACACCCCAATATCAAAGAAATGGCAAGATAACAATTCTGCATATTTTCACCTTAATGCTTTTTGACAGGAAAAGGGAAGAGTATTAAAATTCTGAAACACATGTTAGCAAGAGTACCCCAAATTTAACCACTGAATAATGGTGGGGTTTAAATTACAAATTAATACCCAAAATGGAGGTTTTCAAAAATGTACCCTTAAACACATTCACAATTATACTGCCCAGCAAGGCTGCCAGAATATGAAGAAATGAAGGTCAAAACAGTGCAGTGAGGCTCGCATTGATAGGTACATCTAATCCTATGTTGTGTTTACGGCTGTTACAAAAGATAAGCCTTTACACTACCACATTTTCAAAGAAATTATTAGCTGCCATTGTTGTGATTTTCCCTGCATTCTGTTGACTAGGCATGAATATACAACTAATTTTCCCAGTATCTAAGTCTAGGTCAACCTCCTTTCTAGCAATTGATAAAATTTCTGTATTTTTCTTTACACTATTTGTGACTTCATATTAAATACATGGTACCAGCTAACACCCAGAATTACAGCAAACTGCACACCATTGAAATAGGAAGATACAACTTTTAAAGAGATGACAGCTTTACCTATCTCGGTTTATTTGTGACTAGCGACAATAATGTCTGAGAACAAGTCACAAACCACCTTATAGCCGTTAGCAGATCATATTTTGGACTTAAAGGTTAGTTTAAGTCATAGCTACTTTCCAGGAAGACAAAAATTCTTATATATAAAATACTTGTGAGACCCTTACTTACATATGCCTTAGAAACCTGGACTATGACAAAAAATGATGAGTATCTTCGAAAGGAAAATCCTTCACAGAACATGTGCTCCAATATGCAAGAGAGGGCAGTGGCAGAAGAGATACAATAAAGAATTAGAAGAGCTTTACAATGAACCAAATATAGTTAATGTAATAAAATCCAGTATAATGAGGTGGGTGGACCACGTGTGAATGGATGTAAATGGATTACCTAAAAAGACATTATGGACAAATCCTGGAGGTAAACAATGATGTGGCCGACCAAAATCATGAAGGTTTGGCGGAGCAGAGGAAGGAGCAAGGAAAATGGGTTCTAGAAATTGGCTGGCAGCTGCCCAGGATAAAGGTCGCTGGTGACATTTGCTTGAGGCCAAGGTCCAACCAGGGTTGTAGAGCCGATTACGTTGATGATGATGATGATTTGTGACTTCATCTAATAAATTAAGATCTTTGGTGCATGCCACAAGATGGAACAATGAATTTCAATCCCTTCTGATTTTCTTAGACCTTCCTAAACGGCACATTCGAAAGCTACATTAAAGAGTATCTTCAGTGCAGACCACAAGCTGGAACAATGAATTTCAATCTGTTCTGATTTTCTTAGACCTTCCTAAATGGCACACTCTAAAGCTACATTAAAGAGTAATGGCAGTAAAGAATCTTTTGTTTCAGAACATCACACATTGGAAATGCATCACACATATGCTTGACCATCTAGGCTACATCACAGGTTTAATTTAAACACATCTGAATAAATAGAACTAGTTTCATGGGCACACCAAACACAGTGAGAATATTACATAAAACCTCTATCCCAGCTGAATCATATGTTTTTTTGAAGTTCATAAACGGGTGGTTTGGAGCCTCCCTGCATTCTCACCTTTACTCAAATATATGATAAATGCAAAATATGTGATCAGAAGTTACCTATTCTGTGAAAATTCAAATGGGTTGTCCCCAGTACTTTTGTATAAATGGGGTTAACTTTGACAGATCAACATTTGTATGTAGTTGATAACAGTGATATGCCTACAATGTTTTATCACCCCTGGTATGAACAGGCACAATGAATGACACCTTCCATTGATGGGGGCAATTCTTCATTATTCCAAACAGAATTAGTAAGTCTGTGTATCTCAGAATGTACTATTATACCTCCTAAAATAAATTCTCCACATTCTTAAATACAAAAACTATTTTTCCCTCATTCTGCAACAAGTACCATGGCAGCTCTCAGTCCAAATTTAATAATCTCTCTTCATGTTATTGTCAACACCCTGTGCCATACACATGAAAATGTACCAGCTTTGGAAAAGATACCTCCATCAATGTCACATCACCAGGGATTTGACTCAGGTTAGCCTGGCAATAAGCAAATTTCAAAAAACCACATAATTCCTGTGAAGAAAGTTATAATAAAACAAAAACTTCAGTTACTTGTCTTAAAAAACAGCCACTATGACACTTGGGGATGAAAATGTAATGGCAGTTACACGCACAACATACAGTCCAGGTCTCAGCCCAGCAACATCAGAATCTGTGGAAATGCAGGGGAAGTGAGAGACAAGTCAGGCTCCCATGCCTTAGACAGATGCCAAGCTGCATCCTGAACTGTACAAATACAAATTTTTGTTCATAAAATTAATATCACTCAAGTTGGTTAACTTTCCTGAACCAAAACCTATCACAGCAATTTGTACACAAACAATAATTTCAGTTCACTCTTCAAAGACTTTGTCTTAATACAACTGGCCAATCTTTGACACTTTTCACACGCTGCATCTACTACCTCAAAGTAGTATAGACATGAAGATTCAAGTCTTTTGGGATATTATGACAGGGTGACTGGTAAAGAGTTACTATTGTTTAAAAGAATGACAGCACCTTGAAAATGTTTGGTAACCATTTTAAATTGAGGAGATGCAACACCCCAGAAGACGTGTGTCTCCAGCAACACAGCAGAAGGACCTTAGATCATGGACAGTAGAAACATTTTGAAAAATGGCTTCCACTTTTGTACTTTTATCTCAGTGCTTTTGCAAATCTTGTAAGAGGTTAGTCAAATAACGATGTTATTTCAAATTGAATAAGAAGTGGTATGTACATACACATATACATACATACACACGTATGTACACATGTGTAACTGCATGACATTATATCCCAGATTGTACTTATGTGCTGGTGAGAAAAGTCATAAAGTGTGTTCAAACATAGGCTATAATATATCCAACACTGATAAATAAGCATCTTACATTATATTGAGCAAAATGAATCTGCTTTTTAATTGGGAAATGATAGTGGGAACCTTAGAAAGATATATGTAAAAAAGAGTTGGGGATGTTACTGCATACTGTAATAGAACCACAGAAGACATACATACAGAATCATTCTTATAAAACTACCAACAGAGATTTTTGAAGACAAAGAAGGAATCCTCCACCTGTGTTGCCATAAACATGATACTATGAAAAGGCCTGCTCCAGTAAATCCAATGAAGTTGAAAATATGTAATGAACTTCATATTCCACTGCCTGCACCATGTTCATACTGCCACAGAAAAATGATACTACTACAACATGCAGTTTAATCATGTCATTAACTAGCCAACAGGGCAAATGTCTGCACTGGTGCTGCCCCCCCCCCCCCCCCCAAAAAAACCCCAACCCCCACCCAAATTAAAAAAAAATCCTAAAATATACCACACAAAAATACAAATTACAACCCAAATCAAATAATTATAAAAAAACCCAACCA
>Ga0123352_10003180_pt1 | contig 23546 bp, 11 predicted proteins | sample TergutLab28metaG_FD_89700 | JGI IMG/M metagenome (GOLD analysis project Ga0123352, IMG submission 89700) | Labiotermes labralis P1 segment gut microbial communities from Petit-Saut dam, French Guiana - Lab288 P1 | ecosystem: Host-associated > Arthropoda: Insects > Digestive system > Gut ...
ACGCGGCCAAAGCCTTCGTGGACGTGGGAGTAGGATTTGCCGACAGAGCCGCCGTTGTTGTTGCAGTTGGTTTTCTCAGGATTTATGGGTTTTACATATCAGCATCTGTATAACCCCTGATACCATGTCAGCCTTTGACCCCCAAGTTAAACTAATAAACGATCAAAAAGAAATTGCAGATACTTTCAACAAACACTTCATATCAGTAGCTGAAAACATTATCACAAAAAACAACCATAATGACTCTGGTATTAACAATGTGGAAAAAGCTACACCCATTCACTATTTTTTACAATGCTTTAAGTGTACCTTTCCAAACTTTCAACTTAAGCAGTCATCAACTAGGGAAATTAAGAATATAATTAAATCTAAAAAAAAATTTCCTGTTTATGACAAAATATCCACCAAACCACTAAAAATTAGTTCTCCCTTTATTATCTCTCCTTTAACCCACATATGTAATAAACCATTGTAGTCAGGAATTTTTCCAGACCATTTAAAATATTCAGAAATAAAACCTTTATTTAAGAAAGGAGATAAACAAAATATTTCAAATTATAGGCCTATATCAATTTTAATTTCCTTCTGTAAGGTCATGGAAAAAGCTGTGCATATTCAACCCTCTGAACACAGTAGTAAAAAATAATATCTTAGCAGATGAACAATTTGGCTTTAGAAATAAGTCAGCAACAAACAATGCCATATACAAAATAATCACTGAAATTCTAGTAGCCTTAATTAGTAAGTTCATGGCAGGAGGCATTTTTTGTGATGTGGAAAAGGCCTTCGACTGTGTCAACCAGAAATTCTATTATCCAAACTGGAATTTTACAGTGTAAAAGGAAAAGTAAAGTTATGGTTTGAATCATACTTCAGTAACAGGTATCAAAGTGTTTCAATCACAAACAATGTCCTCAATTGAAATTACCTTTCTTCATGGGAAGAAATAAAACATGGAGTTCTGCAGGGATCAATTTTGGGCCCATTGTTTTTCCATTTATCTTACCCAAAGCTATAAACGACAAATCTATACCAATATTGTTTGCTGATGATACTAGCATATTAATCACATGTCCAAACAAAAATGACTTTCAACTTAAGATAACTACTACATTTAATTTCATAAATGAATGGCTAAACGCAAATGTACTCTCCTTAAATTTTAACAAAACTCATTATATACAATTTATGACAAAAAAATAAGCCCAAATCTCATGTTAAAATTACTTACAATAATAAATAAATCTCAACAATATCCAGCATCAGATTTCTTGGAATCTATTTTAATGATACAATAAATTGGAAATACCATATTGAATATATTTTTTCAAAATTAAGTGTGGTTTGTTATGCAATGAGACTTATTAAAACATATGTGTCTTTTGAGATGCTGATAATAGTATCCTACTCTAATTTTAATTCAGTTATAAATTATGATCTACCATTTTGGGGTACCTCACCCCACGGTAAAAAAGTCTTCAGGTTGCAAAAGAGGATAGTTAGAATTATGCTGGGATGTAGGATGTAGCAATTTGTTTAGGAAATTGAAAATATTACCTCTCATGTCTCAATACATACTTTCCCTTATGATGTTTATTATAAAAAATAAAAACCAATTTATGGTAAATTCAGATGTGCATAGCATTAACACTAGACAACATACAAACCTTCACCAACCTACATTAAACTTGGCAGGATATCAACAGGAAATCTACTATTCAGGAGTAAGGGTTTACAATAATATCCCTTCACAAATTAAACCGTTATCATAGGACACTAAGAATTTTGAATTACAATTGAAAAAGTTTTTGTACCGACGCTCCTTCTATTCATTGGAGGAGTATTTTCAATTCTTCATCTTAATTCTAAAATTTTTTATTTAATTTTTTAGATATTGTTGTGTTATTGACTGATACCCACACCTATTGTTTAGTATTTTTCAATATTAAATTAACTCCTAAACTGGTAATTATCAAGATTTTGAAGAGAGAAACAATAACGATAGTTAGATACATTACCAAGTATTTTTGTGTTTTGTAATCACCCTGTTTCTGTAGCATTATATCATATTCTATCAAACGTTTTGTTTTGGACTCCAATTATACATCATTTTACTCATTTCACTATACCACTGTAAAATGTTCCATTAAACACTACTGTTGCTGTAATAGACAGTACACCTCCCCTCCTAGCATTGGGATATATGATTATTTTAGAGACATTTCAATATGGGTAATTTTAGACTGGCATGTACTATATGTACTTTGTAAAATTGTGTGTTACACTGTATTTTACTCTTGTATTTCATCTTAAAAATGTACCTCACACTATTACTATAGTCTATTTAAATTATTGTACACATGTTGATATATTCTAGCATTTGCATATGTCTTGCTATTATGTATATAATACTGTTCAGTATTTTTGATGCAGAGCAGTCGAGAATTGTCTCCGTAAGAAGCTATATTCCATTCTCTTATCATATACAATATACAATATAGAATTATTGTGTATATTTTTATGACGAGGTCCATACCAAATGCAATTATGGAAATGGATCGACCAATCATATCAAATTAAATCATTCAGTCAAATAACCATGTATTAATATCATTTTTATTACAAGCTCAAATTATAATTGTTAGTTTGTGAATTGAATCTTTATGCATAAGTATCTGTATATATATTGTACTATGACTAATTCTATATCCAATAGGTCTCTTGGACTTGTAATGGTTTTGATGGAACTGAATAAACTGAATTGAAATGAACTGAACTAATGTTATGGGGTGATGGGTGAGCTAATGCTGGCTGTGACCCAATAGGATTGGTGCATTATGAATGCATATAACCAGTTGCTTTCAAAGTCCCATACATTTTATCTTTTTGATACAGGATGAGCAGATGGAAGGTGGTGGTGAGATGTCCTGTGGTCAAGGACAAATGAGGATAGGAGTGAGAGGTAGTCAACTCGTGCTTCAATTGCAATTTCTTGCCTGACCTATACCTAGTTTACAGAGCTGATAGGATGATTGCCTAGAAAAAACGTGGCAGGGGTACCTTAATTGCCGTATCTGACAGTGTCTCATTCATTACACATAGAACTACCAGGAGCTGGCTGAGATATGTGTGGGGGTTGAATTACTTTCTTTTGATGGCTTTAATTTACTTATCAGCAACCACTGTTTTGCGCCTGACACAACTGTGGACACATTTAAGCGGTATTTTGTCTACCTAGAGCATGTATTGGACGCCTATAACTTTTGTGTCCTACTGCTGGGAGACTTCATTCTGCCTTTATTCAAAGGGAAACTTGAACTGTTTCCTGCCATTTCTCAATACTACAACAATATGATCCATTTTTTTCTCCACGTGTTTACTCGGCTTATCTAAGTAAAATTATTCCCACAGCAGTGGCAGCTTGCTTGAACTTGTTTTTTTTATTTCACTGATCTTTCTATTAACCATGCTGTACATATGTTTGTGTCCTCTGATACTTACCACCCTCCTTATGTCACTGAAATGCAGGTATCTGTTAGAAAATCAAATCATTCATCTAATGTTTCTTTCAGAAAGCACTCTTCTGGTGACTACTTATTGTTATACAGACCTCTTGCCACGTATGATTGATCTTCTGTCTATAATGAGACCTCTGTTGACAGACTGATTGTTGCTATAATCTGCCATTTTAAACAGCTGTCCCTACTGTGTGTATTAAGAAGTGTAAATTTCCTGTATGATTTTCTGAGAATTTAAAATATTACATGAAGAGAAAAAATTACTTCTACAGGCATTTTAAGGTATGTAGGTCTAATTTCTTTTCTGACAAATTTTCCTCATTGTAGGCTTGTCAAAGCAACCATAGGGAGTCCAATAAACTCAACTGGCTTAAAAGTACTGGTAATAACCTCAAGACAAATCCAGTGCATTTTTGGAAGTATGTGTCTTCTTTCAGGAAAAACAACAATGATTCCATGAAACTTGAGATTTATGGAAACCGTCTGACAGCCATGTTCAGTTGCAGAGGCTTTAGCTACATACTTTAAGAGTGTCTGCAACAACCACTGCATGCGTGACTTTTTTTTACCAATTTTTGGTCATCTGATTCCCTACCTATAGTATCTATCTTTGACTTAGATGTTCTCAAGGCTAAAAGGCGCGCCCATCAGAATCTGTTGGGCTTGATGGCATTACTGTATTTATTATGAAGGGTTGTTCTGATATTTTAATACCTGTTCTTAAATTTATTTTCAATCTCAGCTTATAACAGCAAATTCTCCCAACCCTCTGGAAGCAAGCTGCCCTTGTTCCCGTTTACACAGAAAGGGAAGACTGCCTTAGTGAATAATTACAGATCTGTCCTCAACAATTTTCCCAAAATATTTGAAATTATCATACATTAGCAGGTTTCACACCACTTGAAGTACAAATTTAATCCCGTCAGCATGGATTCATCAAATCTAAATCTCCTTTTACAAATCTTGCTGCTTATCCTGACTTTATTACTCCCCTGGTTCATTCCCAGCATAAGGATGATGCCATTTATTTCAGTTTTAGCAACACTTTTGATCTAGTTCTGTATGCCTTGCTTCTTCATAAACTTGATGATTTTGGACTATCTTCTCTGTATGTTGCTTAGTTGCATAGTTACAAGACCATTACAAGAACTTTGCTGTCAAGGCACACTTCCACTGCTGTATGAAGTGTTATCCAGAGTGCCCCAAGGGTCAGTTCTGGGACCACTTCTGTTCAGTGTTTTCATAAACAATTTGTGTAGCACAGTCAAGCATTCAAATCGCCTTCTCTTTGCCAACGATGTCAAAATATATCAAGAAATAAAATCCCCATATGACAGTTGGTTACTCCAGTCAGATATAAATAATGTTCAAGTAATGTTCATTGTACTTCAGACTACATGAAACTGATTAGCAACAAAACCAGAATCATTTCTTTTTGTAGAAAAACAAACTGGCATGGTTTTGATTACAAACTGTGTGAATCTTCTGTCACACACGCAGAGTGTATCGGGGACCTGGTAGTGTGTACAGACACAAAGTTTCAGTTTCATCAGTAGGGAGGTGACATTTTCTCTCAGGCTATTGAACCATTGGAGTTGATTTGGGCTGTGACATTATCCTTCTCATTACTGCACAGCCTTCTGTTGCTATACAACACTTTAGTCAGACCCAAGTTGGAATATGCCTCAGTTGTGTGGAAATCTATCACTTCTTTGGATGCTTGTAAGGTGGTGCGCATCCTGCAGAAGTTTGTATCTCTTTGTCATCGTCGTTTTTATAGTCACCTAGATTATAGCTATGGTAATGTTTTAAATTGCTTTTTTAAATTGCTTGAAATTACACACCTAAAGTGCTCAGAGGTGTTATCTAGTCCTTTTTTGTAATGAATGTTTTCAGTGGTTCAAAATATTGTTCTACCCTTTTGGAAACGCTTGGTCTGCGCATCTCAAATTGAAATTCTGAAGGCTTTAGTTTGTGTAATGTTGTAATTGCCCTTCTGCTAGATGTGCTTAGGCAACAAATGCCATCGGCAGTAATATGAATATATTCAATGGACGTTTGTTCCCAATTAGTGTGATTGGCTAGTGCCTGATACTTTTACTACATAATTCAGAAACTGTCTAACCTAGATCCTGTAGTAAATCTAACCTGCAAGTGTGTTTTATATATTAGATTCTGTTAAATTTGTATATTTTGTACTACTAAAATTGGCCCGGTGCTGGTAAGTGTGTTTTGTGCATTAGTTCTGTTAATTTTGTGTACTTGATGCTAGTATCATAATCTTCCCTGCGCTGTTAAACTAGCACATTAATAGTAATCAGTTTAATTGAATTGAATAATGAGTTGAAGGAATATGGAGGGTCTAGAAGTGGCAGAGAATTTGTGCAGCTGTCACTGGCCTTTGCAAGGAGTCCACATTTTCAATATTGCTGTGACAAAATGTCTGCTGTTTGGATACATGGGTGATATTCTTCCACCCTTGGCTTATGTGATATCCCCCTTCTCTATTATTGATTGTTAAATAATATGTTAAGAATGTTCTGGTTTACAACATATTACTTGTAATAAAATGTAAAAATGTTTTTTAGATGCTGCTTTATCTTTATACCCAGTGACATGTACCAGTGAGGAAAAGTGAATTTACAAAGCACAGGCCAGCGCATAATGGCACAGGCCCTTCACGTGTGGTATAACAGGATTGCCTATTAGCATCACTTTCTGATTTAAATTTACCTTAAAAGTCTGGTACTTTTGGATGTCGGTCAGCTACTGAAATACTGAGATGTCCTTTTGATTATTTTTTGTTTTTAATTGAAATTCATTTAGTTGTGTTTTGATATAGATTTATCTGTGTCTGCGTAACACTTAGTTCTTGCAGTATCTGGGTTCTTCATGTGTGTATTAATTCTAGTCTCTTAATGTACAAGAGTATCTGTCTGTATCTATGTTTCTATTTCTGCATTACCGTGACATAAGGTCATGTCTTACTAACTGCCTGCATATTGTTTTAAATAGCTATTTTCCAGCATGTTTTGCTTATGTATCAGTTACATTTGTACTGTTTAATATTTTGTATGTGCTAGACCTTTTTTATGCCTAGGTATTTGTATGCCCAGCCATTTATTACGTACTAGTTTGTACTGTGTACTGTATGTTTAGATTTCTCTGGCAGATCATCTCAAACTCTCCATTAATTTCCAGATTTCTCTCTTCTGCCATAAGCTAAAATATAATATAAAATATATATAATATAGTCGTATACAGCTTTATATTTTATTAAATTATATTAGATTATAATTACAGCTTTATATTTCGGCCCAATTTTAGGACCATCTTCAGGCTGATCTTTGAACAGGTGGAGTGTACAAACGATAATGCTTTCAATTTATGAGAATTAACTCTTCTGCCATGTTATCCTACTTCTATCATCTGTTGTACATTATTCAGTATATCCCCATTACATCACTTGTGTCTATTTTTGGTGTAATATACATGTAAAATCTTTCCATATAGATTTTATTAAGGAAGTGTGTCTTTCTTGTACTGTTACATTTTTTAATTATCTCACTTGTCTTACTTCAATTGTTGACTCTGGCAAGTATATGCTAATCCCATTTTTTGCTGCTTCCTTTTTCAGTTCCTTTTTCAGTTGCTTCATCAAGCTTTAAAACTATAGTTTCTTTAATTTGTTTGTTACCTTACTAAATCTTGGGTCTGATGCTTTCTTTCAATTGAATGCTGTCACATGTGTAACCATAAATAATTGCTACAAATTATGAATTTGCTTTTATATTACTAATGACAGTGTTTACAATCACATGGAAAATTGATTATAAAATATAAGTAAAATACAGTCAAACACAATGGGGATGTCTCACCTAAAAGTGGAAAATTAAATACAAACTATGCAACAGTTATTAATATTTCCATCTGTAATAGCAGGTAAGCTACAAAATGCACATGACATGTGTACATAATATATTATTTGCCATTTTTTTCTTAGGAAGCCTGGGAACCATGCTACCATATAGGCATGAAATGGAATAGGACACATTCTTTATAATGCATCTTGCTCTCTCACACACACACACACACACACACACAAATATGATAATTTTTTGTAGCCTACCATTTATTACAGATACAAATATATTTATTTATACTTCTTCTTGTCACTCAGTTCCTGAGTATTGTGGTTTTCCTGTGTCCTTAGAGATAATTTCCAGGATAGTAACTTGATATCGACCTTGAATGCTTCCTTTCTTATCTTTTCTGATTTATGGAAATAGTCACCTGTGGAGGGTAACTGAAAAAGTAAGATTAGGAACGTTAAAACAGTGTCAGTCATAACTTTCTTATACTGTTATTGTCATGATGTAAGATACTGTGCTGTTCAGCTACTTCTACCAAGCCATCATCGGGCAGTACAAAGTACTCAAAGAAAGCTGTTTTTTGTATAATGCGAAGATTATATCGTAATACACAGTTGAGGTCTAAAGTGATAACAGCATGACAAAGTTGTGATTGACATTGTTTTAATTTTTCTAATCTTGTGTTTACATCACAACAGAATGTCCCATATCAACTGCAAAGGTGTGCAAAACAAGCAACTGTGGACAGTCAGCTAGCAGTAGTTTTCTTGCTTTGGGTTTGGGTGTATCACACCTCTTTTTAAACTGGTATGTTTAGGGATATTGAAAAAGCCCTTGGGCTTGTGTGGATTCTTTAAAGTGCTTATGATTCTTTGTCAGCCATGTGCCATACATGAAGGTGCATATGGGTGGTCCAGCTGGCCTGAAGTCACATTTTTTGAAATCAAGTACCATTTCCCCCCGAGTTGGAATCTGACCATCTGCTTGTATTAGTAATAGATATAAATCTGTTATTTCTGTGTGATGTGGGATAAAGAAATAGGCTGTTGATTTGCCCTGGATTTGTCTCTCTCAGGATAGGATTATGCAGCACCGCAGTGAAAAAGTTCCATAAATAGTAGGAAATTTCTCGGCTAGTTGAGTAACTATGAGCTGCCCAAGAGCCCTGATGCATGAAATTACTACATTAATGTGATACTAATGACATCTGCATGACATTTATTTGTGGAATTCCAGGAAAGTCCCAATAGAATTCCAGAGTTCACCAGCCAGTTGGAGAATAATTTTGCTTGTAGAACTCTATAGTACCCTATTATGTTGCATCAAAACAATGCTATCCCTGTGTGCGCGCGTGTGTATGTGTGTGTATGTGTGTGTGTGTGTGTATGTGTGAGTGTGCACTTTTTTTGGGTGTGGGGTAGGGGGTGGTCATCTTTGGTAAAATGGTCAGATATATGAAACTTAGACACATGAATATTACTTGAATTTGTATGAATGAGATGCCCTTCATTAAGCATTTAACATCTCTAACAGTACATACCAAGTACAGAATGAAATTGCTTCAACTTAGTAACAAAAAAAAATTCTTAGACAAAAAAAAAATATTTTAGGTGCATTTGCACCCCCCAAGTTATGCTTATGTACATGGAATTTTTACTGTATTATTCTTGTAAATAATAATAAATGTTTTCTAATGTTTTAGAATGTTTTCCAAGACTGTGCAACAGAAAATAATTCACTGCTGCAAGGCCAGTGTATTTTATCCATGACAGCTATTTTGCTGCAAGCATTTGAGAAGGTAAGGAGGACATACAGTAGACAGATGTTATTAGTAACCGTCGTAGTTAGAGAATATTGGAATGCAGTGGTAATGTGCCCATATTAAGATGCACATACAGTATATTTACAGAAGCTCTGAAAGGTATACATTTTGTGGTGCTGGTTGGCAGATTAATTGCAACAGTCCAACTTTGATTGAGACGTACAGGTTCCATTGAACATGTGAGAACCTTTGAGATTGTTGTTGTTGTTGTTGTTGTTGTTGTTGTTGTTGTTGTTGTTGTTGTTGTTGTTGTTGTTGTTCATCCATATAGTTACATAGTAACATTAGACTTGCCAATAACAGTAAGACACCATATAGAAAGTAGTATACAAAATTAAGTAAAAAATGAACAATATAAAAATAGTGCGCTAATAGAAGGTAATAGAATGCATTGTATAACTGATACAAATTACAATTAAATACAAACTCATGTCACCAATACTAAGATCTATAAAACTGCACCATGAATTATTTAAGACTAAAAATTTTACATATTTTTTAAAACTTTTAAAATCATTTATTGTTTTTATTCTCTCTGCCAAACTGTTGTATAACTTAGTACCCATATTTGCAAACCTTTTCTGCAATAAAGTTGTATTACAACTTTGTGTATCTAAATCAGTATTGCCTCTTGCGTTTTAGCCATGAATATAAAAATTATGTTTTAAATTCCCTTTGAATTTTTTTATAAAACTTAACACCTCCAAGACATAAAGCAAATCCACAGTTAGATTCTGTATTCCATAAAAATATGCATACATGAATCATGAGTATTTACACCATAAATCAATCAAATAACTCTTTTCTGTATATGAAAACCTTTTACAATGATCCCTTCTCAAGGACTCAAATCCATGCTGTTCATTTTGATTTTAATTGATGCACTTCTAATATGTATTTATTTGTGTTTCTGTTTGCACATACTTTGCTTGTAGTGTTCCTTTAGAAACAGCCACAATATAAGAAATATTTCTACTAGAAGAAATATCACCTTTCAAAAATTTTAAGCCAGAAGTCTTCATTTATGTCCTTCACTGTATGTATGTTTTTGCTCGTATACAGAGTGATTAAAAAGTAGGTACAGTAATTAAACAAATATTTTGAGAAAAGAAGATACTCAGTTGTTCTGAAACCTATAGGAACTACTGTGGTACAAATCTTTCCCTCTTTGACTTCTATCAGCACTGTATGTATGCGTGATCATAGTACAGTCAAGTGGAATAAACTTTCACAGTGACAAATTTTCTAGTTATTATGACATTTAAACTTTGATCCTTCCAAGCTATGGCTTCCCCCATTTTAAGCTAATAAGTGTCACTGAGCAGATAGAATAATTTATTTTCGTATGTTGCTGAGATCAAGGTAGAAAATCTCTTTATCAATAAAGGTTCAAAGTAATTTCAACTGAAATTAATTTCTTGATTTAATAAATTCAGATTTTAATCAAAGCAATTTGGCCTTTCTTAGTTAAATGTGAAGGTGGTGTATAGTATTCCCATGCTCATGATTGAGTGTAGAAAGAGGTAAAGGTCATGTTTTTTAATACTTGTAACAGCAGTATTAATCCTAATACTGTGAAAGATGAATTTGATGATGATATCACTCCGTTTTTCAAATAGTACAGCATATGAATCCATGATTCAGGTATAAATTAATGAATATAATTTTTATGCAAGGAATGTCCATTTTACAGGTGAATGCAGAAGAAATAGCAGTCTTGTTTACAGAGCATATTGAGTTCCTCTTCAGTTTGATGAATCAGACAAATAACATGAACAATATCCACGTTCGTTCAGTAGCTGCCAGGTGCCTTACTGAAATGGAAATCTGTTTCCCTGCAAGTATAACAACCTATTCTCTACTCTCTCTGAAAGTGTGATATGAGGAACCAGTGGTTTTGTGGTTTGTGTGGTCATCATTTAAATTTGTTACATTTCTTTTCTCACCCAATTCATACTCTTGTTTTCACAAAAAGTGCTTTAAACAAATATAGTCAAAACTTATAAATTCATTTTAAAACTAAATTACACCTAGTTTTGGCACTGGCATTTCTCCATACCTAATTTATTGCATGTGCATACAATGACTTTATTCTACTTTAACGGTATAGTAACATTTCCTCCTCTACTTATCTAATGATTATATGATGTCTGTTGGCTATCAGTAGGTATGCAAATAGGTGTGCACTGTCTGATGTGGAGTTGGAATTAACATATGAGAGTGTTTATACTATGCAACCTATTCCTTGCACCTCTGAAATACAGGCATCTCAGGGTTGTGTTATTCTCCAGTGTATTTAATTTTCATGAGTGATGTAATTTATGGTACTTGGCAGCAAATCCTGAAGGAATGTGTTGATAGTCTGTATACAGCAGCATTAGCAGAAACATCAATAGCACATCAGTGGTACATGTTGCTTCTAGCCCTCACCATCAATCATTCCTTAGCTGACAAAATAAAGGAAACTTCTCTGTAAGTAAACTGAATAATGCTGTTGTTATCTGATTACAAATTTTGTGTTTGTTTTTAAGTTTTATGATGAGGTTCATTGATTTCAGTTGGGGTAAATATCCTAATGCTCAGCAGAAATCCAGTTTCTTAACACAAGAAGGTGACATGGCTGCTATAGGATATCCAGATTTAAAAGAGGTATCTTGAATTAGATGATTTCAGTCAGTGATCAACCTTCTCATTTTCCCTTGTATTACACTGCATGCATTTCTTTTCATATCTTAAAACATGAAATATTTAACCCTTTTCAGTCCTAACCATTTGAAAGTACTTTTAAACTTGTTTTATTTGTGTAATTTACTATGTTTTTCCCTTATTTAGATGGTGTCTTTCTTAGTAGATCATTTACCACTATGTTCAACTGAAGGTGCAGCCTGGATAGCAATGCAGATTATTGGCATGATGCTACACAATCCAGATATACAAGCATCTGCCCAAGTTTTAAAGCCCGTGGTACTACATTTTTCAAGTACATACAGCACACTGGCTGCCCATGTTGTTTTCCTGCTTGAGGTAGGTTGTTAATTGTTTGCTGCGTTCAAATGGTGCACCTGAAATTCTATTAAATAATCAGCTGTAAAAATCCACCCATCTAATGAAAATGATACTTGTACTGGCCATTATACATAAAAGGCTCTGTTACTTTTTATTTTATTCCACTGCTCACATTTTAAAATTTTCTGTTCGTTTAAACAATGTAAAATTATTGAAGTGTTTTTCCCATTTACAATTTATGTCATTGGTATTTAGGTGGGAATTTCATAAATCACTTTGCAGTACACTGAATTTGATTTTATAATAATAATAAATGGAACTATGATATAAATGTAGTCTTATTTAATGTCTTTTGTGATTTAATTTGGTTCTATGTTCTGTTTCAGAAACATCTAGGAAGTTTAATTTTTCAGGAAGATGATAGAAAACGACTTTTACAGCAGTTGCTCCTAAATTCAAGCCATCCATCTTTGTCAGCTCCTATACGTCTTCTCTACTTGGACTGGCTCAGTGATTATCTTGTTAGGAGACCTGAAACAACAGCTAATATACCAAATGTTAGCTGTTTCTTGCCTGGTAACTTTGATGGGCCAGAAACACATCTCAGAAAATTGAAACTGTTAAGTTCTGTCCTGAAAAATAAGAAAGGTAATTTGATTGTTACATCGTAAAGACCTGTATTGCAGCAACATTAATATTTCACATAACTGTAAAGAAAAGATTTTGGAAATTTGTGCTGTTGAACTAGAGACTAAATCATCTAAAGTAATAATACATAGCGCCTACAGGAGATTTTAATAAATTTAAAGAGACTAGGTGATGCTTTGAAACATCAGTAGAAACCTGAAGCAGAATTTTTAATTTGCAGAGACATAAACACAGATTTTCTCTTTGAAAGCAACTAAAAAAAACTAGCATCATTATTAACAACATACATTCTGTCACACACAGTTAATTTTGTGACAAGAATTCATAATAACTCAAGTACTGCCATTGGTAATATAATTTGTGGATAACAGTAAAATAAAATAATCTTGTATATTCCCCATAATACATGGCCTCTTAGACCATGATGCTCAAATTCTCACAATTAAATATATATGTTCAACAATAAACAAATTTCCTTTAAAACAGAGAAGCAGATTAATAGACAGTTCAACAATCATGAACTTTCAAGACTCTACTAAGAAAAGAATTCTGGGAATATAAAGATCATAACCATATGTTTAACTCATTTGTATGCACTTTCTTGAACATTTTCCAAGCTAGTTTCCAGTTAAATACAAAAGTATAAAAAACAAGAATAAGTATGCAAGGAATAAAAATATCTTGCAAACACAAAAGAAGTCTGTATGCCTTTACTAAGAACAGAAATGATCCAAAAGCACATTATATTCTATATTGTAAAACCCAAAGAAATAACAATATTAATACAAGGAATAAGCAGAATCTTCTTAGACCAAATGCCAACCTATCTTGTTTTCAAAAAAGTACATTCTATGCTAGCATACAAATTTTCAACAGTTTACCACCTAATGTGGCAATCCTCAAGAATGACAATTCAAAATTTAAATCAGCCTGAAGAAAATAGCTATATACACACTGCTCTTCATCTGTAGATGAATTTTTTATGTGCATGGATGATTTATAATATTGTTTTTGTAAAATGTTTGTAGTATTTTACACTGTATGTTTGTGTATTTGTGTATCTATGGCTTGTTCCACATCCTACTGTCTTTATGACCCACTTAAGTGCGTGTATATGTATATATATGTAAGTAGATATCAGTTGAAGTAAAGAAATGTAAAGTACACATCTCTGGCTTTTTTGTTGTGAACTGTGTATTTGCTTTCCTTATGGATTGTACCATCATAAATTTTGGGTTGCACAGTAACTGCCATTTTCGTGACTAGAAAGACAGGGCATCATAATAAAAGAATACATATTTTACAAACACAACAACGATGCCGCACCGTTTTAAAATTGAGCATCACATTTATATAATGTTTGAAATTTCACCCTCTCGGGCTTTCTTTCAGGGTCCTCGGCTGTACTTCTGCAGTCATTATCTGCCTTACAGAAACAATTGAAATGTAAATCATCCACCAAACTAAAATCAGCACTAGTAAAAGCCTTGTACACATTTTTATGTGACCATCACAATTTGGGTTTGTCAACTGAAGTGCAAAGGTATGTATATTAATATAATGAATGGTATAAATAATCTTATAACAGAATTTATTCAGTGTATTAAAGAAGGACAGTTATTGTAAACATAGAGTTAGGCAAAGGCAAAAATTCTGGGAAGTTCAATATTCTGTGTGGGGTATGTGGTGGCCTAGTTGGCTGAGGCACTCTAATATAAACTGGAACATCATGGGTTCAATTCCTAATGGGGTCATTGGGATTTTTCATTGACTTAGTCCTTCTGGCTGCATTGTGGCTCTAGGGTCAACTCAGCCTCTGACAGAAATGAGTACCAGGGGCTTCTCTTGGGGGGTGAATGCAGCCAGTGCATATGGCTGACCACCTTCATGTACTGGTTACTTAGAGTTCTGGGAACCTCAACCTCCTGAGAGTCAAAGGGCCTGTCCATGTCTGTATAGGGATAGCTTTACCTCTTTAAATCTTCTGTGTACATACAGACATGAGCAGAAGTAGGAATTACTCTTATAAATTAACTGATAGAGTTGAGTGATCTCTGTGCTACAGTGCTGCTACTTTTGTTTCCATTAATAAAAAGACATTAGACATAAATACCAAGTTATGTGCCATCACTGTGTTTGTAGTATTTCTCACAGCAGTATCATTTATGTGTACTTAATAGATGCCTTTATTTTCAAACCAAATTTTACCACTTGGTTGGAGCAATTTATTGGCTGTCATTATCAGATCAGAAAGATGGAAAGAGAGGGATTGAGTATGGGAGGGAAGTATTCATTTGGTAGAAAAACAGACAGAGCAGGATTGCTGATATTAAAATAGATCTTTTTGCATACACCATGATGGAATGGGCAGGAGTAAGTGGGTTGTTATAATGGGAGCTTCTTTAATGGATTTAAACTTCCAGATTTTAAAACCACAGATTTAGTTTGTCATTTTTGTGAAAATGTAAAAGTATAGAGAGCAATGTAATTGCCGTAGATGGTGTTTTAGAGAACGACAACACTGTTATGAAACAAACCTTAAGAGTGTAAACATAATGTTCTGTTTCTTCACTGCTGTTCTGTATTATTTTTGACATTTAACGGCTTACAGTAAGATAATATCCTCATTCTTTAGCATTTTGCAGTCTGTTTGAAATTTTATCTACCTTCAAGTTAAGGGTTCACTCATGTTTTACAATCTAAATTGTGCTGAAATCCAAGAACCTACATGTATTTACTGAAGTATTTAACACAATACTATAGAAGTTTCAGAACTTTCAGGTGTGATGTAACATACATCATGATCTTTGAATTTTTAAGACCAAGAGGTTTAGATAAAATGGGAAAAAGGGTATTTAAACCTTATATGGTGTAAACCAACAAAATGCACCTTTTTCAAATTAATACTTTAATTTATGATATTCTACATGTTTAAAACCCGAGGGTTTATCTTCTGGAAGACGGTTTTACATTTAGGTATGGTATAGTATGTTTTACATGCATCAGGTTAGGCAGTTTAGTAGGTAGAGGAGTGTGTTAACCACATGCGGGTAAAACAACCCTTAGGTTCAGATCATCATACATTAATATATTAATTTAGAAAAGGTGAATTTTGTTGGTTAATATCATATAATTCTATTACAATGTACGTTGCAAGAAACATAATATTCGTTACTTAAACCTTTGATAGTCATTTAGCTGATACAGAAATTTCTCATTGGAGAAACTGAAGGTTCTTCATTATTAATGTAGAACTTTGCCATTGGATCTCGTCCTGAGCCAGTTTAATCCAGCTTACATTCTAACAACCATGTTCCCAAATTTACAGTTTCATATTGTATTGTGTAGGATTCCAGTGCAAATGAGCAAAACATGGTGGGGATGACTACCTTCACTCCAGTATCTAATACTGAACTGGAATGTTGCTGGTGTTTCAGGATACTTGTGGTTGTAACTGTAGAGGATGTATCATTTGCTCCATTTGTCCTGAATTTCACTCAGTGTGTGCAAGATGTTTTACCTAAATCATCTGTTCCATCTGGTCTTCTTTCATCACTGGTAATGGCATTTACTCAGCATGACAGCACAGCCATGCTTTCTACATTCCACTTTGTTCTGGATATCTTTCTGACAGCAGTTACACAGGATTTAAGTATCTGTCAACCAAAGGTAAAGCTGTGCACTAAAACAAATGAATGGAACCCTTGTAGTTCAGTCTTGCACACTCTTTGATGTGGTTAGTTGTATTGCGGTTACTTTATGTTGTGTATCAATGCTGTATGGTAAATTATTCACAGCCACTTACCATGTGGCAGATTACAGTGAATTATGAATATGGGTTGATGGTGAGCGGGAAGCAAATTTTTGTCTGTTTTTTTGGATGTAGTAACATGTATCAATCTGCAAGCTTGGCATCTGGAAAGTAATTATAGTTGAATGGAATTGTGTCTGGGTGTAATACTTGGTTACTACTATGTCTGCCAGCATAAGTTAATAGTCTTGCTTTACAAGTGGAAGTAAATGACATTGTGCCTGGACTGATGTTTTTAGGTATACCAATATCTACCTTGTTGAAGTAGCAAGCAGCAAAGATCAAGCTTACAGATTTATGTTGAATTATATTTTCCTGTGTTCATTTGGGGTTTCTGAGGGAGGCATTTGCTAGGGTTTCCATCCATCCTCAAGTTTCAAACTAGGTATCTCTAGAACAAGCATCACAGTATTCCAGCAGATATCTTGATTTCTATTCCAACTCCAGTGGTATCTCAGTAAGAAGTCATTAGGAGTTTTTGTGTGAAAAATATGGTAATGAAAGCAATGAATTACTTTTCCTCATTCTATTCTGTTATTTTCTTTCATTCTTGTGATTGATATTACTGTGAATTGTTTTTGTTGCAGGCAATATTAAACTATTTGAAAAGGTGTGTTGTTTGTGAGGAGGTATGTGGATTAGTAAGCTGGGCACTTGGTCACAAAATTCTGTCTTTATGCTACAAGCTGATGAGAAGCTATGATACTGTTGAGTTTTTCTATGGTGAGCAAAAGAATGATCATTGCTCTGTACAATCCATGATGTAGGCATTTGGAAATATGTATGGTCTTAGGATTAACACAAACTTCTTACACCATAGGATGCATTATACCAGTGAATATGCAGAAGCACAAAGATTCTATCTATGTTATATACAAGTTGTCTGCAACAGAACTCTGGGGCTGGAAGAAAACATACAGAATATCTGTAAATGATCTTTGTGACTCTGATCTTGTATTATTTACAGCATGTTTAAGGCACACTTAAGAAATTCAGACCATTTGAAAGATCACCCCAGGAAATGGTATGAAAAACTAATGAAATATATTGTGCCATGATTGGTTCATTCAATGTCAAATCAATATTAAGCCTCCTGCCACACTTTTAAGATAATATCATGATAAGCTTCTTCACAAGCCTCTCCAATCCATGTATTGTCAGCCATGGAGGGATGTAAGATATGGCAATCATAGGGGCCATATTAAACTGCCTGACATTAATGAAATGATGGTTTATCTTGAAACATTTTCCTGTACTTATGCCAAGTACATTATTGCATTGTCAAGGTATCTTTTGTTTCATGAAAAGTAACACACAAAAATACCTTTTTTCCTGGTTTGGATGTCATTTTGTTGTACTGGTGAATGTGGCTCTGCTAGCAGCCAGAATGGACAGTAGACTGCATACTAGTTAACAAATTCAAACTTCTTGAGAATATTCTTCCTTGGAAGGTATGTTTTAACTGTACCTGAAATTGTTTTAAGTACAGTTTAAAATTGTAAAGATCATTTATGTACATTTTATGTAATACTGTAAGTCTGCAGAGAAGTTAAGTATTGACATCACCACACTTGTTGAATATTAGTGTGGGTGTGATGCTGTGTGTATTTTCAGTGTTTATTGTGTCGGTATAAGCCATAAGAGAAACTTTAATGGACAGGAATTTATGGGCCCAATCCATGGTGTTAAAGAAAGGCTGACTAATGCTGCTTGGTATTTTCCTGTGGGATTGTATAAAGAAGTGTGTCTTTGTTAAACAGGTTTACACTTTGAAAGGCTCATGACACAGAAACCCAGTGACAGTCATGGCAGTTGACACCAGAATTGTTGATAAGGGTGTGGACTGAGTGTACATATTTCCATGACATTTGCTGGACTGTGAATTGCATCCATTTTGAGTTGTACTGATTCATAACTGTTATTGTATGCCTCTCCCATTTTTTGATTGTGAATTTCTTCTCTTCACACTAAAACCTATGGATTGTTGCATTTGACTGATTTACTTGTCAAACTTGATGTTCTGTGCAGTCTTTTTTGTTTTCACTATTCCCATTTTCACTACCCTCTACCTGTTGCGTTCAGTATTGTGTTACTAAACCATGGGTGTGCTTCTTGAACTCTCTGGATTATACATACTTCTCCCCACCTCCCATCCACGAGTTTTGGGTCCTTTTTTTCATGCTTAAGAATCATTCCAAGTTTTTGTTACAGAGCTTTGTGACGTATTAGTACATTTCAAGGCTAACTGTGAAGATGTGGACCTGCTAGATAGAGCTCACATGTACCATTCTCTCTTAGTCTCTTTGTCGAATAAAAAGGTCTGTATTTACACACACACACACACACATTGTTACTGTTTTCCTTCATATTGTCCCTTGTCCTTATGTATTAGACCCATAGACACCATGATGATATTTATTTTTATGTATGGTTTATGTAATGACACTCTTAGTATTGCAGCCTGTATAGCATTGACTGGTATAAATTGGAGAGTATTCTGACTATTGTCATTTTCTATGTTTAACTATCTCACTGCTAGGTACATGTATGGACTACAGTCAGTGTTCCACATTCATGCCTATTGCAGTCAGGATTGAGCCAAGTATATTCTTACTGTTAGGCAGGTATCATTAACCACAGATGTCTAAATAGACTGCATTAACCACAGATGTCTAAATAGACTGCACTATATTATTGTTTGTTGTAAATGCTTTCATATTTTATGTATCTTTGTACAATATCAGACGCAGAAAAGATTCATTGTTGGTGTAATGGAATTTACTGCAGTTCTGCATCTGGTTGAATTTCTCTGCAGCTCCATATATTTGTTACTGATTTTAATATAGGGAGGTTGCAAACTTAAATGACTTTTCACTGTATTTGGCTCAGTAAAATTATGAAGTTTTGGAAAAATCTTTCTCCGGTAATTCAGATGGTGGAAGTAGAAATTTTTTCTGTAATGTTGTTTATAACTGTGGGGGGGATTTCCTCTTGTTGGTTTCCTTAGCATGGCATACAGCATAATAATATTCATGGGTAGAATCCACTAAATAATTCTCTTCTTTCTTTTTAGTTGAAGGAAGTTTTGGTGCCACCACAACAAAGTATAATGGCAAGTGAAAATACATTTCATTCCACATCATCCATATGCAGACTGAATGAACCCATTCTTCAACTGAAGAAAGAAACAAGAGCTGTACATACCAAAGAGCAGTTGATTCCTGAAGGAATTTTAGACATTCCAGAAGGTTCAATGAGTATGTAGATAATGAGCACATATGTAACATTTGCTATCATGCACAACACAACACAAACAGTCTTCTGCAACTGAGATCAACACAGACTCAGATTAGTAGACCTTGGTACTTTACAGATGTTATTTCTTTATACTTTTAATTAATCTTCTCAGCAGAGGGGGGTGGGGGGATGAGCAGATTATCATATAGAAAGAATGGTAAATTATTAAAGGCTGTGGACTGGCTGTTATGAAAGACAGTTTCCATAGTTTTGTGTACTCTGTCCAGGCAGGTAACTGGGAAGACCCAGAAGTAGATTGGAGGATAATTTTATGATGGATCTTCAGGAAGTGGGATGAGGGAGCATGGACTGGATTGATCTGGCTCAGGATAGGGACAGGTGGCAGGCTCTTGTAACAAGGTAATGAACTCTTGGGTTCCATAAAGTGTTGAGAGTTTCTTGACTACCTGAGAACTGGTTAGCTTCTTAAGAAGGACTCTCATGGAGTAAGTAAGTAAGTTCAGGCAGGCATTGGAATAATGTTGTGAAGTAGAATGTGACTTGACTGTGTCTTCCATTGTTCTGTCAGTATGAAATGACATCAGGAGTTGATATTATTAATCATAAAGTTCTGGAATCAACAAAATGAGAAATAATTTTTGCTAGGATGTTCCCCTACAGTTTAGTTAGACTTATGGAGGTGATCTAGAGGTAATTCTAATCAAAGAGTCATGTAAATCATAGGCCAATTTGATGGTACTATCAAGCTACATTCTAGTGTATTTTAGCAGTGAACACAGGATCAGTTCTTATTTAACTGTTTCTTACTATGAAATTAAATGTTTCCTACTAAATTGCATTTTTAAAATGACTGCATTGTAACTGCTTACTCATTGTTTAACAAGTGGTCTTAGATTTTTGGTCATTTCAGTGTGGTTGCCATGTCACAAAATGTGCATTTTTAAATAAGACACAGTGAACTAACAAACACATAGTTTTGATTTTGTCTCTCATGTTACAACTGTTTATTCCAACAATTTTCTTGTCAGTGTTTCTGAGGAGTTTTGTATCTCTGAATAAGACCTTACTTTCATTCCTGACATTAATTAATAGTAATTCCAGTACTTATTAATATTCCTGTTAACAATTTTAAATGTTTATTATGTTAGCAGATATTCTGGAGCTGTATGTCACATATTTATCATCTATGGCAAACAAACCTCTAGTTGTAAAAGGAAGACTGATTACTACATCTGAATTTGATGTGAAAGTGCAACCAATTCAAGGTAAGCAAGACGTAAAGATTTATAGTTGTGTATTATTTGTAAAACATTTTTACCATAATGTTTGTTAATTTATATTAACTATTTTAAATTTTCTCTTTGATACTTACAATGCTTATCAAATTTGTCACAGCAATATTCGTGGGAAAAGAAATTAAAATAGTGGCTACAGTAAACATAATGGAGTAAGTATGGCTACAATCAGAAATTCATTGTTGTGTGCAAAATTACCAGAACTTTCCATTTCTTAATGTTACGTACATACAGGGAAAATCTCACACAAATTGAGTAGTTTCTTCTGGCTCCTTAGTCTTGCCTACATTAAATGTGGAATTTTTTGCATAACCTTTCACCCCCACTGTCCTGCAGTTTTGTTTCTGAAGGTATTTTTAGCTGATGGTCCATTAAGGTACCAATAACCCATTCTCTGTGCCACTTACTTGTCTCAGATTGAAAGTCTGCATTTTAGAATCTCTGACGTGCTTACCTCCTTCAAATTGTAGCCAACCATAAATATTGCATTATGTGACATTCCCTGATCCCACACTCTGACCTTCCTGTTCATTCAGCTCTGTCATTGCATATTGTGTCATTTAGCTAGTGAATGGGAGTTGGAAAATTTTCTGTAACTCTGCTGGCTTTAATTTAACTTAAAATTAGTTCAACATAAATTATGGCATTGAAAAAGAAGTGCTTATACTTGTGCATTCATCAGCTCATAAAGAGTGAAATAACAAGATGGTTTGGATTGATGATGTCTTGGACATTGTTTGGCATTTTGAGGAACAAAGACACAATGCAATAAGCTATTCTGTGTGATTAAGACCAATGATAGTGAAGAAAATGTGTCTTACATACACATCATCAAAGAGCTGCATGTATTGCATGATGGCATTTAGAACTACTCATAACATGATGTACGTATGCATGCATGTATTTAACAATTCATTCAGCTGTAACTTTCTCATGCACTGTGTTGACAAGCAAGTTAGACGTGGAATGCTACATGTATTTACACACGTGTATGGATGTGTAATTAAGTATGGCTGCTATGTGGGTCGAACATGGAAGCATGCAGCAAATGATGAGAGATAGCTTTGCTTGTAAAGACGTCTCCAAAACGGCGGTCATTTGTGAATACAGGAAGGTCTTGGTTTAAAACAATTTCTTTCTGCACAGTTTCACTTTAATGCGACTTGAAAATTTACACCACTTTTTGAGTCTACTGCTGCTACACAGAAGTTCCTGAAATTGAAATGCCATGCGAATACCACTTTTATTTCAGTTATGCGCCAATAGGTATCTCGAGCTCTACCGTTTGTGAATTATTTTGCCAAGTGGCATTTTGCTGTGAGGACATGTGTGTTTTTTCTGTGAATTTTTGTGATGTCATGTTAGTGCTGTTCTGTGATTGTAGTGACCTGCTAAAATGATGTGAAGGAGCAACGGGATTTGCATCAAATTCTGCTTCAGACTCGGCAAGATGGCTTCGGAAACACACAGAATGCTGAAAGAAGCATTTGGTGATAATGCCATAGGCCAAATGCAAACCCACGAATGGGTTAAGTGTTTCAAGAACAGGTGGATGTAAATCGATGATGAAGAATGTTTTGGATGATATTTGACCATAACCACAATCGAAAATGTGGCAAAAGTGCGAGAGGCTATCCTGGAAGATAGATGACGAACGATTCACGATGTTTGCAACATTGTCGGACTGTCGTGTGGAATGTGCCGGCAAATTTGTCGGATGAGCTTAACATGAGGTGCATTGCAGCAAAATTTGTGTCAAGGCTGCTGAGCAGTGATCAAAAGGAGTACCGCATTTCTGTTTCACTGAGCTCAAGGAACAGGCCGAAAAGACCCTAACTTCATCTTCAACATCATTACTGGTAACAAATCTTAGGTGTTTGGGTATGATGCTGAGACTAAGCAGCAGTCATCTCAGTGGAAGACTCCAACTTCACTGCGACCAAAGAAAGGACAAGTTTGGAGCAATGTTAAATCAGTGTTGATTTTTTTGGGGGGGGAGGACATTAAAGGCATCATGCATATGGAATTTGTTCCAACAGGATATTCGGTGAATGGAAAATTATATTGTGACGTTCTGAGGTGATTGAGGGAAAACATCCGGTGCAAACGTCCAAACAAGGGGTGCAACAACTCCTGGGTCCTGCATCATGACAACACTCTGGCTCATGCATTGCTCATTATGCAGTAGTTTCTGGTTTATACAAATACAACAGTCATCCCCCACCCTCCCTACTCACCGGACCCCCCCCCTTGTGATTTTTTCCTTTTACTGCAGATGAAATTGAAGCTCCAGGGGCAAAGTTTTGACAGCATTAA
>Ga0123352_10003181_pt1 | contig 23540 bp, 16 predicted proteins | sample TergutLab28metaG_FD_89700 | JGI IMG/M metagenome (GOLD analysis project Ga0123352, IMG submission 89700) | Labiotermes labralis P1 segment gut microbial communities from Petit-Saut dam, French Guiana - Lab288 P1 | ecosystem: Host-associated > Arthropoda: Insects > Digestive system > Gut ...
CCCCCCCCCCCCCCGGAAAGACCCGGTACCCATTGTATAGGAGGGTGGGTGGGCCTCAGGGCCGGTCTGGACAGGTGCGGAGAGTCTCGCCCCCCCACCGGGATTTGATCCCCAGACCGTCCAGCCCGTAGCGAGTCGCTATACCGACTACGCTATCCCGGGCCACGTGGTTAACCCGTACCTTCGTACTCCTACTGCAGAAAGAGGACTCTTCTCCGTTTGCAACACATACACACAGAAAGTACCACTTTAATGAGTCTGGAGGCTATGGAATGGCACTAAAAACTGCTGTTCATTATTCTGATTTAGGCCGGATTTACATACTTAGTCCATGGAGCAGAGTGTTTCTTGAGAACTATAGTTTTTCCTGTTGTTTTGTATGGGTGTGAAACGTGGTCGCTCACATTAAGGGAGGAACAAAGGCTGAGGGTGTTTGAGAACAGGGTGCTGACGAGAATATTTGGGCCCAAGAGGGACGAGGTAACAGGGGAGTGGAGAAAACTACATAATGAGGATCTTAATGATCGGCGCTCCTTACCAAATATTATTCGGGTGATCAAATCGAGAAGAATGAGATGGGCGGGGCATGTAGCACGTATGGAGGCATTGAGAGGTGCATACAGGGTTTTGGTGGAGAAACCTAGGGGAAAAGAGACCGCTTGGAAGACCCAGGCGTAGATGGTAAGATAATATTAAGTTGGATCTTCAGGAAGTGGGATGGGGGCATATGCTAGATTGATCTGACTCATGATAGGGGCAGGTGGCGGAAGCTAGTAAACGTGGCCATGAACCGTCGGGTTCCATAAAATGCGGGGAATTTCTTGACTAGCTGCGAACCGGTTAGCTTCTCAAGAAAGACTCTGTTACATGCAGTAAGTAAGTAAGCCGGCCTAGATTAGAATAATGTACAATAGTTTTAGTGCCATTTCATAGCCTCCAGTCTCATAAAAGTGGTACCTTGTGTGTGTGTGTGTTTTTTGCAAACGGAGAGCAGTCCTGCATTAGTACTCTGCCACTGAAGGAATGCGGAGGTACGCCTGGGTCTTCAAAGTAGTCTCTTGCCCCTAGGCTTCCCCACCAAAATCCCATATGCACCTCTCCACGCCCCTATACGTGCTACATGCCCCACCCATATCATTCGTCTCGATTTGATCACCCGAATAATATTTGGGGAGGAGTACCGATCATTAAGCTCCTGATTATGTAGTTTTCTCCACTCTCCTGCTACCTCATCCCTCCAAGCCCAACTATTCTCCTCAGCACCCTATTCTCAAACACCCTCAGCTTATGTTCCCCGCTCAATGTGAGCGACCGAATTTCACGCCCATACAAAACAACAGGAAATCTAAGAGTTCTTTATATCTTAATTTTTAGGTTTTTGGATAACAAACTGGAAGACAAAATATTCGGCACCGAATGATAGCAAGCATTCATAGACTTCAATCTGCTCTTATTTTCTTCCTGCATAGAATTTTGATTCGTTAAGTTTGTACCAAGTATTTGAAATGTTCCGCCCTATCAAAGAAACTATTATCAGTCTTTATATTGTGACTGCGTCCTCCATTCTGATCTCCAGACATGACCATGTACCCCTAGTTTTATCGGCATTTACTTCTAGACCAGTCTCCTTACTACTGAATAACAAAGTTTCTGTGTTTTTCTTTATTGTATGTACGCTTCCGCCCAATATATTAACACCATCAGCGTACCAGAAGCTGATGTGTACCATTTAATTTAAAGCTATCCTGCTTTGAACCCTCCTAATGGCATACTCTATAGCAAAGTTTAAAAGCAGTTGCTATAAAGTATTTCCTTGTTTCAAACCATTTTTAATATGAAACATGTCAGACAAATGGTTGCCTATCCGGAATCTGCTATAGGTTTCATTCAGACACATTTCGATTAACCTTACAGTTTCTTGAGGACACCAAACTCAATGAGAATATTATACAAGACCTCCTTCCTAATTGAATCATAGGCTTTCATCAAGTCTATAAATAGCGGACGCACTGCTTCATTGTATTCCAATTTTTTTCTGCAGTACTTGACGAATGCGGAATCCATGATCAGTAGTTACCTGTTGCGTCGAAATCCACATTCATAATCCCCAAACATTTCCTCTAAATATGTAGTTAACCTTGACATCAGGATGTTATATAAAAATGTGTACGTAGTTGACAAAAATGATATGCCTCTATGAGTACTACAGTTTATCACCCTTCTGATAGATAAGTACAATGATCGACTCCTTCCACTCCTCAGGCAATTCATCCTTATTCCAAATAGAATCAATAAGTTTGTGGATCCAACAGCGAATTGTCCTACACCTGGTTTAATCAATCCTACTGGGATTTTATCTATACCTGGTAATGTGCGTCTGTTTAGCTTTTCAATAGCAATACAGACCGGAGAGCTTTTAAAAGCACCGTCGCATTGTCATAATGTTAAAACCCAGTATATGTGGTAATGCGTATGGTAATTACTTAGGATACGAAAGGGGAGGGGCCATTTTCATTAAATTAATATTTACCTTGACTTTAAATGGTGTCCTTCCCTTTGAACAATATAGATCTTCGAGTTTCTACTCGGAGAGACAATTCTGTGTTCAATTTCAGCTCCCCGTGCAAAAATGGTAGATGAGCATCAGTTGAAAAATTTGTTTGTAGAGTCCAAACACTCTTACTCCTGATTCAGGATGAAACTGCTTTCATTATAGGCCTACTTATGTACAACCTGTCTCATTTCTAATCTGATATGCTCTTTAAATCAACTGTACTGAATTTTTTGTCTTGTGTTTTGATCTCTCTGTTACGTACGTACATATATGTATATACGTACATGTATAGTAGTCCCATTACAGGCCTGGACAGGCCCAGAGGGTTCCAGGAATTTATGGCTCCCAGATTTCGTGACAACGGCACAGTATGGTGGTAGGTTGTCAGGAAATATTCCTGGTACTCATTTCTGTTAGAGGCTGAGTCGACCCCAGGGCCATAGTGCGATCGGAGGGATTTTATGTCAATGAAAAGTCCACTGACACCAGCTGGGATCGAACCAGCGACCTTCCGATTTGTAGCACAGCACCTTAGCCACTGTGCTACCGCGGTCGCCCCGCATTAGTCCTGATGTTGTTATTCGCCATTAGGCATCCCAGTCAGCTATGTGAACAGACGAAAAAATGACTTGAATTATTATAGTCTCCGAAAAAGAAATCCGTCCTCCAAAGCAATCTGGTATTTGAATTCGAACGTAACACGCACATTTAGAAGCAAACTGCCTAAAACTGTCAACTGTAACACAGACAAAATTCAAAATTTATCCACCCAATTGGAATTGAAAATAATACGGTACATCCAAGACTTTAAGTGCACGAAAAATATGCTGTATTAAGACGGAATCATTCAGCGCTTCGCTCACCATTCCTTCCTATTGCAAAATGTATAGTCTACAACTCAATTAATGGTTATTGTAACCATTAATTGAGTTGTGTTAGACTATATATTTTGCAATTTATATACTTACTTACTTAGAATGTCGTGTTTTTATCAGATAATTATCAGGCCATCTGATATATAGTACTATTATACGACGGTACTTTACTTACGAGTAGTAGGGCATGGCAAGTGGGGTCTCTGTACTTCCCTCGCCAAAGAGGTCGCCTGGACACCATGTTTAGTACGAGACAGAACTGGTTATGTTCCACGGATAGTTGAACACATACATCTTAACCCGCAAGCGTTGGCCATGCAGAATTTTCGTAATAGTTTCATATGTTCATTGCGCGAAATGCGTAAAAAGGGAATTCCCTACGGCAGGCAGTCTTTACGTTTCTCCATCAAGCTGTCCGTGTAAGCACGCGTTAAATCTGAAAACACTCAGTCGATTTCGAAGAAATTTTGTAGCTATGGGTTCCAACCTAAACACTGTTATATGCATTTAATTACGGTTCCTTCGGGTGTGTTCGAAAATTTCACCTTGTTTCATACTGTTTATCTCTGTTGAGCTTTTTTCGATGGATGTGCCCCTGTCGGAAATGGGGAGTTTCGCTCATTGTGTGGGTGGTGGTTTGTTTAATTTAAAAACCACATTAATTGGTTTTAATATGGCAAACAGTGTGAAATCTTTCCTGAAGAAGTCATGAAGGCATACAGTGGGAGCAAAGGTATATTAATTATTCATAACTTCAGCGCTCAATGAAGATGAGTGGTTATCAAGCTGCGGCCGCTTTTACCCTGGAAAATAATTACGATATCCACTAAATTGGAGGCTGGTGGGACTGAGAGAATGTCTGGATGTTTTGGAAAAGAAAGAAAATCTCTAGCACCTGCAAGGTTAAGAGATTACCCTATTGATAAATTTCAGTTGATCGTACTTTACAGTCTCTGTGTCAGTGATGTTAACAGAAAAATTGTTGCATTAACTTATTATTTCACAATTATTTCTCTTCAAATAAGTCAGGGATGCACAAATCCCGGGTACCCAGTCGTCCTGGCGAGTAAATTTTCTACGACGGTGCCTAATGTTTGTGGGCCCTGGGTGTGAAATTTACTTCAAGTCACCCTTCAAGCCTTTCGAATATTGAGGTGGGTTGCAGATTGTTAAAAAATTAGTGGTTCCCTGCAAATAAGTATTCTTGAACAATTACCTTCATCTGTGAAGCAAATTTGGTATAAATGTGAAATTTACTACGAACACGGTTAAAGTCCTTCCCTTGCCATTCTTTCCATTAATTTGTAAACAGTGACGGAATACAGAGCATCGATCTGTATGTACTGTGCATTTTGATAATGTCGATTCATGTTTCCTCAGATTATCGTAAAACAACCTCACTCTTACTGTCACCAGAATCTAATTTCCTTGGTTACCCTAACTTCGGGAACAACCAAACCAATTTTTGCAACAACAAAAAATGTTAGGGAAGAGGGTGCTCGACCTCCCACTCTTAATCCTAACGAACCCTGTGTTCGAGATTTCATATTTGCTAGGCAGTCGGTTCTTCCAAACAACGACATGATTTTTTAAAGTAGGTAGTAATTCGAGTCCGTCCCTAAAAGTATATATGGACGCTTCGAGATTAAGGAAATCAATTTCGAAAATTTGTCAGCAGTTAAAAGTTAATCACCGCAGATGCAAAGTGTTGTGTGTCAGTCCCTCCGAAACTCTCTAGACACTTTTACTGTCCATCTGAATCACAACCCTTATTTTCCCTTGCCGTCTCGCAATTTAAACGTGGCTTTCGAAACGCGCGGCTGCAAATGCTTCCAATGTAAGGTACGTGTTTGTAAGCAGCGGCGCCATTGAGTTCGAATCAAGGTTGCTATGGAAAGTCCGGCTCCATGGGTTCCTAATTCTCATAAAACTTTTAACAGTCCTAATTCAGACTGAATGGCATTTGAACCGTTCCTTTTCTATGTAATTTACTCGTATATTTAAAGAAATTCTATGCAAATGAAATAGTTTTTCTCTAATGTAGTTTATATGTGTGGTGTTGAAAACATATGTTAATAGGGATGTTCAGTAGGCCGGGACAGCGGACTCGGTACAGGCTGGACGGTCCAGAGATCGAATCCCGGTAGGGTCCAGATTTTCCGCGCCCTAACGGACCGGCCTCACCTCCAATACAATGGCTACCGGGTCATTCCCGGAGGTAAATTATCAGAGGTGTGACGTTAAACCACCCACCCCATTCAGTGCCGAGGTTAAAGAAAGAGTAGCGCTATAACACTACTACTCCTCTGGGCTTTCATGGCAGGTTACAGGAAGAATTTTTACTATTGTATAAGTAAAGGTAGTTTCTTCACAGCCCATAAACCGCAACACCGTCTGGTTCAAGAAGTTCATCACATGAAGACATATTTCAAATAAATGTGTATAGGCCTATTTAGTTTGTGTTCATGACATTTTACACGGGGAGCCACGATTGATGTAGGTAATCACATGTACGAAGAAGTGGCTGGAATACAACTTGTGCACAGCAACATTTTTCATATCTACACAGGTATAAAGGATCCCAAAACCGGAATTGCTATAATGAACATTTCCGTATTAAAGTTACGGCTACATCCTCCTCCCCTCTCGCCCTTCGATGAAGCACTGTGCAGGACTTTAACGGGTACTGCGAGGACTTTTTTTTTTTGGTCAAGAGAAAGCGAAAGTGAATATGACAGAATTTCACTTCCTGTGTTCACAGAGTAGGCAGCAATTTTTGTTTCTTTTAATACAGTAGATGGATGTTACACTGCTACTCATTGCAGCTCGTCGACTTGTTTGCAGTACCCACATTACACTTTAGGTTTCAAAAACAGGTACAAGTAAAGGTACATAGGGGGAGTGTAAGTATAGCTTCACTCCTTCAAGAGGTTCGCCTCTTGCGTCGGTCAATTTACCCCCAGGAAAAATCGCCTCCCCTTCACTTACTGAATAAGAGGCGGCGTGGGACACACAGCCGATTTGACAATTTTGGAGAAGAGAAAATTATCCTGACCCTACAGGAATTCGAACCCAGAATTCTCCAGCCCCTTGCCTATTCACTATTCCCAGTACGTTCGTAACACTGCAGTCACCATGTAATCGCGTATCATCGTCAACTCTAGATCTGACAAGTTCTATATCCACGTCTTGTATGGATCTGATGAATGCTTAATAAATACAAATACAAATATGAAAACAAGAAAAGTTTTACAAAAAATTTTGTCCTGTTCATAGCGATACACAAACCTGGAACTTCAGTACACGAAACTGCTTTCAGTTACGGGTTTCAGCGGCGGTATGAAGGGGCTTCAATTGCTTATTGCCATTCTGTTTGTTTTACGGGCTAATAAAGGCAGCAAATTACGTTTTAATCGTGACATTTTAAGACGAAAAGTGTATATATATATATATAATAAAGCAAAATGGCACTCTTCAATTTTGAATCTGTGTGTTGACTGCTCATAATTACAGTAGGAAATCTGTTTTTGAATAGGCCTCTTTTACTGAATATGAGTAACGATAATAAAAAGAATATTTAACTCACCTTAGAAGTACAATATGCACCACCAATATACGTATCACTGGTTCAATAATATTAGACACTACTTTCGTTGACGATAAAACCCACTTCGTACACCCAGCAGAAAACGCTTCGTTAATGCAATGACGAAATATTGTAGTCGTGATTTTATATGATAGACTGACAAGCGGCCAAGCACGTTTCACGTGTGCATCGCGCGATGTCAGTCGCAGTCATGTGACCAACCGCAGCCCCAATGTCGTCTAGCGACTGGTGGCGTGATCCGCGAACCACGCGTCAGCTGCCCTTAAGGTTCAATGTCGTTTGCCATTCTGTGTACCTTCCCATCTGAGCTAGTACGAGCGTCTATTCACCCAAATTCGCACTCGATTGTGAAGGTCCCGTACACTTGAACTAGCCACTCTGCTCCATTGCGTGTAAACAGTCTTCAGGGGGAATCATTACAACTTTGACCAGTTTGAATGGCCAAGGATATTTAAGCTTAAATTACCAAACTTCCAGCGAGACAATAATTGCATAGAACGAGACTACGGCCGATGTAAGACATTAAATTTGCAAATTTGTAATAAAGAATTGTGTAGTTCTTAAATGACAACGCAGCTACAGTACTGTGAGCACTGGCACGGTATCTAGAATGCAATCAGCCTTCTTGTCCCCCTGCACGCGACCAGTTGAGTCCCATGCATACACATAGCGATAGCTTTAAATCGGCCCCGACTGGGAACGTAGTATATAGCCATTCATTTACTAACATATAGGCCTGAAACAGGCGCACAAGTATATCTAGTTCCTTCACATGTCGTTCCAGCATTAGGAAGCGGATACGTACCAAGCCCTAGAACCAGAGATCGCCAAGATCTATCACGAAGACAAGTATTGGTTCACTGGAAGACAAAGAGGGAAATAAACTTAAAATCCTAACGGGGGCCCTGCCCTACTTAGTAGGCATTTAAACGAAATCCGGAAACCAAAAATTTACTAAGGGCAGAATTTGTAGGCAGCAGTCCAAAATGCGGATTTTATCAGAATTTTATTTACACGTCTAATGTATGTCGTATATTTTGTAATTTAACAGTAATATAGTATATAATCCCCTTTTTATATTTTAACCTCAATTGATGTCAGACTACACGTACCTATATTTGTAAGATAATAGAACACTTAAAACTTCGTGCAGTACGTGGCATAAGAGCCCAAAAGAAAGCTCGCGACAAAACGCGCCGCACCTAGGCGTGAAAGACCTTATGAGACTTCTGGCTCCTCCCCTTACCAAATTGTATAAGGTTCCTCGGTCATTGATTTGTTAGTTTTCACATCAGACCTGAAGCCATACCCCTAGTTAACGAATATTCAGGGCTTTTCTCTGGCTGAAATAGTAAGATTCGACTGGCGCGTTAGCGAACTAATCCCGTAAGCACTATCGGAGGCTGCAGAAACATTTAGCAATGAACGTGGCTTCGCCCTTCTGCTGAGGGTTAAGACACAAGGGCGAGAAATTGTGTTCAGTATGTGGCTTAACAAGTAACTACTGAAAGAACACCTGTGCCATCCGGTTGCCGCTACCAGGTGGCACTCGGGACCAAAATGCTTGAAATTAAATATTAGAATTGTCCACTCGAACGATCCTTTATAATCCATATTAACGTTATCTTACGTCTCCTGTATTTTCTCCACCAAGGGTTTATTTGTATGCTCCGTCTTTTCCTTCCCAGTTATACGTGGTGTGGCTATAACATAACCGGACTGATGTTAGAACATTTTTTATTAAAAAATTACACAATAGAAATATTGTCACCCTCAAAGTACTCCCCTCCCCGATCCCTGCACCGCTCCATGGGAATCTTCTACTGTTGGAAGCAATGCTGCATGTCGTCTTCTGATAGCTTATTCATGAGCTCCGTCGCTTTTGCCTTCATAGCATCTACGGACTCGAACCTGGTTCCTTTTAACGCAGACTTGATCTTTGGTAATGCGTGGTATGGCTATAAAGTAACGAGACTTAATTTTTTTCCGCTTCCCTGTAAACTTGGCAACAGCGAGCGGTGTGTGGTATTGGCTTGTGCTCTCCCCTCCATTCGCGGTTTCAATTTCAAGGTCGTGCGCAAACAGTTAGGCAGTAGCCATTGATTGAAGTGGATCGTGTTCCTGTTCACACATGTTAAGTGTTAACGTGGAACAACACGTCAATGTGAAATTCTGTTTGAAACTTGGAAAATCTGCTACAGAAACGTACGATTTGTTGAAGAAAGTTTATGGTGATGAGTGTCTATCTCGTACTCAAGTTTTCGAGCGGTTGAAAAGGTTTAAAGAGGGAAGAGAAGAGATCGAAGACTATCAGCGCCACGATCGTCCCAGCACATCAAAAACAGGCGCTAACATCGAAAAAGTCGGTGAATTTGTTCGACAACGTCGTGGCCTGAGCATTCGAGCAGTTGCTGAATTTATTAACATTGACAAGGAAACTGTTCGACAGATTTTACATAACAATTTCAACATGAAAAAAGTGTGTTCGAAGATGGTGCCGAGACTCCTCACTCCTGAACAAAAGGAAATTCGAATGAACATTTGTGCTGACATTCTTCAAAACATTGAAAACGACCCAAACTTTTTAGAGAACGTAATAACTTGTGGCGAATCGTGGTTTTTTCAATACGACCCAGATAGTAAGCGAAACTTCATGCTTCGGGAAGAGCCCCACTCACCAAGGCAAAAAAAAAAAACACGGCAGAGTAAATCCAAATTTAAAGCAATGACGATCTTTTTTTCCGACATCCAAGGGATTGGTCACGTGGATTGGGTGCCTGAAGGCCAGACCGTTAACCAGGTCTACTACAAGGAGGTTTTGGCAAACCTTTGTGAATGGATGAAAAGAAGAAGAAGAAGAAGAAGAATAAGGAGGAGGAGAAGAAGAAGAAGAAGAAAGAGGAGGAGGAGGGGAGGAGAAGGAGGAGACGACGGCGGAGACGACCTGAAATGTGGAAGAACAGCTCGTGAGTTCTTCACCAAGACAACGCGCCGGCACACAACGCCCTGTCTGTCAAGACTTTTTGACAAAGCACAAGATCACCGTGCTGGAACATCCATCGTACTCACCTGACCTAGCCCCATGTGACTTTTTTTATTTTCAAATATCAAGTCTGCTTTAGGGGAACCAGGGTCGAGTCCGTAGATGCAGTGAAGGCAAACGCGACGGAGCTCATGCGTAAGCTATCAGAAGACGACCTGCAGCATTGCTTCCAACAGTGGAAGAATCGCATGGAGCGGTGTAGGGATCGGGGAGGGGAGTACCTTGAAGGTGACAACATTTCTATTGTGTAATATTTTGAATAAAAAATGTTCTAACATCAGTCCAGTTATTTTATAGCCACACCACGTATTACAACCATTCAGTATATACCTAATGGGAATCTTTATGCAACAGTTTTACAGCGTGATTCCAGTATATTGCAAAGGGCAATTACAATAAGTGTGTTACCAAAGGGGTATTATTCTTACAAGTCACAATTTATGTTGCATACTGTGATTTCACGTGTAATTTTTAACCATAAGGTTAAAAATTGCTATATTGTAAGGTTATAACTTTATTTTCAGGTGTTAACAGTTCAATAAGTGACTACAATGAGCATTAACCAGTTCAATATTTACTGTAAAAAATTACATGATTAGTATTTAATAATGGAATTAAATGAGATTTTACTTTGACCGGCATTTTATTGTTGAATGGATTAATCTGTTCATGCTTATATGTTCCCTGTTACCAGCGCAGGGCGCCAACAGTTAGTGTCTTTGATCATAATATTATTATAAAGGAACAATGCAGATGCTTTAAATAGGTCAAAAGATAAGGTAATTGGTACAGGGGTGGAAAAACGTGCGATCTGTGCCAAATATGTAGTGTAAATTGGAAATTATTCTGAACTTGCTAGGAGGTTAGTCATAAAGGAAAAGAAAACTGAAGTAACTATTTATTAAGTGGTGTCAGAACTGGATAAGGGCGTTATGACACTCTGCTGCCTGCTGGAAATACGGAATTCGAGTTACAAATAGCTGTAGGAAAGGAAGAGACGGCAGATGCAAAGAACCACATAAAAATTGAGGGTAGTTTGACAGTGCATCTTCTGCATGAAATAAAGTGAAATGCCAACTTGATGCAACAAGGTAATTTTATTGATGTATTCTTAGGTCTACATGTTTCGGATACATACGCCCATCATCAGGAGCGTTAGATGTTGAGTTGAAGCATATGGTTTTTTTCACCGAGTTTTTGGATGGGTGGTGGTCTTGAGAGCCGCTGCGTAGGTCGTGTGTACGGTGCGGATGGTGCCGTGCACAACTTCCATTGCTCCTGATGATGGGCGTATGTATCCGAAACATGTCGAGCTAAGAATACATTAATAAAATTACCTTGTTGCATCAAGTTGGCATTTCAAGTTAAACCACACACAAATTTTTAAACAAGACAATAGTAGACAAACTAGGAAGAAACAAAACAGGACCCGGAAGATCGAAGCGAAAAACAACACAATGAACATGTACAGAAGGTCATGCAGCACAGGCCCTTAGTACGATGCCATGTTCCAGTTTTTTAAATTTTGTTTTCGGTCGGAAGTACAACGGTACGTTAATTTGTTTAAATAATTGTAGATATATTACAAGCCTCCTGTACAATGGGTACCGGGTCTTTCCCGGGGGTAAAGTGCGGCCGCGACGTGCTTCTGACCACTCACCCCTTTCTAGTGCCGCGGTCATGGAAGAGTAGAGCTATACCTGTACCCACCCTCTGGGCCACACCGGGCCTGTAACGGGATCACTTTACCTTTAGATGTATTGCAAGCCATAAAAGCGTATTCGGAATAGAGACAAGGCCACGGGATGAACGCTCCAGAGTTCGTATCCCGGTAAAGAATAGATACTTCTCCAAAGCATCCAGTCCAGCTCTGGGGTCCATAGAACCTCACGTTCAGTCGGTACCCGGTTGCTTTCCTTGGAGTGAAGCGGTCTGTTCAGATAGTTGACCACTCAGCTCCATTTAGTTCGAATGATAAAAATGAGTGGAGCTGTACCCCTTCTCCCCCTACACGCCTTTATTCCGCTGACGGACAAATTACATTTCGTCTTTTCATTATTTGTACATGTGTTAGACATCGTCGTAGGTAGAATGTAGTTCGATACCAAATCGAAGGAAGACCGGGTAACCCAGCTCGTATTAAACAAGTAAGGAAAAGTGTGCATTGCTCTCATGTAAATATAGCACCCCCTCCCAGTGTTAACCTTGGCAACCATGGAAGCAAAGATAACAGTAGGAACATTTGTAACTTTAGTGATTGAGGTATGCATGATAACCAGAAAATCACTGGTAACGTTAGTAACCATACCAGCACTGTACCAAGGTACCGACAGCAGTGGTGTACCCAGGAATTTTGTTGGGGAGGGGGGTTCATCAAATTCAGTTGATGACAGAGGACAGAGAGAACGGGGATCTGGGGGCTGTAGCCCCTTAGTCAGGGGTTCTGGAGGCAACTGTAATTTCGTACAAGAAATTTCATTTCATATAGTAAAATTTTCTTAATTTTTGGTACTTTAAGACTTTTTATGACGACAACCAATTTATTTGTCATTTCTTATGTAAAACAATTGCGAACCTAGGTAGTTTTAGAATTTCACTGCCTTTTTTTCCGAACATCTTGGTGTGTTGGCGTCCTAAATTTAGCAATTTTAACAGTTTTCACAATTGGATTGAGTTTGGCACGATTTTGGAGGGCCTTCGGAATTTGGGGGGGGGGGGGTTGAACACGCCAAACCCCCCCCCCCTCGGTACGCCACTGACAGACAGCAAGCATATACGCCGTGCAATATTTACAACCTCGGTACAAAGCAGCCATGGTATGGTTAATAACCATTGTATTCATAAATGAGATAGATATTCATTTCAAGTGCCTGTTATTTTTGTCGAACTTGAACTTTCTGTACAGATTTTTTTGAAACCCCCCACGTAAGCAGGTCTATTTCATAAAAATCCATTCAGTGAGAGGCGAGTTGTTAAGTCTGGAGGAGCCGATATATGGACGGACAGGAATGGCGAAGCCAACAATCACTTCTCGCAACTTTGCGAAGAGTAACGCATAGTTTAAAAAAAAATAGCACCTTAACCTGGCGGGTGGGTGCAGTGCTAACAACATGTCACCCTAAAATTGTACAATGCACGAATCTTTGAAAAGGCAATGTTAGAAAAGCGAGGTGTACGGCGAACTGGGAATGAAATTCGGATAAAGAAAGTTGCAATTTACGAAGAGTGCTCCGGCTTCGTATTCGGAAAGCCCCCGGTTCAACTCTCAGCCTGTAAGCCGCCCATCCTAACCAAGATTTTTTGAAAATATTCTCTGTTCTTGCAGGTACAAGTTGATATGGCGCCATAGCTAAAAAGACTAAGACCGTTGGTTCTGCATCATTTTCAATTTATTACTCAGTTCTATTCATATAAAGCACTTTGCCCATACGCAAGTTTTAGCTAGTGTCACTTTATCACAATGATTCTTCGCATGTTAATGTGATAAGAGTGTGATAAAGTTGGTCGTAGGCTAAATGTGTCAGCGGAAAATAAACAACTTTCGTCGCTCATCGTCGTTATTTGTATGCGTTGGATTTGGTATAGGATAACAAACGTTAATCCTATATAAGTCTTCGAACAGAAAGGAACTTCCTGCTCCCGAAAACAGCGTGATTTGTAGCGGGAATTCGCGACTTTGATCTTGGCAGAAATATTATGGAACCTGACCGCATAGTGTATTAATATCCTTTGTCAGTTTTATGCTTCTATGATCACGGGGCGAGGAAGCTGAGATAGTAAAGTCGTTATAGACAAAGGTACGGGTTTGACATACCGAAGAATCACGGTTCGATTTCCGGGAGGGCATGAATTATCCGGACCAGTTATGGAGCATCAAGACTCGTATGCAGTGGGTACTGGGGACTCGATAATCGAACGTAAAAAGACAGGAACGCAAAACTGACTGACCTTTCACCTGCGTCTGTTGCCAATATAGAGAATGCGTGAAGGTACACCTCCACTCCATGACGTGGTGCTTAATTAGGCACAAGGATTATTGTGTTTGATTACATTATTGCAGTGAGGTTAGATTGGCCGGCAGAGCAAATTCAACACAAGAAGATAAGAATCCTTCGTGACACTCTGTGTAAATTTCATATCTTACGACAGTCAGACTTCTTCTTCCGTTACTACCCTCAATTTCGATAATAATATTCTATCACTGCCTTGATTTTGAGGGGCCCTACTTTTTCGAATTGCTCTGAAATATGTTTAAAAGTAGGTTTTACTTTCTGAATTGTGTTTTGCAAGGTTCAGAGTAGAATGTGAAAAATATATGGGCAGCACTGTGTTCTAATATACGACATTGACTGTTTACTGGACCCATTTCAATGGCGTCCCGGTCGAAAAAACACCCATGTCAATTCCTAAACAACAACAAGGACAACAAGAACAACAATAATAATAATAGTTATTATTATTGTTGTTGTTGTTATTTTAATTGGCACCACTTCACCAAGCATGCGCGTAAGCACAAAGCTTTAAAGTACATACATACACGCATACGAAATTTTGAGGTTTTATTCCTAAAGTATACTTTGTGCTAGGGTCAAAACACATCATATATCGTGTGAAAAAGAGGACACCGTTGTGCACTATTATGTACTAACTCCCTCCTGACCCCTACTTTAAATATAGCTAACTTCTAACAGAGGACTCAAAAAATATAAACTCTATATTTAGATTGCTGAAGTTTTCTAATCGTAACGGACTTTTTTTTTTGCTACAAAATATTTTGAAGGAGAATAATGTGGTGTGTTTATGTGATATCAGGACTAAGGAAAGCAAATAGCAGGGTAAGAATATGAACAAGGATATTGACTTACCTGTCACGAGTAGCCTACTTCTATGATAATGACACCCCTAGGGCTACCTGCACTCATAAAATTTGCGTTCATAGGCACAGGGATTTTTTGGCTTCTTTCTCCCAGTCAGGGCGCGTTTCTATTCAGTGTACATTTGCTACAAAACATTAGCAAATGTCAGCTGGTAAAAAAAAAAAAGAAATTAGTATAGAATCAGACTAAGTCAAGTCCCGCACAAATATCTCTGAAACAGAATTGGACCGAATTCCGAAGTGAATTATCTTTTGGCGCAAAACCTCCTTTGATGTCAATGAAGATGTAATTTTTGTACTTACAACCAACCAAAACGGTTTCTTATCGTGACAAATGTTTCGAATTCATAAACGATATTTCCTCTTTATAACTGTCTTTCACTAAAAAAAGTAAATACAGATTCAAAGGTATTATCTGCTGATTTAAAGTTGCAGCTGAAGGCGTGCAACCATGCCAAATTATTCCATCTCTGCAGCTCGTGACAGCTATGACTCAAACATACAGAACCATCTGCATTATGTACAGCCCAAGTAACGTACCCACATATGTATTTAGGCAGAATTACGGACTTATCTTCTCTTTGAGATAAAAAATACAGGCTGGGGCTGATTTCTTTTTAAAAACGAAACTGCTTGAGTTCTTACTATCCATCTTGCCACAAAGTAATAATACCGTACATTTATTTCGGCCAATGAGCGAAGAACTTCTTCGAGGTTCCCTAGATGCAGCGTAGAAGACTCAATTATGTATAACAAATGCACACCAAGACTAAATGTAAATCTTGCCATTTTATTTGTTAATTAATGTTCTCCAATAATATTACTATAATTCCTCTACATTTTCGAACTTTCCCAGTCATTTCAGTGCTGATGTTACTCTAAGTAGAGTCAACAATGAGGAGCTGTATGGTTGAGGATAGGCGGAGAACATAATGTGGTGGGAGGAAGGAAATATACACAAAACTTGCACTTGGCATCTTAATGAACACTAAAAAAGCTTCAATCTTTGCAAATTTCTCGCAGAATATTTTATTGTTGTGCTCTGTACATCATGATGTCACGGGAAGGGATTTTTATCTGATCTGAAAATGTCTGTCCTACTCTCTTTCCATGCCAGTTTTTGTAGTCATTAATAAAATTACATCTTTATATTTAAATGTCGATTCATTGTTGTCACTTGTTGCGCTCCCAGTAAAGAAACTTAAACCCACGGCTTCTGATAGATAAAATTTGTTCTCAAGAAGTCATTGCTTTCATGTATTCATTTTAAGGTTAACTTTTGATGTCCGGGTTTTTTATTTAAATTCTTGCAGTGCCATCTTTATTTGTATTAGACTTACATACTCGAACTTAAAACCTGCAATAGTCAGTTCTCTCAAACGTTTTGAAACAAATGCAAGTTAGTTCTTGAAGTGCCGGTGGGAGCTCTTCTGTTGTCGTTGTTACCTAAGTGACACATTTCAGCATGCTGAAATTTCTTACATTTTCTTCACTTTTGGAGTTATTACTGGCGTTACGCAAGGATCCACTTTATGGCCTCTGGTTTTAACACATTTATTGATGATTTCTGAGTGTAGTTAATCATCCCAAGTTGCTTCCTTTTTTGCGAATGATATAAAAGTTTGTCGTGTTCTTAAGTTATTAGATTAGTATACTCAGATACAATCAGGTATCTTTTCTACACAGTGTGGGTTTGCTGCTAATTTCACGGTTCTCATCATTAGTAAAACCACAGCCGTGCCTTCTCTAGGAAGAGTAACATCTTTTTGTTCAACGACAAACTTGATGTTACTTACACTACACGTACATTTTGTATCAGGCACCCGAGAGTTTTCGTTTATTCTAAATTAAAGTTTCATTATCACGTTGATATAATTTTTCTCAGTCTTTAAAACTTTTTTGTCTTATTCTTAGTAATAATTGTACCCTTATACTATTGGCAGTTTACTGACTTTATATTCGTCCATTGTCAAAACTACGTTAGATTTCGCACCTGTTACTGATGATAAAAATACTCGAATGCATTCAGCGGAATTCTGACTCTCTGTTCAATCCTTTACGTTCCCAAGCCACTCTTGCTTACAGTTATGCTACCACTTTCTGATTTCTTAATTTAGACGCTGTGCTGGAGGTATTTAAATCTTTGTAATTAATTTTTCGGCTGGGTGTCAAGTCTTATCCATCTTCTACAGACATCACAGGTCTTCGAGTTGCTCGCAGAACTCTCCGAGACTTGTTTTCCCCACGGCATTATATTCTTTAAAATATTTTTTTCCCAGAAATCTTTGATGTCTTCAGAAAACAAAATGGCACAGTCAATCATATCTCATATTGACCATTTGTTTAAATTTCCCCATACCTTTTTTGCATAAATCTTACACATATGTTCTATTTTACTGTCCTTTTGTTATTTAATGTACATAAATAACTGCCGTCTCTGTTTTTGTCTACTTGACTGCGGGTCCCAGCATCTGAATGCACCAGAAGTGAATGGAACTCGCGTTTCGTTTGTAATCTGCCTTTCTAGGCCAGACGTAGCTGGGTCTTAGTCGGTCAAGAATCGCGTAAACTGACAAGGTTTTTTGCGTGAGATTATTAGGCTTAATGAAGAAAACAAAAATGAGTTTAAAGTAACTATCTTACGGCACACATACGTGTTGCACAAAAAATGTGCCTTCAGAACAACAAGGAATTTAATGCAATAATCTCCATCCAGATGTGCCAAAAGGCAGTACAATTAAATTGCTGTAAAACAGTCACATTTTATGGTACATTGCACAACAGATTATCTCTTATCTATTCTTTGTTTTTCTCTTACTGGAGGCTTGTTGACGGAATGTATAATCTGATGTATATTTTGCGTATTACGATTGACCATGTGGATTGCGTGTTTCCAGCCATAAACTAGTTTAACATCCTGTCCTATACATCACTAATGAGATAATATTATTGTTTTTTAACCGATTTCTTTCTTCATTCTCAACAGAAGGAAGTTGTTCTTGATAAAATGTTTCCAAAGCGATTACAATTACGTCAGAAGGTCACATGCTTGTAAAAAAATGCATCTTCTAAGGACACGTTATAATAAAACTTCGTTATTTTAAATTGAGAGCCCCGTTGGTTACAAATCATTTGCGCAAATTGCATAAAATAAGCGCTTAATTTTCCATCCCTCTGCGTAATTCACCTCCTACTAACAAAATGTGGGTGAAACGCAATATTGTGAACTTTTAAAATTTATAGAGTGAGTTGACTTCATGTCCTTACGTGTCAAATACACAAAACCCCTAATGAGTATGAAGCTGAAGACAATATTTATCAGTTTTCTTTATAAATGTACAAATATACTCGCTTGACATAAAATGCTCGTTCGGGGGTTCATCAAGACCTGTAACTTTCATTTAAACACTTACCATAATGTTGAATACTTCACGAAATAATTTGTAATCGTGAATACCCGGTTAGGCCCTTGGCAGAGATACCAACTATCCTAAATGACGATTTTTGTGGTTTACCTCTATTTATCGTGGCAAATGCCAAGATATTTTCTGAATTATACAAAACCGCTTCATTCCAAGTCTCTTACAACACGACCATTCACTACTAATTGTAACACAGGAAACTGTATAATCTGAGACACCAACAACTTCGTATTGAAATTAAGGAAAAGTCAAGCTTGTTGTCCAAGCATCTGTATTAAGATCAGCTTAGTAACCATTGTCATATACCTGCAATCAGCTGCAATGAATTATGTATACTCACAAAGGACGGCCTTGCAGACTACGTGCACGTCAATTTTAACTGTCCTTTATCATTCCGTACTGTGTCAGCTGATCTCCTCCGTAACTCGGATCCTTTGCTATATATTTACACTATTTGGCGTCTCATAAAGTAGAACTGCGTTGATCACACAGTACAGCAGTGTTTCTCAACCGCCGGACCGCGGCCCGGTACCGGGCCCTGGCTTCAATTATACCGGGTCGCAAGAGGTTCTCCTGGAATTTGTCATTTTAGTTTTCTAAGCAGTTTTCATGAATAAATGTTTTATAGTGGGAATATTCTGAGGAGAAAAATATTCGTGAATGTATCGAAAAACTCAGACCCAGATGTTGGCCTGAGGAAACTAAAATATGCTACAAGAGATCATTAGTCTTGTGATTGATAAATATTTTAAATGTAATTTTATATTTGTCAACATGCCACACCGTATACATAAGTGTACTAACATTCTTTATGATTATGCCATAATTAATTATTAATACTTATGTTAGTTTAATGTATGGACTTAAAAAAAATTGGGAAGGTATTTACGAGTAAATTTGTTTGGACCGGGCCCTCGTCTTATGAAGAAAGAATTTACCGGGCCGCGGTCTCACAGAGGTTGAGAAACAAAGCAGTACAGTAAATGTGAAACTGGTACTAACAAACAAACGGGAAAGGAAATTTGGTGCTGAATCACGCAATGTCATGTTTCCCAAATCTGTGAATGGAAGGTCGTGTTCAGGATGAATTAAATCTCTAATTATTGTAAAGAAATAAACAACCGTTACTTATGCAAATGATTCCTATGTTGTAACAACAAACAAAGCCTACCAATATGAAAAAGTTTATAAAGAAAAAGTAAACACAAGAGACGAATTGGTCGCTCGCATTATGAATAGTGCTGCCCTCATAAAGCAAGAACTTCAAGACGACATGATAAGAGCTACACATACTATTTCCAAGAGGGTTGAAAAGTGCACTGAAGTCGATGGTGGGATTTTTGAACACTTACTTAGAACTGCTGCAATTTATTGAGATCACTTACATAACCAATAAATGCAATCAATACGTCATTTGTCTTTCCTTCATACCTTTTGTAATGCTTTTTATGCGTAACATTCCAACAGCTGTATCTTCACACCCATTGAAAATTGGACACATGTTTATATGAACTTATTTACTCGGAGTAGTCCATACTATCACCCCCTAAAATATGTACTATTCCTCCTGAAACACCCTGTACATGGAGCAGATTCCTTCCTGAGAGGCTAACAGGTCTTCAGCTAGTGAAGAAAGTCCCTGAATTTTATGGAACCCGAAGGTATGTTACCACATTCAAAAGTTCCCTGCCTGTATCCCTGTCCTTAACCAGATCAATCCATTCCACGCCTCACCATCCCATTTCTTGAAACCCCACTTTACTATTATTTTCCCCTCTATGCCTAGGTTTTCCAAGTGGTCTCTTTCCCTCAGGTCTTTCCACCGCAGCCCTGTCTGCATCTATCCTGTCTCCCAAAAATGCCACATGCTCCGTCCATCTCATTCTTCTTGATTTGGTCATCTGATTTCAGAATAAAAGTCATTTTACCTGCTCCCATTACATGTCCATATTAAGTGCACGAAAATGGCTGGCGAGGGTATGTGTCGGCAACTTTCAGCGATAGAACTTTTGTTCAGAAGGAAATCCCCGCATCGGGCATTCACTTATTACTTTAATGTGCATACGGAGACATTTGATAGGGCGCCAGCAGTGTCAGACTATGAACCAAGAATTTAAAACCCGGAACACAGAAATCACCGATAAGCTCCTTAGTAGTCCTCACAAACTGTCTCTATTGAATGAAACAAAGGAAAAATCGATGAGCTCATCAGAGAGAATCGACGCAAGGCAGTCAGGGAAATGTCAGAAGACTGTAATAGGGCAACGTGCGGTGCAGGTGGTGGAGCATTTAGAATTCCAGAAAGTTTGTGCCCTCTGGGTTCCTCGCTTGCTGACGGAGGGCACAAATTTAGAGAAAAATAAAACCTTCTTCACAACTGCATGAACAGTATGCTGTCGAAGGCGACTACTTTCTTTACAGCAACGTGACGGCTGACGGAAGCTGGTTTCATTACTTTAATCGGGAAAGAAAATCACAGAGCGTAGAATAGCGCCACAAAACATCGTCCAAGCAAAATAAGCCGCAAGCAACATCCTCAGCCCATAAGACCACGAGAATTGTCTCTTGGGATGCTGAAGGATTCAGATCGGTCGAGCTTGTGCCACAAGCGGAAATCATCACAGCTGCTAGTTATCTTCAGGCCCTCCGGCATCTATGTTCTACACTGCGTGACAGACTTGCAGGGAAGAGAGAGATGATTATGCAACACGAAAAAGCACGCTGTCCCTCAGTCCTCGTCGGTGCATGGACAGGAGGAATAGAAATGTTTTAGAACTTCTGAATCCACCCTACACTCCGGACCTAGTCCTCTAGGACTACGGTCTCTTCGGGTTCGTAAAGGACCGTAAGCGAGGGCAGCAATATAGGACCAATCAAGCAGTCCTGGAAGCGGCACGCCATTGTTCACGTTCTGCTGAAATTGTGTTCTGGATTTCCACCGCAAGAGTATCTTTAGATTTTCAGAAAGGTGGCAGATATGCATCGATCGAGATGGTGAATCCGAAGAGAAGTGAATACAGTGCCCAGATTTGCATTCGTAAATTTACTTCATTGTGGAATTAATTTACCCAAGATTGTCGGTACGGGCCTCGTACAAATGCGTGACAGATCCACGAACGTAGCAACGATATTAGGTTTTTCACAAAGGTCATGGGTACTAGCCCATCAAATTAGGCGTAATCACTTACTGTGTTCTGTCTCCATATGATATATGTCCCTTGTTACCGTGCCGTAATAGGCTATGTCGTCAGCTTGTGGATAACAAGGACGAACATTATACTGTATATGGACGGTTGTTGTGAAATGTATCGAACAGGTATCGCGGGCATCACAGGAGGAGGTATTCTTTAGCTTAAGTGGGTGGTCAGGGGGGTACTAACATCTCCACACCATAACCAGGCCGCGTGTTACGAAAAGTTACACAGAGCCGGACTTGTCGGTCTCTTGTGAACAATGTGATTAACACCCCAGCTTCACAGAGAAATTTCCTCCCTGAGCAACTAGTAATATCTCAAGGACTGTTCCCTAAACAGGCAGACGCCCGTGGCTGTGCGGTCTAAGGCACAGGCCAGCAGCCGATTTTTTGTTGGGACCGCGGGTTCGAATCCCGCTGAGGGCATAGATGTTCGGCTCTTGTGTTTGTTGTGTAGGCAGAGGCTTCTGCGACGAGCTGATCACTGGTTGAGAGGAGTCCTACTGATGGTGTGTTTCTAAACGTGGATGATCTAGAAAACTCAACAATTACGCAGCGTAGGCCCGATGTGGGCTGTTGCACCAAAACCCTTGATAGGTACGATTAGTCTTATTACAAGACTTCAATAGAGGGTTTTTATCTAAAACCCTGAGAGCAGGAGAATGTTTGGAGGACCTAGGTGTGCACAATAGGATAATGTTAAGAGGGGTCGGAGGGCGTGGACTGGACTGATGTGGCACAGGACGGAACAAGACGCCGGTTCTTGTGAACACGGTAATAAACTTTCGGCTTCCATGAAAAGCAGGAAATTTCTGTATCGGCTGAGGACCTAGTAACTTCTTAATAAAGAATTTGCTACGGGGGAGTTTGGTACAGCATTTCACTACATTCTATCGAGTCACGTGATCTTAAAGTACTGGTTATAAGAGAAAAGCAATTTTATTTAGTTAGGCCTAGATTAGTACAAATTCAGAGAATTTATAAACACTCTCACCCTTTAAAGCGCAAACTACTTCTTGCAGTCTCTTGTCATTCATGTGGCATTCAGTCCGTGCGAATGCGACGAAGTCAGAGGATTATTAACACGGTTGATAGTAGCATACGACGAGGAAATGTTGAATATTGTAGTATGTATGAAGAAATTCAAATAGAATTCGACCATGTATCTCTTTATGTGTTACACTGTACATCACGCATTGCACCATGGGAGAACAGTTGATTTCATAAAGACAGCTTTTAGGAGCCCAACTTCTAACTTGAAATGGGCAAACACCACTTCCATCCCAAGCCTACCATGTTCAATCAACTCTATATATAGTTGCCTAGACATTCCTTCTTTGTGGCACTATAAGTGTCTTTGCCTTGTTCATAACAGCCCGTCACGACAGCCTCTCTTGAGCCAGAAAAATCCAATCCACTCCTTTCAGTTCCTGTCTCCAAGACTCATCTTCGTAGTATTATCCCATCTACTCTTAAATATTCCCAAACTTTTCACCCCTTCAGACATTCAGATCAAAATTTTTACAAATTTATCATCTTTAAATTTCACTCTCATTCTCGTCCACTGTGATTTGAACATATGACGCTAAATAGCAGCGCCAGGCACAGCGCCGTTATGTAACTTACGATCCATCTAACTATCTCTGTGCAGGTTACAGTATGGGAAGTTACTGTGTTCAGAAGAAACCTCTCATTCTTGTTTTTATCTGAGTAATTAACCAACTTGATGCACAAAATTTTGTTTTACAATAAGTTTTATTTCATGCCTCTACATGTTTCGAGCACCATGTGCTCATCATCAGGGGTTCAAAATTGTATTATACAGCCTCTGGTATCATCACACCTGTAGGTGGCCATCCGGTGCACCGGTTCACCAGAAGACCACCTATAGGTGTGATGATACCAGAGGCTGTATAATACAATTTTGACCTCCTGATGATGAGCACATGGTGCTCGAAACATGTACAGGC
>Ga0123352_10003183_pt1 | contig 23537 bp, 10 predicted proteins | sample TergutLab28metaG_FD_89700 | JGI IMG/M metagenome (GOLD analysis project Ga0123352, IMG submission 89700) | Labiotermes labralis P1 segment gut microbial communities from Petit-Saut dam, French Guiana - Lab288 P1 | ecosystem: Host-associated > Arthropoda: Insects > Digestive system > Gut ...
TGGAGAACTGAACCCCCTCTTTTAGATTGTGGTTTTTACTTGCCCCCCCCCCCCCCCCCAAAAAAAAAAATCCCCTAAAGGTGGTAAGAACAAGTCTGCAGGACTTTGATTTATGTGCAAACAATTGTGTCCTAATAAACACATTGTATCATGCCTGCCTGTCTCATATTAATTACTACAAGAAGCTTACTTTATGTCAAATATTATAAGTGTAAGAAATTTGTGGTGTTTTGCACAGCTCATTTGTTGTTGTCATGTGTGTGATCGCATTGCCTGACATTATCGTTAGACATCATTAGCACACAATATAATACAATAGATCCTTAATTCTTCTAGCATATAAAAATAATGTGTTTATTTTTATCTTTATTTATAATTATATTCTGTCTTCAGGGTTGTGACACCATGTGTGATTCATAGATCCACGTCACTTCACAGTGGTGGCAGTGAATCTGTCTGAAGCACTGTTATTCAGTACAAGACTACACAGTATCACAACCCACGAGACCAGAACACAAACAGTGACATGAAAATATTAAGTTCACTCTTCTTTGTTGTTGTCGTCGTGTTCATCCTTGCCATCATCACTGTTGTCATTGTTGTTACTATTGTTTTTATTAAATCTGTGAAACAAATAATCATCAGATTTCTGATGACCTGTATTTGTTAAAAAAGTTGCTAGCTGAAACAGCCTCATCAAATACAGGGCTGTGTATCTTGCAGGACCAGCAGGTTCTGCCGGTCCCCAGGGATTTCAGGGAGTACGTGGTGAACCAGGGGAGCCAGGACCTCTAGGACAACCAGGAGCCCCAGGCCCCAGAGGGCTACCAGGTCCTGCTGGGAAAGATGTGAGTTTCTATCCTATTCTGCTCAGTTTTCTGAATTGCCTAAATTCTATTGAACGTTATTCATATAAAGGCATTATTTCATTGTACCCATATCACATGTCACTTTCCACAACTATCCTGCTTACTCACTTGTTTTAGAAGTAATGGAAATGGTTTCCTTTGGCTTGCAGACACACACACCTTACAAAAAACACATTGAAATTCTGGTGGTGAAAATGAAGACACTACAGACTGCAAGATTTCTTCATTGTCTTCAAAGTGAGAATTATTACTAGCTATACCCTTTATCATTCAACTTGCCCAACAAGTAAAAAACCACATTTCAGATGTTGCGAACAAAAGAGGCCATAATATCCTGCATATTATTGTGGCACCACAAGAACACTCTAACAAAACACAGAGTTGCTTGTGTTATGGGGCGTAGCACCGTTTTGCTAAAAAATACGCATAACTTCTGGCATAAATGGACAGGTGTCCAAAACGTGTGACACAGTGTGTAGATGTTAATTAATGCTGTCAGAAAAAATGGGCCTAATAACCCTAGTTACACCCTTGCACTCATAGCACACCACACACAAAACTTAGTGTCATATATTGGCACTTTGTGCAATATCACAAGAATGTCTGCAGACTAACATCTGTTATTCTAAGAAATAAAATATCTACTGATATTGTAGCAAGTTTTGTTACAAAGAGAATGACTGTGGGATCTGTTTCTCCATTGTGCACTGCTTGAAGGTACCAGTGCACAAAATTTCCTCTTGCTTCGTGATCTTTGTTGTAGTATTTGTGAAACATAGTTGGCTTATACCGGTGCAGATGTGGCAGTTTATTGGCATGGTTACACTATATAATGCAATAATAAAATCTGAAAATACTGTCAAGGTTAAAAACATAGTCCACAAGTTATATGCCGCAGATAATTTATATGTATTTTATATGAACAACTTAGATTACAATCCAACCATAAAATGAAATTGAAATTGTAATTTTTATTTTTTGTGTAATGCACTAAGCAGATGATTACCAAAATTCTGGTTGAAACATGTAGCCATGTAGTTGGAATGAACTGAAACTGAATAATATTGTTGGTAGTTATGTGCTTATTTATAATATCATAAACACAACAGGTTTTGTATCGTAAAAACGTAAAATCTAAAGTTTGTAACATTACTGCTAGAATACAGGGATAGAGGCTTTTATATAAAAGACAAAAGCTGTGGGCAAGGATATAAGTGGATTAAAAAAAGGGAGAAAACCATACAGAATAAGGATATGAAAGAAACTGTTTTCCTTGTCATTATCCATACATCATATACTAACGCTAAAACAGAATTTGAGGGTGCATTTGTGACCTTTTTCCATCTAGAATTACATATAACCAAATTCAGTGGTCTATTTGTTATTGCACAGAAAGATATAATTTAAATTCTACAGAAAATTTTTGTTCATTGAATTTATTTGCTCATTAATCTTAGGAACTCATTCGTTAGTCACTGGCAGTATTATCGATACTAAATTAAAAATTTCAAAGTTTGTGTGATCTCTCAGAGATCTCATGATCACAAGTAATATCCAGAAAATATGTCAGATATTGAAAAAATTAATGGGATACCGCCATACACACACCTGTATGTTATGTCCCCTTGTATGTGAAGGACATTAAGTAAAAGCAATGGCTTATGGTCTTGACATTTGCAGAAGGGATTCAATTGTATAGTGTTGATGCTGAATGTTCACAGGTGTTATACATTGTAACTTTAATGCATGCTAAATGTTGGTGTAGCTTACTACTTAAGCAGCAGACTGCTTGGTTTGTATTCTCACAGCAAGTGAAAGTTTTGATCATCTACAGAGCTCAACAGATGCAGATGTACTACTACATCCTCCAAGTGGTTTGTCACATGGAGCTACAGGTGTTAGGCCATCAATTTGGAAATGTGGAAACAAATGTTTCTGTGAGCTGCTCTTGTCATGTACAGAGAAAGTGTGTTTGTTGGGTCACTACACTGTGTTGTCATATGGGCTGTTCCTTTTGAAAGCTTATCAAGAAATCACCTCTTTATACAGAGCCATTTACTCTGTAGTCCTCTAAACCCATTTTCAATATTACTTTTCCTCTTACACATTTGTCCTTTAAATAATTTTATTCCTTTGAAATATTCAGCATAAGCAATATACTATGTTATGTGTAGTGTACATGACTGCTTGTTAAATGAAGTGTAGAGATAGTAAACTAAACTTGACGTGTCCATTGTCATATTGATGACTAGATGGACTGAATGTAAGAATAAATAAAGAATAAGAATGAATATTGTCAGGTTCTTGAATTTATGCTGTATATTTGTCTGCCCTGTCTTTGCTTACGGTAATATCCTGACAAAACCCCCAAAAATCTAAAATAATTCCATGTACTGCAAAGAAAAATTTTACAGCACCGCTTCTGTGTTCTAATTTTGTCATTGCTGTATGCTCCTCAGGGAGAAACCGGTGAAGATGGTGAGTCAGGACAGCCAGGGTCTCAGGGCCCTCCTGGACCTAGAGGACTGCCTGGTATGCCAGGACTACCAGGGATCAAGGGGCATCGTGGCTTTCCAGGCCTTGATGGAGCCAAGGGTGAGCAAGGATCAGCAGGGGAGAAGGGGGCTCATGGAAGTCCAGGACCCATGGGGCTTGTTGGTCCTATGGTGAGTACCATCAAAACTAAGATCAACCTGCCAGTAACAGTGAGCATCAACAGTAACATCATATTTCCAATAACACTGAGCTGCTACATTAAGAAAACAGTGCCATTAAGACTGAGCATTATTGACAGTAGGATAACACAGATATTATGATGAGCATCATAAACACAAAGTTCACAGTCACTAACACTGAACATTATCAACAATATGATATAACATTGTCAGTAAGAATAAGCAACATAAACACTGAGACCACACTGCTAGTAGCACTGAACACCATCAACAGTAACTTCACATTGCAATCTATACTGAGAATTATCAACAGTAAGACCTCATTGCCAATAAAAATGGCAAGTAACAAGTAAAATCAGTAAGAAGAGAGAATAGTGACAAAATGTATTCACCAACAATGGTAACCAGCAGTAATATATACTTTGCAAATATAAATAATCCTTAATAATTATATATTTCCAGCAACCCATAGAAAATCCAAGAATATTATGTAAATTACATGAGAAGGAGATACTGCTCTTGTCAGTAACAGTGACAAACAGTAACCAACTTAACTAGTACCATATTCTTCCTTGTGCACTACCTCCCAGATGGTGACAGTAGAGACAGCATCTTTCAGTGTCACAAGTATGTATTTCATTTGATCAGCAATTCATTCAGTTCTTACAACATCAGCACTAACACTCACTGAGTCAGGTCTGCCAATGTGACTTTCTCAAATAACAGTTGATGTTTAAGACTTTGTGTCGGTGTGTATGTATAGTGATCCATCAACCCCTTGAATAGTAAACTAAGATTTCACCTCACTTTAATAAGCATGTGTATGGAGTTTTTGCTGTCATACATACTTTGCCTGTGCCTTTAGTTCCTTTAAACTGAAACTTAATATTATTTCACAGTTTGTGGGAGAGGTGGATTTTACACACCCTGACCCAGAGCCTAGCCTAGGCTTAGGAGTTGAGTGTCATTATACATGTCTATTTCTGACTTAGTAACTGTTAAAAAAAATGCATATTTGTGATATTAAAAAGATGGTGACCTGAAGATAATGCACGTGAACCACCATATCTTAGGAAAAATAAGATGACAATGGCAATGACAAGGAACGACTGTAAATGAATACTTGTGCAGCAAACAGCATGAGTTAACAACATATGCTTGTTTGCTCTTATGATCTTCCTTCTCATTTCAGGGTCCAGCTGGTCCAAGAGGGGAGAGGGGCAGAGAGGGACCCCCAGGACCTCCAGGGCTGCGCGGTATTGATGGTATTGCTGGGTCTCCAGGATCACCGGTAATAAAGTTGCAAGTGTTACATTGCATCTGTGTCGCATCTCAACAGCATCGCTTATTATGTGGACTTGTTTGCAGGGTGCCATCGGGAAACCAGGACCACCTGGATTCCCTGGGAGTCCGGGTATCAAGGGTGACCAAGGTGCTCAGGGGCCAAAGGGGAGCCAGGGACTCCAAGGACCACGAGGTGAGTTTGGATGACAAGGATGTGACAGAGGGTCCAAAGTGATTTTGGCCTTGTTTGAGTGTCTAAACCTATAAGTGGGTCTGGAGAAGGATGAATACAGGTGGTCAAATTTGAAATAGATGTCTGTTTGCATGTGGCCCTGACAGACTAAGAATGCAGCATAGTGAGGGTGTAATGAAGTAAGAAGTACATTTTTCCTTGTCCATGTCATGAAGGATGAAGGAATTCTTAACCTTGGCACTAATGGGGGTCTGTCTCTAGGCACAACATAAGAAGAAAGATAAAATGCTGGATGGATAACCAGCCTTGGTTATGGTGGCACAGTCCTTGTAGTACACAGAGACAGACTCAAGAATTGATTTTGGGCCCTAACCTACCTACAAGGGCCTGATAATTGTCCTTTAATAGGACACAATCCAGGATTGTGATTGGTCTTCTTACTGGACATAACACCCTGAGAAGACATTTATATGTAATGGGGCTGAGTAATAACCCCATTAGTAGGAAGTGTGGTACTGAGGAGGAAACCTTAGTCCACATTTTAGTCCACATTTTATGTGAGTGTGAGGCCTTGGCCTCACTCAAACTCATATCTGGGTTCCTTCTTTTTGGACCCTGAAGATATTAGGAAACTAAGTATAGGGGCCATCTGGAACTTTGGTAGAGGAAAAGGGCTCCTTTAATCTAATAGATCATGGGGCACAAAGGGCCTGTTCTAAGGCCAAGGTGCATCAGGCCTGGAAGGGCTTGAACCAAATTACCATTCATTCATTTATTCAACCTTGGCACTAGATGGAGGTTTTTGGAAAACACAGGCCACTCCCCCCCCAGTAAGAACCCAGGTAACCATTCAGTAGGAGGCTGGGTAGCCCCACACCCAGTCTTGACAAAAAGAGAAAAGTGGAAGTGGAGGAAGGCATGCGGAGTGTCAGTGACTACCAGGCAGAGGGATCAAGGAGGTCCTGTGTTTTTTCTTTCAGTGGCTTGAGTGTAGTAATAATGATGGTAATGGGGGTATGGGGTGAGACTCAATTGTATCACACCATGGTCTGCTACAGGTGGATAGCGGATCAATATGGAGCACTGGTTGAATGTTGACTAGTACGGATAATGCACAATACACAAACCTTCCCTGGGAGTAAATGCCTTCATGGCAAGGATAAAAGTAGGGATTATAAGTTTCTTCTATAGACCACTTCATACTATTTGATATCTGTGCATTTTCCTTGTTAGATGCCACTCTAGTGACAGCAGTGACACTGACACCAAGGGGTTCAGTATGAGGCAGTGGCATGCACATTTCTTGTTGCTACTATGGATGTGAGCCAGTTTAATGTAGTCAGTATTGCGACTGACTAAGGGCTGGACTGTGTGGAGATCGAATCCAGGTAGAGGCAAGATTTTTGCGCCCGTCCAGTCCAGCCCTGGGACCCACTCAGCCTCCTATACAATGGGTACTGGTTCTTTCCTGGGGTTAAAGCAGTCAGGGTGTGGCACTGACCACCCACCCACATTTACCATTGAGGTTAATGAAAGATTGTATCTATATATCTACTCCCATCTGGGCCTTTGTGGTCTCTTCTAGGACAAACTTTACCTTTACCATGTCTGGACAGCAACACCTAAGAAAAGTGGTTAGAATGTGAAGCTGACCATTCTCTTCCACCTGGTGCTGAAGCACAGCATGCACTGAGTTATATCATTACACTCATGGGGCCTAGGTACAGTTGCACCCCTACCTTAACCAGTGCCTGTCCTCCATTTATTGTTGTTCACACTGTGCTACATGTAATTCATTCTTTTGTAACTGGCCCTAGAGCTGTGTGTTAGGAATGTGTACCTATGCCTTGCAGACAGTAATTAGACATGAATTCTTTACAGGTGAGGCAGGAAGACCAGGACAGCCTGGAGAGTCAGGGCCTCAGGGTTCAGCTGGCAAGGATGGACTTCCAGGAGAGAAGGGAAGCCCTGGAGCAGTTGGTCTTGCAGGACCTCCAGGATTTCCAGGAGCTAGAGGACCTCCAGGCCTTTCTGGAAGCCCAGGAGCACCTGGTGTGAAAGGCAGTCCAGTAAGTGATACATGACATATTTTGCCATGCTAATAAACAAAGTCAAAATTTTTTTTTCTTCTTTTTCAGTGGTGACTTGACATTAGTAACTAGACGGATCAGCCTCACCATTGCGTGAATGACAAATTCTTAATTATCAATTGCAAAGGAAATAAAAGTGGTTAGGTAGAGGAAATAAATGTTTAAAGTAAGAATCTACATATTGAATTTTATTGCTTGTGTAATATTTGATGGCTTCATGAAATCACTGCTGTCTTCCAAAACTTGGGAGCTGCGGCAGTGAACTAATGTCAATGTACAGGCTAAACAACAAATTGACAAGAGATATGTTACTAAAATTATAGCAAGTTGTGTTTATTGCTTGCAGGGCATACCAGGAGAACGTGGATTTAAGGGAGAGCTAGGCATGAAAGGGGAGACAGGGGCCCCAGGACCACGTGGGTTACCAGGTGCTGTAGGGGCAGAGGGCAAGAGAGGCAAGAGAGGACTGCGGGGACCCACTGGATCTGCAGGTCCGTCTGGAGAGCGTGGGGCTCCTGGAGGTAGAGGGCTGCCAGGACCTGATGGGGCACCTGGACCTAAAGGTACAAAATTAAATGTGAAAAGACAGCTTACTGTCAATGATAACAAGTCTGAGAAGGTTGTAGAGCTAACTTGATAGACGAGTCATAAGGCTAACACTTTGATAGTAGAACCTGAAGGTTTAACACTGTTAATGCCAAAGCAAGCATCTGGTCAAAATAATGAGGTACTGGCATTAACTAACATACATTCCATGTCACTGACATCTTCCCATCTCCTTCTTAGCCTTCAAAGTACTCTTCTTTAGTAAGATTGAAAACTGGGTAGTAAATTTCACTAAGTAATACCAACAAATACGCTGTATGTTAAAATCATTTATGTGTGTAAAAATATATATAATTTTAACATTTTGTGCATTTGTTGATATTGCTTAGTCAATTATTTATAAATGCATGGACATGAACAACGTTAAGATGGGTAGTACTTTGTTCCAAAATATTACTGATTGTTTATTAGACTACACAGAGTCACATCCCAGTCTTTTAATATTCAGCAGTATGCAAACCACAGATATCATATTTAAGCAATACACAGTCAAGAAATGAGTAAACTAGCATGAAACCTGTTGAAGTTTCAGTGGAAAATTATTACTATTATGAACGTGGAGCATGATAGTGTAATTGGTATGTCAACTCACTGCAGCTGGACGGTCCAGGGATCGATCCTGGTGGGGGTGAGGTTTTACACACTTGTCCATACCTGCCCTGGGGCCCATCCAGCCTCTTGTTTAATTGGTACTGGGTCTCTTTCTTGAGGTTAAAATGGCCAGAGCAAGACATTGACCACCCATCCTCATCTAGCACTGAGATTATAGATAGAGTTCAACTGTATCTTCACCCCCATTGTAGGGTGAACTTTACCTTATTTCATTTTGATCTTCTGCTGTACATTATAGTCCTGAGAGACATTTTGAAACAACTTCATGGAATGTGCTACTGTACACATGAGTAGCCCTCCCTCTCTCTACCCTGTTTATCAACCCAGTGCCAGTGGGTGAATTCTGCTGTACAGTCAGACTCAACAAATAAGTGTATGAATATGAATGACACACTATAATTTGGCACTGGGCGTTCTCCTAAGCATGTTATGAACTGTCTGTGCAGATATCCCCATATTGAAGCAACAGCATTAGTCTGGGTTTTGCCCAGTCAGTGGGTTCTCTCCAAGCACAACTGCAGTTACCGATAAAGAATCAAAGTTCTGGTTGTAGTTTAGAATTTCCCTTGGAACTGCCTACAAGAGCCTGAGATTAGTTTATTCAGTACTGTGAGCATACTTTCTCTGCAAAGGACATCCCATTGTATTTACCATTTTCTTTTATGGAGGGTGATTTTTGAGAGAGAGGTGGCATAAATAGAGGGACACTGTGAATTATATGTGTGTGAGTGTATGGCAGTGTACAAATTTTCAAAAACCGAGGTGTCACCTCAAAATATTAGGTGTCAGAAGGGTGACGTAAAGCAAGTTTGATAGTAAGGACCCACACATGTTAGGCACCATCATACGAAATTTAGTCATAGTTGAAGAATAAAAGACCAACTTGATGTCACTTGCTATTTTATTTCACTTCTCATGTGCTCAACATGTTTCAGACATTAATATATCCATCATCAGGAGCTTGCGACTATTCTGTTGAATTACCACATTGGTTGTATTGTTCTTGGTTCGATGTGTGTTGGAGATTCGGTGTGGTTGGGTTGGAGTGGTATACATGTTGCAGGCTCATGCACAACTGTTGCTTCAGCCTGCAGTACGGATACCACTCCAACCCAACCACACCGAATTCCCAACACACATCAAACCAAGAACAATACGACCAATGTGGTAATTCAATGGAATAGTTGCAAGCGCCTGATGATGGATATATTAATGTCCAAAACATGTTGAGCACATAAGAAGTGAAATAAAATAGCAAGTGACATCAAGTTGGTCTTTTATTCTTCAACTATCACAATGATGCACGGTCCAATAAACATAAAATTTAGTCACTTGGGTGATTTGATGACATGGCACCCAGGCTTTGTTTACCTTTTATATAAATACAAAACAGCAATAAAGAAATGCGTACAGTATTGAAATTCCATCCTTTATTGCCATTCAAGCCAACAGATATTCAGAAATTTTCATGATTTCTCACAACTATCAGTTCATTTTGAACCAGCCCTTCCACTTGTCACACCCAGTGTTTTATCCATGTTTACAGCTACATCAGGAACAAAGTGATGGTCACTTGTTTTTGTTGCAGGTCAGACTGGAGACAGGGGACCACTGGGTCCTCAAGGAGTGAAAGGATCACAGGGGGACCCTGGCAGACCAGGACCACCAGGACTTCAGGTGTGTGTTATGACAAATACAGTTATAATGCATGTTCTAGCAAACAGTTAAGAAGAGTGGTCACTGAGTGAAATTTGTTTTGTAACTGCAGCAAATTAGTTACCATGAGAACTTGATGAGGAAATCCATTAGATTGAGGTTCACCATTCTGTCTTTGTGGTGTGTGTTTCCTTGTCTGCCACGTAGGGTGTGAACAACATGGTGCCTGCTTATAAGGTTCTCCAACTGGTTAAATAAAACAAAATACATTGCAGATACATTTTATGAAATGTTTTTCCCTTTGAAATAGTGTTCTCCTGCATTAATACAAGGATTCCAACAAGAGTTCTGTTTTACCCAGCATTCTACATATGATTTTGAGTAAATCTGCTTTAGCTGTTGTAGTGCTGTGTAATTCTTGTATTGATTCATATCTACATTCTTTTATACTAGCTACCAATTTTGGGAACATGAAAAGCCTACTGGAGAGAGATCAGAGCTGTAGGGTAGATGTGGAATTGTTGGAGTTGTGTTTTTTGCAAGAAACCTCTGCATGGAGAGCACCATTTGTGCAGGAGGGTTGTGGTGAATAAACCATCTGTGTTTCCACCAAAGTTCCAGTTGTTGGTTGTGCACTGTCCTTTGTAGATGCTGTAAAACAGTCAGGAACTCTTAGGAATGAACTCATTGTGCACAAAATCTCAACAGTCAAAACAACAGAATGATCTATGCGTTTGATCAGCTCTGTCTTACTTTTTCCAGTTTTGGTAATGATTCTGGTTTCCATTGTAAAGAGTGCCTTTGCGTTTTGACATCGTAGGAGACATGTCTCGGTACCTGTAATAAATAATTTAGTGAAGTTTTCATCTGCTTCAGATTGGTGCAAATGGTTTGTGCAAATGTTCAGTCTGTTCTTTTTTTGTTCAATCCTGAGGATTTGTGGAAAGAATATTGCAGACATGTCGAATGTCAAAATTTTCAGTTGAACTTGTGAAACACACCCCTAGAGATATTCCTATATCTGCTGCCAATTCTAATACTGTTAACCATCGACCTGAATGCACAGAGGAATTGATTTAATTGGTTTTTTTATCTGCTAGAGATGTGGATGACCAGCCATAAGAGTGGTCTCTTCCCACTTTATTCGACTACTTTTCAAAGGTTTGTACCATTTGGATGCTGTTAATTGGCTTCAAGCCCACTGCCAAGTGCTACTTCCAAAAAATCATGTTTCCATTAGCTGTTACATCGACATATTTAAAAATTGCCGGTGCACACTTTCTTTTAATAGAATGTCTTTATTGAAAAAAACTATTCAGGACGAAATAGAAGGGAAACATGATCCAACAGTCTACTAAACTATGGTTCATTATTGCATGGCCATCCTGTGAATTTAAAGGGAGCTTGCATGTGCAGTCTGAGAACTTTTTGAACAGACAAAAAACAACAGAAAAAAGCCTGGCACAACTTTATGGCTGTTCAAGTGACTAAACTGCCATTATAGCAAGAGTTCATTAAGACGAGATATGATCTGCTGTACATGGCCTCTTTTGACCAAATACTTCTCTGTTGTGTAGCATAAAAAACATTTTGGAAAACTGTGGTAGTGAAAATACAATATACAGTGTGCATATAACGCTAACTCTGTTCCAACAGTATTTCAGGACCATGAGAACAAGTATGTGTGTGTGTTTTTTTATTCAGTTACATTCACAATACTGGTGCATAGATTAGAAAGTAACCAGTCCTTTGAATGTCAAAGAGGAGGTTAAAATGTGAATATTCCAGTGGTACCAAATCTGTCTCATAACATGTCAAGTAGGTCATAAGGAAAGGCAGAATTATAGCTCTACCCATATGGAACCTCAACACTAGAAGGGGTGGGTGGTCAACGCCACATCCCAAACACTATACCTCAAAGAAAGAGATCCAGTAGTAATGTACAGGAGACTGGTTGGGCCTCAGGGCCAGTTTGAGTGGGCCCAGAAAATCTTGTACCCACTTGGGTTCGAATCTGGACTGTGCAGCTTGTAATAAGCTGCTATACTGAATACATTATCCCAACAGTGGTACTAAGAATGAACCAAAATATAGTTATGAGGGTCAGCCAGGGTTTGATATCAGGGACCACAAGCCAACAGGCAGCTCCTGCTCTACTCTACATTAATGTAGGGCATTTGGACATCACAGTTATTGCAGCCATTTGGGATGAGCAAGAGTATTGAGTGTGGTCTACTGTACAAACTGTCTATTGAGTGTGGGCTACTGTACAAACTGTCTATTGAGTGTGGGCTACTGTACAAACTGTCTATTACAGCACCACGGTGCTGTAGTCACAAGAGCGAATGATAATTATTCCTTTAAAAGCTGCAGGAATATAAAGAAACACAAGCAAAAGACCTGGTAATTGTCACATGAATGTATCCAGAACTTTAACAATGTTCTCTAACCTGGTTGTGTGTTTCATAGGGACTCCGAGGGACACAGGGGCGGACTGGACCTCCTGGTAAACCGGGTAACCCTGGCGAGAGAGGAATTCAAGGAGCAGATGGCAAACCAGGAGAGCAGGGACCTCAAGGACTACAGGGACTACCAGGACCTCTAGGACCTCCAGGAGACAAGGGCCTCACGGTGAGTCCAGCAAATGAGTAGGACTGAGTACCCTCAAGGTGCTGTAATTATGTGGAGCAGGACGTTTCAACAGTAGTCAAGCACATATCAAGGGCCTTTATTTTTTACACTTGGCAAAAGTGTGTATATAATGCTTTGTTATCAGAGTGTGGGCTGCCATAGCCCTGTCAGAGTGACAGCCTGGGATTTGATTCCTGTCAGAATCCTACATTGAAACAGATTGTGAGGTTCACAGTGGGTAACAAGAAGCTACTTTGTACAGGGTAAAATACTGGAGCATGGAGCTGACCGTCATTAATGGCCAATGTATAGAATGACTGGATCAGTATCTATGCACAGCCTACAAGGTGTCATAGTGTAATGCCATATTTGCCTGAATACAAAAATAAGATAATTTTTTTTTTGCTGAGTCATTAACTGAAAATCTGGGGGGAAGGGTGAGGCACCTAATAATCATGTACAAGGTTAAACACAATCTGTGAATGACGAATGTTTTCTCGCATTCTCCACCCAGGAGGAAGAAGAAGAAGAAGAAGAAGAAGAAGAAAAAAAAAAAGGCTGCTTCAGTAATTATACATGTTCTTTATATTTCTGTTTTCATTAATTCTATGCCAGAGGCCCATTTAAAATTACATTTCTAAAGTGAGTAGTTGTTAAAATTAAATTGCTGTCTAAAACCATTGCTGATAATGTTGAAAGGAAAGATACAGTAGCATCTACAATACCAAAGACAATATGTTGCAATTACAGTGCTAATTTTAAATTAATGATAATTAAACTTATACAATAAAGCAAAAATTGCACCACAAAACAGATTATGTGACTCTTGGATAATACAAAAAAAAATGTATTATGGGGAACAACTTTAACATGAAGAGCATTTTCTGGACCTAGTCAGATGGGTTTCAATGTCACTGATGAAAAAGTACTGGAGTGTTTGCCAAGTAAACATGAAAATGACCCTTCCATTACCACAGAGACAATGGAATGAAGGCATTAAAGCTGTGACATCCCTGAAGATTCTGTGGCAAGACTTTAAAAGCCAGTAATGGCTGAGCGGTAGGGTTATGCTTCATAAAAAAGGTAGGCTGTTCATCAGAAAAAGTACCTCAGTGCCAAAACTTACCGTAAAAATTTACAGCTTATCAGCGCCAAATCATTGATCTGTAAAACATGATTGTGCACCTCTTAGTACAAATTGTTAATGTATATGATGTCACAGGCTTCATTGGCATGCTGAATCAGTTCTTATCATACAACAGGACATGAAAAACTTAGAATAACTGTGATGCTTTAATTTCTGGCTGATGGGAGAAAATTGACGCCAATGTGATTCTGAGCAGGTTAGACCGTCCAACAGAAAAACTTCCTAGTGGAAATATCTTTAGATGTAATGAGAATGGGTGCATGATAGAACTTGTGTTTGAATGGCTGAGAGAAGTTGGGGGGCAAAAGACCTGATGCTTCTCTGAAGTAAAGAGGCAGGCTGGTTTTAGATGTTGTCAAGATTCACTTAACAGAGAAGGAGAAAACTCTAACCTCTAATCAAAACACAGATCTAGAGATCACACTAGGGCACATGAGCTCTCAGTTACAAGTTTCTTGATGTGATAGTTAACACACTACTCAAAGGCTGACTACAGCCGGTACACAGAATGGCTGTTATCTGGGAACTGCTCACTGATCAGCCAGAAACTCAAGAAGACCATCTGAAGCACTGCTTGCACAGTGGATTAGGACTGTTTGGAATGACATTTCACCAGAATTCACTGTCCATTTTCAAAATGTGCTGTGTGTCAAGCATTATCAATGGATGTAGTATTGTAATGTCCTGTGGGAAGAAGATCATGAAGACAGCTCTTTTTCTGGTGATGACAGTGTGGCAGTGACTAGTTAATTTAGTGATGTTTTTGTAACAATTTATTACATTAATATATTAATATTTAACTTGCATGATTGCTTCATTCTAGAATATAAAGCATGCAACACCAAGTGCTTCTTCTACTCATTAAATGAATATTATGATAACAATAATATCAGAATTAACTTCTAAATACCTCTCATCACCTATGTGATAATTGTATTAATATCCAATAATTTTCGGTATCTTGCACTTGTATGGTATTACTGTTTTATTGTGATTTATCATATACTATTCTAAATATTAGAATATATACCATAGCTAATGTAACTCTCTGCAGCTACATTACAATCAGAATGTTGCCTATTTAGATACATCCTGAGATTAATTGTATTGTATCTTACATCATGTATGATATTTGTAACCTTATTTCTGTATTGACAAGTCACAACCCCTATGGATCAAATGAATGCAAAATAAATTGAATTGAAAAAAAAGTGCCACAACAACCTGTCTAATGTGAACATACATTATTTTCCTTCAAAATTATAGACTGTGAAGAGCAATGACGTTATAGAGCAGGGAAATCCTATACTTTGGGTGAATACAGGACTTCGGAATATGGATAAACATTTTGGTGGCATAATAGTGAACTCTGTAATCTCTATGTGTCATAATGTTCCTCTTAATACAGCAGGTACATATTGTGATCTTGTACATTAGACATCCATCTCTGAGCAGTAGTTTTCCTCGAAATGTTGCTATGCAGATACTAGAGTACATACTATGTGTCTGACCCTGGAAAACCACTTTTTAAATTCTCACTGCTGTGAAAACTTTAAATGACACCTCGCACAAAGATCATATTACTTAAGGTCACTGTCATTCTTTTCAACCACCACACTAAACAGCATCAGTACAACTCAGAAACTTTTATGGGGCCCTGAAATTCTAAAACACTGAAACTTTCATCTTCAATTCTGTGTCTAAATATTTTTTTAAACTACATAACAGGTTTTGATAGCATATATATATATATATATATATATTTATATTTATTACACTGATAATATGAGAGCTTATCATGCCAAAAAATTTTATATCCATTTCATTATGTATACATACTGAATTTCAACAGACTGAACTTCTGAAGTGACATAAGTGTGCAAGGGCAGGTTTTCAGAGCAGTGATGTCTTGACCATGTTTCTGAATATGTTTGGCTTGTTCTTTGTGTTGCAGGGAGAGTCAGGGAAAGATGGAGAGCCAGGTCCTCCTGGGCCAATGGGGCCTCGAGGTGATGCAGGTAAAGATGGAGCTCCTGGAATACAGGGCCCCCCTGGCCCTCCTGGATCTGATGGTGAAAGGGGAGCCCCTGGACCTGGGGGTCCCCGAGGATTCCAGGTGAATACACTATATACAGTGGAGTGAATGCATTTCTTCTTTCAGATCTAACTGCCAGGAAGTAGAGTTTAATATTTCGGCATTTATATTCTATTTGTCCGGTTTTTTAAAATCTGTCGCCGTCTTCTGGAAACCAAGTGCCATTCCTCTCTGTTTCTCCATTGATCTGGTTCTAAATTTCTTGTTGTTATGGCTGCTTGTACTCCTTCCATCCACGTTTTTCTTGGACATCCTCTTTTCCTTCTCTCCTGTGGTATCCAATCCATAATTAATTTTGCTATTCTCTCTTCTGGCATCCTTTTGACGTGGCCATACTATTGTAGTCTTTTCTGCTCTATGATATCTCTGATGTTCAGCTTCCCTTTCACTCCCATTATTTCCTTTATGTGTTCATTTTTTATTTTTTCATCCTTGATTTTCTTGCTGACCTTAGCACATCCATTTCTGTAGATAAAATAATATTTATTTCTCTAGTAGGGATTTGCCATACTTCTGCACGATACACCAAAATTCTCTGAATTATAGTTTGATAAATGTATAATTTTCTGTTTTCAGTAATATTTTTGTGCCACCAAATGGAGTTTAAAGAATTTATAGTTTTTCTTGTTTAACTAATTCAGTGTTTTATTTCCATTGTATTTTCTCCCGATTGGTCTATTTTTGTACCTAAATAAGTACATTCTGTACACGGTTTTATTTCTCCTGCGCCGTCAAATTTTAAAATTTCTTTTCCTTCTCCCATACACACATATTTGGTTTTTTCTAAATTTATGGCAAGTCCCCATTTTTCATATTCATCCTTTAGTTTTCTTGCCATCATGATCTTGTGCTAATAATACCAGGTCATCTGCAAAATTGAGTGAGTAGACATATGTGTTTTGAATTGTTGTACCCATTGGTTGGCTTTTCCTTTTCCAGTTCCTTAACACTTGTTCTAGGTATATTTTGAACAGAGTTGGCGTTAAACTGCAACCTTGTCTTAAACCCTTGGTAACTTTGAAGCCTTTTGTAATTAGGTTTCAAATTTTTATTTTTGAGCTAGATCCTTTATATAATGATTTTATTGCTTCTATTAATCTTGTATTAATAGTTGATCTATCAAGGGTTTATGTTGCTACTTAAATTTCACCAACATTTAAAGTCACCAGCCTCACATTAGCTCTGAATTCCCTGCCCTCTAATGCCATGCTCGTGATAGCCAATAGAACCCCAGAATTCTGTGTTCACACAGGCACAGCTGATCCTTGGTTGGAATCCAGGCTGGATTCCCTTTTGCATTAAGAGACAGATGGAATTCATATTAGTTACAAATTTGGAAGTTAAGAACATACGCTTGTGAATGGAGATGTAGGAGAAAAGTTCCCCCCCAAAAAAACTTAGGAATAAATTCAAGTTTCTCCCTCATTCTGCTAACTGGATAGTCAGAAGCTGGTTATGTTACTTAGCTAGGCTGATGACAGTAACAGCATATGAGATTTAATTTTGTTAGATACCAAAAACAACAATGTTTACTTCTGAATTCTGAATGACAAGGAATTTCCTTTTGCCTTAATGAGCTGTATGTGTGTATTTTAAAATGACCATGGGCTGGAGAATCTCACATGAGCAATTTCTTGTTTAAAGAGCAGTTAAATAAATATTGGTTAATGGGCTGAACATGTATATGAATCACACCTCCCTAATGCAGCTCAGTCAGGACGTGGCTGGGGTCAAAATCAGTGAATTCTCAAAGCCATGGATGGTCAGCACTAATATCCAAACATGTTACACAGGACTTTCTAAAATAAATTGTTAGTGTTTTATGCATCTTAACGCACTGCTGCGAGGCAATAATTACAGGGAATGTATCAATGAAATGAAACTCTTCTGCAGTGATGACAATACAGGCATGCTTGAATGCATTGTGTGTGTGTGAACACAACACAAACAGTGTGTGTATGAATACAAAACAAACAGTTTGTGTCTTGATCCACAATTATTCTAGTTTTTTCTTCTTTTTTTCCCCCCTTGTGGTTTTTGTTAGATCGTGCTGGACCATGGGAGATGCTGAATCAGTGACTTAAATATTAGGGAGATGTGTCCTGTGTTACTGATAGTAATTTAAACTGTATTCTCTCAGCTGTGACATTGTTTCCAGAGTCTTAAGGGATACATTACCAACTTTCTGGCTTGGTTTCACTGTATTTCCTCACACCAGTTTGTAGGTATACATGCAGTATAAGTGAAAATGTTAGGCTTAAATACCTGTCATAGCAGACCCAGAGTGAAAATGCTGTCAAAATTAATATTTATATTTCATGAAAGCTTATAGTTGGATAGTTATGAATAAAGTATGTGGTTGGCTGGTTATTAATAAATTTTATTTGGCTGAGTGGATATTCAGGAAATGGTACGTAGAAACAGTAAGATATTTGCGGTGGAGAGGCTCTCAAATTCCTTGGTCAGTGTCCTCTAGAATGGTATTGCTCCACCCATACCATGAATTTCTGCTCACTTAGAACAGCATGGGCAAAATACAAGTGATCTGTCACAAGAGAAGTCTCAAGCAGGATCACATTCTTGCATACATGCACAATTTTCATCATCATTATCATTTATTTATTTAGTATTCCAGAGATCCACCAGAGTGGATATAGAACTTTTCATTAGATAACAACAGGCATAGTACAGAATGAGTATCGACAATAAAATACACATAATAATTTGTGATTATAATATATAAATAAGACAAATCAAGTTTATACAAGGAAATATGATCAGTTCAGAATACACAATCAATTAATACGTACATAATGTACCTAGACAGAAACTTAAAAACAATCCATAAGTACTTACATAATGCACATTGACAGAATCTTAAATCAGTGAACCACTATAATAAAAATATTGTGATACAGTACATAATTCACGATTGACTAAGGTACTTTTCCATTGTGTAAAATGAATAAGTGTATAGAAATTTTTTTCAAAGCAATTTTGAACTTTTTTTTGTTACCAGCAACATTCTTGATCTCTAAGGGTAAATTATTAAAAAATTTTATCCCCGAATGATAAGCTCCTTTTTGATAAATGGTTAAGTTTGCTTGAGGAAGGTATAAATTATTTCATTGTCTAGTGTGTAAATTGTGATTTTCATTGTTTGTTGGGGAAAAAATTTTGTTTTGAACTACAAACATTTTTAAAGATAATATATATTGTGATGTCAAAGGCAAAATTTTTAATTTCTTAAATAGATTTCTACGCGAAACTCTATTCCCACATTCTTCCATAATTCTAATTGCCTTTTGTTGTATTCTAAAATTATGCAACTATGCAAGTATTAAAACAATAAGAGCCAAAGTAATTCTAAATTCTACAAGCATATATTTCATGTAATTGATATTGCCTGATATGAATTAGTATTTTGTATTGGTAATATAAGGTTCAATAGAGATTATAATCTTACATCGATTGAGGCCACATAGTTTGGTTGATGGGTATCAGTGTTTAAGAGATAGATATTGCCTTCAGCTTTGGGACAGACAAGAACTCTTTGGCTCTGAACATGGAGGCATCAGGTTCCACCAAAATATTAGTACTTATTTACTGAACTACATAATGTCAAATCCCAGAAGACTGTGATACTGAAACTTACTATTGTGAGTGATATAGAACATAGATAATTGTTGTGATCTGCCATAGATAAGAACATTATTTAGTTAAACTGTAGAAAACCAACTACAAGGCCAGATTCTAGGGACTGCAAGTGACAAAACATCTTATCTGTACTAAGATTCACTAATAGGTAGGCCTGAGTCCAAAGTATACTACTTAATCTCTGAGACTGACTGGGTTTGTTGTAGAGTGGGTTGTGGCAAATTGAATTCAGGGTAGGTATGTACATCTTAGAGGTCATGTGTGGTATTAAAAGTTACATGATTGTGTTAGAATTTGTTGTCAGTGGTGGGTGTACAGAACAGAGAAGATGAAACATTTTTTCCAAAATCTCTTTATTATTTAAATATGTTTATAGTAAATTAGCTAGTCAAAATGAGTATCAGTTTCAGCTAAATGTTATAGTATACCTACAGATACTCCAATCAAAATCTGTGCCTGAAATATTACCAAAGATATTGCAGTCCTAGGTAGAGAGTTAAGGAGGTTGCATTGATGAATCAATAGGCAACTGATAATGTCACAGCTCCTCTTAGGGGCAAATTCATGTTGTTGTGACAGCTACTGACATTAATATTTGGCCAGCCTGAGGGAACTCTCACAATCTTGAATAATAGTGGAAAGTTGGTAGAGAATTGTCTGTGCATAATTGAGAGTTGTGGGTCAGTGGCGTGAATCAGTGCTGATTCCAAATCTTATGTTGTGTATCATAGACTGGAGCACTTGGTCAAGGTGTGTGATAAAGCAGTGAGTACCTCTGATCTCATATAATTTATACCTGGTATTTATTATTATGGTGTACATGCAGTAAAGATTTACAGTAGATTTACAGTAGATTTACAGTAGATTTACAGTAGATTTACTTTGACCAATAACCAATGCTGTATCTTAGTGTCAACTCTTGAACTTTTGGCATAAGAATGCAGTGTACTTTTTAATTTGTGATCCCATTCCAATAACATATTAACCAATTTGTATCAGTTACTGAAGGAATAGAAGATGGTGTACTGCATTAATTCCAAACTCTTTACAGTTACTGGTAGAAGTGTCCCACCCAGACTACTGACATTACTATGCCCTTCTGTGCAATATTTTGATTCACAAAGAATTAAGCAAGAAGGTAATCAGGAGGGGAACAAAAGGCACATATTTGAAAACCCCAAAAAAAGGATTCAAATATCAAACTCTTATAAAAATGTACAGAGTTTATTCAGACAAAGACAACAAAAAGCATTTTTTTTTTCCATGCCTACCTATCCCGTGCAGGCATACGTGCAGAATAAGTTTCTGATATTTGCATATATTATTCCAAAAAGATTTTCTTTTTACTGTCTTATGTATGCCACATGTCACCAGTGCCATTCTTTTTCCTGCATCATTGATAAACAAACTGTACAAAAGTAAATACGGAAAGCTGGTAACCAGACCCAGTCTCCTCGACTGCCAGATCACATGCATTATGGGATCCTCTGTTATGGCACCATTTCTTGGCAGTCAAGTATGCTCCTTTGCAAAGATAAAGTGAATTTATTTTGGAGTTATAATCTGTTGCTCTGTTGCAGGGTGTACCAGGGGCCCCAGGCAACCCTGGAACAGCTGGAAAGGATGGAGAGCCAGGTCTGCCGGGCCCACCAGGTTTACCAGGGTCAGCTGGAGGAAGGGGTGAGAGGGGGTTCCCAGGGGAAAGGGGCCCAGTGGGACCCCCTGGGGGACCTGGACCTCGTGGTGAGGTTGGATCTCAAGGACCTGATGGATTGCCAGTAAGTGCAAGCAGTTTCCTCTGTCAACATATTTTAGTATTTTTCTATAGTAATTATTTAATGATACTGATGGTAGGTCAGAATATGTAGCACTGAGTGGTAGGATTAGAAAGTAAGGAAGTGGAAATAATATGGAAGGAAGTGGTTATGGGCATATTTAAGATAATATCTCCAAAATTTTCTTGAGGGACTGAGGATAACCATAAAAAACCCTCAACCAGAGTAAGCATTCTCCTTGTCAAGATTTGAATTTAGGCTCTCCAAAATTTGGAGGAGTTCTACATTACTTTGTGATTTAAATTTTATGTTTACATTAAGAGATCAGGGATTATGCAAGTGTCCATCTTCGGATATGTGACATTTGACTCCAAGACTAGCATGTGCATAGACTGACAGAGGTTCCAAAATGCCAGAACAAACAGTCTCTGAAATGAAACAGCCCTATAAAGTGCCACTGTTGTTGTAGTTGGTTGTCCAACACATGTGAAGTAAAATGATCTGTTTTTTGGTGCCAGTATAAATACACCATTTACCTTTTAGCAGTGTTTGCATGGTTCTTACTTTTCTGTCATAAACAAGGTTATGCAAAACTCTTTAACAAGAAGCTCTGGCATTTTCTTCTCCTCATTTCCCCTTTTAATAACACTATTGTCCTTTATGCTTTTCAAATATATACTGTTCATTATGTCTGATTTTCTTTTTGGTTTCATTATTATTCCCCTCTTCCATCTTCCTGTCTTCACTATTTTCAGTTTATCCATTTTCAACTCCTTTGCCTCCTTATCAGTCCCTTTATTTTCCCACTATATTCTTAATGGTGTTTCCTCCCAAAGGCTGAAACTATTAATTCCATCATTGCAGGGACCTCCTGGAACAAAGGGTGACAAAGGGCACTCAGGACCGTCAGGATTAGTGGTATGTATGGTCATACAAACATGGCAGTAATCAAGTCTTTAACTAGACCAGGTTTGCACTTACTTTAAAACTCAGACAGCCACATTATGTCAGCTTCTGGTTAATAGGACCTTGTCCTAAAATAACATGAACATTTCATCTATGTCAAGTTTACTCACAGGATGTATTTTATCAGACAGACCATACATAGAAACACATGTTACAAAATATGTAGGAATGTACTGGACAGACTGACATGGAGAAACCCTGTACAGAAAACAGTTTGAAAAGGTAAGGAAAAACAATGTCCTGAAGAGGCTGGCAGGAAGAAAATGGGATAGTTCAAGATCCATACTGATTGGTACATGTAAAGCATATATGAAACCTTCCCTCTAGTGTGGCTGTGAGGCATTGATAACAGCAACACTAGCTACTGTGAACAAGTTATAAGTGATACAAACTGAGGCTCTGAGACTCAAATTGACTCCACTCACATCTTTTCAAGTGCTCACTATGAACAACGCTTTAAAAATTGAGAGAAAAAATATTGGAACACCTGCCTCACAATAATTGCTGTTCCCACTACAAAAATAAAAATATAAATCTCAAAACCCAAAGGACTTCATGCAAAAATGTATGCTGCTATGACAAAAGTGTATGCCGCAGGCAGGACCTGAAAAACTCCTATTGGTGCTTTGCCCTTAAGACTGCATCAGAGTCAGTTCTAGAATAGACCTCCTTCAAGAAGTAAAGAAAAGGGACACAGATATCATGTACTGTAATAAATGACATGTAACTGTCAGATCTCTCCTGGGCTTTTACCATTATGTTAAAAATTTTATACAAAATCCTGATAATGGTCCAAGTGGACTGGAACTTGTAGCTTATCTATAATAGTATAAAATATATAGTTGTGTTAGATGGTAATTTGATTGTTTATTTATTGATATTGTAAATGCAATGGAATGACATCCGTCATGTTGATGACAGCTAGTCAAGCTTATATCAGTCAGTATAAGAATTTAAAAAGGAATATATTTGGTGTAACAGCAGTATATGCTTTAATAAACATTATAGTAAAAGAAAATTAAAGTTGTAGTAAATGACATATAACTGTGAGATTTCACAAAGAGATTTTATATTCATGGTTATGGTTTTACCTTTATTTTAAAAAGTTTTATACAGAAAATTGATGATGGTCCAAGGGGAATGAAATATGTAGCTTACCTATAATGATATCAATATGTAGCTTACCTATAATGATATCAATATGTAGCTTACCTATAATGATATCAATATGTAGCTTATCTATAATGATATCAATATGTAGCTTATCTATAATGATATCAA
>Ga0123352_10003192_pt1 | contig 23519 bp, 19 predicted proteins | sample TergutLab28metaG_FD_89700 | JGI IMG/M metagenome (GOLD analysis project Ga0123352, IMG submission 89700) | Labiotermes labralis P1 segment gut microbial communities from Petit-Saut dam, French Guiana - Lab288 P1 | ecosystem: Host-associated > Arthropoda: Insects > Digestive system > Gut ...
CATTTCCAAAAGAGGGTCACTTACATTTATCCAGGTAGATAGCAACCCTTCCTCTACCTTAGGATCGGCTGGTTGCTTGAGTATATGCAGCCTGTAGAGTGCCGTCCTCGCCTCCGCCTGGATCACCAGATCCAACGGAGTCAGATTCAAAAGTATCTCCATTGCTTCGGTGGGGGTCGATTTCATAGCCCCCGTAATAGCTAGGCAGGTAATTCTTTGAATCCTGTCTAATTGGATTTTAGTGGTTTTTTTGCATGGCCTTGGGCTACCACACCAAGGCACCATGAAATATGGATGGTCTGATTACCCTAGTATAGAGCCAGTGCACCATATTAGGTCTAAGACCCCATTTTTTCCCACATGTGCGTCTTAACTACTGCAAAGGTGGTTTGCGCTTTATTAATTATTTTCTGCAAATGCTGGTTCCAGTTATGTCTTGGGTCTAAGGTCACTCCCAAGTACTTAACCTTATCCTGCATTGTCAGTTCCTTACCATAGAGTGTGAGAGGTTCTAAGCCCTCTGTGTTCCTTCTGTTGGTAAATGGTACTATGGCTGTTTTGTGGGGGCTAATATTCAGACCCTCTTTTACAGCCTATTTGACTACCACATTCAGGGCCTCTTGCATTATCTCCCTGACAGTGTGCGCAAATTTGCCTTGGACTATGATAACAGTGTCATCAGCATAGCCAAATGTGCTGAAGACTAGGTCATTTGTAGTCATCAAAAGCCTATCAACAACTAGATTCCACAGGAGGGGGGACAGAACTCCTCCCTGCGGACCACCACCTACAACTTTGGCAGTCAAACTGCTGCCCATAATGGAGGTATGTACCAGTCTGCTCTCAAGCATGACCTGACCCACCTGCAACAGGTTTCCTCAAGTCCACACTCTCTGGCAGCCGTAATTATAGCGCTGAAAGAGGTGTTGTCAAACGCCCCCTCAATGTCCAGGAAGGCGCCCAGCGCAATCTCTTTATGGTTCAAGGACTTTTCCAGTCTATGAACAACCTGGAAAAAAAGAGCCGTTTCAGTAGACATACCTGCCCTATAGGCAAACTGGTTCTGATGAAGTGGTCTTTCGGCCAGAACACCATCCTTGATATGTCTATCAAGTAGTTTCTCAAGTGTCTAGAATATAAATGACATGAGACTAATGGGCCTCAGGGACTTCGCCTGGGACAGTGGTTTCCCAGGTTTAGGTATAAATACCACCCTGATATGCGTCCAAGTCATGGAAATATATCCTAAGGCCAAACTGGCTCTTAGTAGCATCAAAAGTTTTCCAGCAAGCAGTTCAAAACCCTGCTGTAGCATGATGGGCATTATTTCATCCTGGAGATTTATAAGGTTGAAATGAGAAAACATCCCATTTCAGTTTTTCATAATTAATGACCCTTTTGGAAGACACCCAGTCTTCCCCTGATCCTTTCCATTTCGGAAACTCAAGTTCAAGGCTGTCCCATCCTCCAGAGGGTTCCATGATTATTTCTGAACCACGGAAGTGGACCCTGAATAACTCTTCCAGGATCCCTTTCTCTGATGTGGTATTTTCTCCATTTTCGTGCTGGATAGAGCTTACTGCACCCGGCCCGTCCTTTGAAAGAATCCGGTGGAGTCTGGCATATTCTGGAGCCTTCTCAATCTCCTCACATGTCTCCTCCTTGATTCTCTCTTGGCCTGTCTGAGTGCCTTGTTATAGTCTGTTAAAGTTCTTTTATAGTCAGTCCAGTTCCCTGACTTCTTTGCTAAACTGAATAATCGGTGAACTTTCTTTCTTCTCTCCGTGAGGTCTTGATTCCACCAGGATATATTCCTGTTGTTCTTCCTCACGGTGAGAGGACAATTTTAATTATAGGCTAGTACAATAGCATCCTGAAACTGCTTTGCAGCATTCTCAAGGTCTGCTGAGTTAGATATTTTGTCTGTCATATCACTCAAACAGCCCAACAGATCGGTTCTAAAAGACTCCCAGTCGGTCCTACGTGGATTGCAATAAACTTCAACTGATCGGTCAATGCCCGTAACAGTAAAGCGGATGTATCTGTGGTCTGAGCAACTCACTTCCTCAGTTACATGCCAGTCTTTTATACAATTGCCAACATAAACAGTGACAATCGTTATATCAATTACCTCCTGCCTGTTAGATGTAACAAAGTTAGGTTTGTTACCTCTATTCATTATGTCCAACCAGTTAGCCATAATATAATTAAACAGGGACTCAAATCTGTTGTTTATGTTCGTACTTCACCAGGAGGTGTGATGCGAGTTCGCATCACAGCCGACGATCAGTTGAGTTCCATTAGCCCTGCAACCTGTCATCAGCCTCTCCAACTCCCCGGGAGGTGGAGGTTCCACGTCGACATATGGAAGGTAGGCTGATCCGAGAATAATCTCCTTTGGCCCCCCACCACCCGACATTTTAATTTTAACTGCCGTGAGGTCCCTGGAACAGTGATGCATCAATGGCAGTATCCGAAAGCCTTTCTTGACTAACATACAAGTCCTAGGGTGTTGAATGGATCTACTATAGATTAATTCTCCACATTCCTCTTTTAGTCTTTTAATTTCCCCCTTATAGGTCCAAGGTTCCTGTATGAGGGCGACATTGCAGTTTCTCATGGCAACACTAAGGGCAGCTGAGGCTGCCCTGCTGTGATGGAGATTAACTTGCAGTACTCTCATCCTCTGGCTTTTTCTTTTCATCCTTCAGGTCTGAAAGATAACTCTCCCCAATCCCCAGAAGGCCTTGAAATTCGATCAAGTCAGGGCTTTAAAGGAGTTGGGGTCAATAGAGGGCCAGCGTCTGCTCCTTCTTAGTGACCTTACAACTTATAACTAACCAATCTGTTGTGTTTAACTCAGGATTCTGAATCCTGAGACGTGTCATGACAGTGGTAACCTCAGAAGTACCTCTTTGGGAGGTCTTTGGAGTCAACCACAGTCAATTCCGCGCCTTCCCACAATTCCCCAAGTCCAGGGACTGTGCGTTAACCAGGCCTTAGATGTTTCATTTGCACAGGTGATCCAGAATATTCCCAGTGCAAATTTAGAGTACAGAAATTGCGGTGGTGTCTCGCCCTGGAGGTTTGCATCCACAGCGATCGGGAGTTTGGCCTGAATCATGTCGACCTGAGTCTGATCCAGTTTAACGTCAGGGTGGCGTCTATGAATAATCGCCATCTTGATACCAACAACATCCTCTTTATACGTCCTAGTCTGTACCTGAGTGTTCCTGGCTTCTTTGTTTGCTATTTTTGCTAAGGGTGGTGTGCTCGAGTCGGAATGGGGTCTTTTCACACCCCCACTGCTCCCTGCCCCGTCCTTACTCTGAGTTGAAGGAGTTTTTCCTGGAGTTTTCTTTTCTGTCCAGGTCCCCTCCCTCATCTTCCTTCCTCGAATGAGCCTTTTCTGCTGCACTCCAGAGAGTCCCTTGGTTTGCAGTCCAATCGTTGAGATGCCTACAGTTAATCTCTCCTCATCTGAAGAGGCAATAGAGGGCATCACCTCTGCAACCTCCAAATGTGGTTCTTGCTGTGACAAGTCTGCAGTGGTAGCTGCTTCTTGTTAGTTATAAAATTTTTATTCACGTCCATTTTGGTCCCACGAGTACAGGAGAAATAAGGTCAACACTGGCAGAGCCCCCTGTACCAGTGTAAAGCTACACACTCCAGGATGCCGCCAAGTTTCCCGGAGGCTCTGTTAGAGACATGTCGCCCACATGCCATTCACCCCTTTAGCATGGATTAAGGCAAGCCACACATAACACCTTGGGGTTGGGGAGGTGGTCCACGGTCTCCTATTTTATTCAGAGACAGGCCTGTCGCATGACAGGTCCCGGGCTATCTGCCACCCACCAACGTGCCCGGTAGCCACTCAAGCCTCGGGTGGTCGAGACTCAGGCAGCTACACAATCGTTTTTACGGCAAGGCCATGACACCGAGACAGATTTTTACGCATACTGTGTTTTCTGCATTTTGCAGACAATTCACAGAGACCTGACAAAGGCGAAAAATGTGACTGACTGTGGAAACTAGGACTGTCTTTGACAAACTGAATGAGGCTTATGCTAAATTCTGTAACCCCTTGGAGCCTTTGGCAGTGGACGAGGTAATTGTAAAATTCAAGGGCAGGGTTATCTCCAGGCAGTACACTCCAATGAAAAGAAAAACTTTCAGCATCAAAATTTACAAACTCTGTGATGAATCAGAGTATACTTGTGACATGAGAGTGTACTTGGGTAGAGACACACACTCCACTACTGACAACGTGACTGCAACACATGCAACTGTTAGACATTTGACTAGCAGAGTTGAAGGCTTAGGACAAAATATTTATGGACAATTTCTTTTCATCCCTAAGACTTTCTAATTTCTTGGACAGATGTAAAATAAATTCATGCAGGACAGCAGCGCAACAGAAAAAGACATGCCCCGTGACTTGGGACCAGAACAACTGAAATTGAAAAGGGTTGGCATAAGGGTGAGGTCTAGGAGAGGTTTGACTGTACGAGTTTGGAAGAACAGACGAGAAGTTTACATGCTTACTAACATGGATCCAACACCAGCAGAAGGAAATTTTTGTGACAACAGCAGCCTCCCCGTGAAACCTCACATTGTGGGATGGTACATCCGGCACATGGGTTACGTCAACATTTCTGATCGTATGGCTTACAGCTATTCGATGAGTCAACGTACCTTCAAGTGGATGACAAAATTGTTTTTCCACCTTCTGGATCTAACACTACTCAACAGTTGGATACTGTTATCTCCATGTGGGGCTAAATATACCCACCAAGGTTTCAGGCTCCTGGTGAGGAATTTGATTGAGGAAGCTGGAAAGAGCCAAAATCGCCCCACCCCCAGATTGGTTGGAAGACCAAGTGCAGGCACAAAAATGTTCTGCAACTCAAGTGTCGCCATAACAAACAATGGCCAGCAAAATCGTCAACCCAACTGCACTGCTGTCTGTGTTCTTCTCGTGGCCAAAGAAAGGGCACAGCGTATAAGTGCTTCAGATGTGATGTGGGCCTGTGCATGGTGCCTTGTTTCGAGGAATATTACACAAAAGTAGATTTGTAATATATCACCCCCTGTATGAATACTGTGTGTCGTGATAAAACAGTGATCCAAGGTGCCACAGACCTTCTGCAACAGCCAGAATTATGTGAGTAATGAACTATTTACACCACATTTTATGTAATGCATGGGATTCACAGACCTAAATTGATTATTAAAATAGATGAACATTTTTTCCTGAATTAACCAATTCAGAAGTAGAGTGCAAAATTTTATTTCATAAAATTTGAAGGAAAACTCTATGAGCTATGCTTTTTTTCCTAAGACTAGGCAATAAAATTTAAAATCCCCGGTAAAAAATCTCGGCAGGCTGCGTTGCTCGGAGTGATTTAATTCCGGTGTCAAAGTGTTAATTGGGATTCTGTTTGTAACTCTATGGAGCAGATTTCTTTCTGTAAAATACATAGTTATGTGGTGAAGTAAGTTTATTGTTTGGAACCAAGAGTTTAATTACTGTGTTTACTAGGAATCAACACTAGCCCCTATTCTGAGCCATGTTCCACCATTCTCACCCCTGTTCTTTAACAACCATTTTAAAAGTTATGATATTAAACAGTTTTATACTCCAGTATTCACTTAGGCCTTCAAAGTGGTCTCTTTTCATATGGTTTTCTGACTAAAATTTGTATGAATTTGTTATCTTTCTCATGCATGCTGCTGCATTACCTGCCATCTCATCCCTGTAGTACTGGGCAAGGTATACAAATTATGAAGATCGTCTGTTTACAACATATAGCCAACAAATGCACAATATATTTAATAAGTAATTGTATCCAAAATAATCTACATGTTTCAATGCCTCATTCATCATTGAGGCATTATAACATATAGGAGTTGTTTTGGATACAATCAGGTATTAAATATATTGTGCATTTGTTGGTTATATGTTGTAGATACATGTAAAATGCACGGTACACACAGTCTCAAGATTATGACAATCATCATTTGCACTTTCTGCTTTTTTTGGCTTCCTCCCCCAAAATTCGTATATTCTTCGGAGTACCCTGTTCTCAGACACCACCTCTCTTACATTCTTCATCTAACAAGAAGTCTCTCAGCGTTTACATACTCATATGAAATGTTCGTTTTTAGATAGTAAAATGGAATAGTTTTGTTCACATAAAATAATATTTGATTGCTCTGTGCCTTTTAGATTTGTGTCTTTTAATATGCTTGCTTTCCAAATTCTGTTGTATGTGGAGAATGGATATGATTGTTTTATGCTTTTCTTCCTTTATGCTTTATAACTGTAAATTTTCATGTGGAATGTTGGTAACCAGTATGACAACACTTAGTTGTGTTTGCCACATATCACACACTCTTTGTCTTAGGTGGCATTTACATGATGAGACATATGAGTCAGTGATAAGTGAGTTAACTTCTTGATAACATAGTGAACTATGTTAACAGAAGTTTGTTGATGAGTGTTAATTCCAACATAAAATGAAGTTAGCAAATGGGTGTTGAGGAGAGAATATTGTAGGGGTTTCTGTTCCAGCTGTCAGTTTGCTGGCTTCTCTGTGTATGCTTTGTGAGTGATATATCAGTGAAACAGTGAAATTTTTGTTGCAAGGAGAAAAGATCAGTGTCATGTAAACTTTCCACTTAGCCACACATCATGATTAATACAGATTCTTATTACAATTACGATTTCGTGAAGCACTTCCCAAAGTCAAATAAACAGAATTTTCTCATTCAACAGTAAATAACTTGTCTATATTACAGCTGATTTTAAAAATTTGGTACTGTTACATAATCTCTACTACAGGATATTGATTTGTGCTACCATTGGAAATTCTAACGTTTGTTACAGTACCAGTGTATTTTGTGTTTTGGTGTTTGGATGTGAAAAAATACAGTAATCCCTCTCTTCTGTGAACAGCTGTAACCGTCATGAATCCATAATGCCTTATAAATTCTTTATGCTGCTGTAATCAAGTAAAGGCATAGAGAAACAAGTGGACTAAGCTGTACACTTGTTACCTCATGCTGAATGTCTAAGGAAATGAGAGAAAGTGTAATTGTTTCCTTCCACCTTTCACTTGCATGTAAATTGTCAGATTGTGTCTGCTGCAGTATTATTCAGTTGTGCCTCTTGTGTGGCATCAGTATGGTGTGGAATAGAGCAAAGGAAGTTATTTTCTTGAGAAAGAATAATGACACTTTTATTAATATTTTTGTATGGTGGTCTTCTCTTTAGTTGAATAGGTACTGGATATTGTTTCAGAGGAACATGCTTCCTCCATCTTAAGGTCTTGTGACCACTTACCAGACTACATGTTGGCATAATCCAGCAGACAGCAATATGAATCTTCATAGCCCTGTAAACTTAGTTCTTATAAAGAAAACACTTTGTTTTGAAAACTGCAGTATTGGGAATGAAGGTTCTAGTATAAAGTAAAAGTGTATTGTTTAATTATGTTTTTATGCCTTACACATGAGATGAGAATTATTGGTAACCTGTGGTCAGTTTGTGCATACTGTCCCCCTCCCCCCTCCCTTACACTTTTTGTACTTAAGCCAAAATGTGTTGTGTTTTCAAGTTATATAATAGTGTAATGTAAAACTTACTGGCTGTGCAGGTGAGAGAGAGAACGTTTTATTTAGCAATACTGTCCTTATCGAATATTAGTATCAATGGCAGATGAATGAATTATGAGTTTGGAGTGTGAGTGGAATGATACTAATGGGAGGTTCAAGTACTTGGACAAAGAACCTGTTCCATGGTCACTTTGTTTGCCACAGATTCCACAAGGATTGGTCAGGACTGAACTTGGGCCTCCATGGTGAGAGACTGATAACTCACCACGTGGCTGTCCAGGTTTTCGTGTAGTTGCCATACTAGCATAATATTTAGCAAGACCCAGCTTAGATCTTGACACCACTATTCGTAAGATAAAAAACAATAAAAAATGTGTCAGTATAATGACTATCAGTCACCTGGAGGTGAGGAACAGACACAATTCCCAGGCAGTACACTTCAGAGGGCAGATAGTGTCAGATATATGGAACTGATATTTAGGTACACTTAGAGAACATGCAGTTTCAGATATATGTGCAATTAATATTTAGATGAGGTTTAATATTTTTATGGTAGTGAATATGAATATTTCTTCCTTATTCACCATACCCTGGACATGGAAGCAGCATGTTTCTCCAAAACATTGATACCGGTCTTTCCAAACTACATGGCTTCACATCCTAGAAGACTATCTTGGTCTTGGTCTTCATTCTGCCTTCATCATGTGTGTGGTGCTCTAGACTTGCTAGAAGATTCGATCATTTTTATTCCAGGCACGGTGACATACAGAGTAGTGCAGGTGGGTGGTCCAGCTGACACCGTTGATCCTCTGCCACAGATTGTATCTACGTCATCTGGCTTCTCAGCCACATCAGCTGGTGTACAGCAAGGTGTGCAAGCAGTCCTTACCAGTCCTATCAATGGTAAGCTGCATCTTGTAGGTAGAAATGTTGGGTAATGATTCCTTTGAGCTACTGCATTCACTAATTAAGAAATTGTTCTTCTTTGTACATATCGCAGACAGCATAAGACACCAGTTTAAATGTATATTTAACATATCAGAGTTATCAGAAGCAAGAGAGGAGAAGAGAACCCTAATGCTAGCACTCTTTACTTTTTTTGTCATAAATGTTGACATAAGCTGTTTCCTATGTGGACACTCGGGTAGTTTCTTTACCACTCAATACTCATTTTGTTCATTATTTCTTCATGCCTCTTTAGACAGGTAGCTTGTCCTCATAGTTGACACATTTGGAGGATCTGAGTAAATTTCAAGAGGAAATTTCCTAACCTCTGTGTTATTTACCTTAAAAAGTGATGTGGCTGCAGGTACAAATGCTTGGCAAGGGAGTAATTTTCTCTTCTTACATATTACTGAGAAAATTTACATTAATAGAAACTGACCACCAGAATATGCTTGATAGTGCTTGCGTGTGTCCATTGGGCATTTCACCATTATCCAGCATTAAATTCAGGGTGTGAGTAGTGGTGCACTGGGTTCAAAACTTGTTTGTTCACAGGTCAGTTCTATGTAATTGGCTCACCACAGGATGTGTTTGGTGCACAAAATCCTCGCTCGCTAGCACCTAGAGCAGGCATTCAGATTGAGTCAACACGAGGAGGTGTCTCCGTAAGTGGGGTAAACAGTGACTGTGCCTTTCATTTGCTTTGTGGTTAGAATTATATTTTCTACGTGAGTAGCAAAACATTGTGTATTTGTACACTTGCCAACATTGTGTACGGCTTTTGTACACACATTCAATTTCAACATAGTCTTAATAGCAGCTCATTCAGTATTATGTACAGATTTTGTAGAAATACCAATTTTCAACATACTTCCAGTTGTAGCTCATGATTCACTGTTTTCTTAGTATTAGGGAGTCCTGATATTGAATGGCAGTTTTGTCCATTTCAGCTGAAGGAATTCAATGATAAAAATATCATAAACAAGCATCTCTTTTCTTTAGGCTATGTAAGAGTTGGTTGTTTCTCACAAAGTGTAGATTATGTGGTACTTCTTGCTGTGCATATTGATTTACAGTTTTTCACATTGAGTGTTATGTGTACACATGTAATTATCTGTTATGGGCTGAACAGAGAGATGACAGGCGACGTGCCACACATAATGAGGTTGAGCGGAGACGTCGTGACAAAATTAACAACTGGATCGTGAAGTTGAGCAAAATCATCCCTGACTGCACAACCGAAAGTGCCAAGACTGGCCAGGTGGGTGATGCAAGGGTAAGGTTTCAAAGAACAATATTAATGGCATCATTTGGATAGTCATGAGGTGTGTGGATGTGGATGTCCTTTAATTTTGTTCAAGGTACCATTAATGATGTAGTAGTATGATAATGGTCCTCTGGGATGTGCTCTGTTTTACCAAGCAGGTTGGCTCAGGTGAACATGCTTGTGACTTGTATTGAGGAAGTGCTCATTTCAGATCTAGTCCAGTGCGCTGACCCTTACTGAGGTGTTTCATGGTTTTCTCATTCCCTCTATAGAATGGTTGGGGAGGTACCATGAATGTTTCCTGCCACAAATGTTTTGGTATCATTTGGTCATTTGTTGCTGTGTAGTCTGAGTTATTGACAGCATCATTCAGTAAACTACAAAACGTGTAAATGGCATTTTGTTGTATGGTAGATAAGTTTTAGAAAAACCTGCTGCCTCTGTCTTCATTTTTTTTACCCTGAAGGTGGAGGTAGCTGGTTTCTTAATACGTTTTCAGCATCTACCAGTTGGCACTGTATCACATCTAGATGCCCATAATCATAATACTGTAGGTACCCACTAATGTTCATAAATCTCCATCTACAGACCTTACACCTCTGAATATTTTCTTATATTTGTACTTTAAGCATTCTTTTCTTTCTAAACAAGGAAAAGGTGAGCTACAGGACCACTGTGACATGTGTGTCCCTCCATTTGATCTTCTGAACCAGTTGACCAATTTGCATGAAATTTCGTATGAACATTATATCACTGGATGACACACAAACACCATTCTGTTTGTTTTTCTAGTGTATGTATTGATAACTGAAGTATTTGAGGTGAGAGTGACATTAATAACTTTCATTTTTTTACGTGTTTGCATAATTATGAGAAGCGAGTATTAGTTTCTTCATGTCTGTCTGTGTCTGTCCATCTGTATGGAACAACTTGGCTGCCTCTGGATGGATTTTAATGAAATTTGATATTTGAGTATGTTTAAAAAATATGTGGAGAAAATTCAAGTTTCATTAAAATCTGACAAGAATAATGGGCACTTTACTTGAAGACCAATGCACATTTTTGATCATATCTCACTTAGTTCTTAGAATTAGGCATGTTTCAGCCAATTTTGTGTTGAAAAGCAAAACACAGATTTTCTATACAGTAATGTTTTTTCAATATCATGTTGTTTATGAGGTAATATGGGAAAATATTGGAGAGCCGGACAGGCCACAGATGATGCACATGTCTATTGCATGCTGGATAACTAAGGCTACAGACACACACTTGGAATATGTAATACTTATTGCTTTTCTGCTGCAGCAGTGGTTGCATGAATATGGCTTAATGTTATATTTATATGTACATTGCCTGCCTTGTTGGCTGTGAGATGATGTATAGTAACAGCTTGGGAAGTATGCCACTTCTGTTAATGTTATTTTTAGAATGATGATAATAACAGCATGGCAACCATATGAAAATTCATGTTCAGTTTTATACTGAGCTCCTACACTTACCTACACCTTCTATAAGAAAAGTTGTTTGTAGGTCGACAATTATAGACACAGTGTCAGTGCAGATCCGTGGAATTATGACTGACACTTGACTTATAGATTGGGAAGTATGCTTTGAGTTATGCTTTGAACTCCTAGTTTTAATTTACTGTCTTCAGCAGTACTCCTATGGGAACCGTGTGAGTTTCGAAGTGTACATTGAGTAGGCTGTGGGCTGCAAGGCATGACGAATTGTGGCTTGATTCCTGGCTGGGGCAGGAGATTTTTCTGTTCTACAAAGTATCCAGACTGGTGTGGGGCTGCCTATCCAACCTGCTATTCATTGGGTACCTGCGATAAAGCAGCTGGTGTGGTCTGAAGCTTACTACTTACCTCCATGTAATGCTAAGGTTAAGAATGTATAGAGCTATGCTTGTACAACCATCTGTACCTTTTGAGTTGTAATTACAAAGAGGCACCACACTTTATCCTGCGTTATGTGAGATACAAAGAGACCATCCTGATTTCAAGGGTATGTGAATGTGTGTATGCGAGGGAATATGATTCATTGAATGATAAGATCAATGATAATTCCATGTCACCACTGTCAGAATGAGAATGTGAAGCATGATGGTGACCTACTGGTCACAGTATATATGACACTGATTCATTTACAAGTGCAGCAAAACATCCCACCTATACATTTGCATACAGTGGATCTCTACTCTCAGACCAAACATCCAAATACAGAACATTGCTGAGTCAGTGCACTCGCATGTGGTTTAAAACAAGGAATGTACAGAGTTGCAGTGTCATTATGGCAGTACCATCTTTTTTACAATTAGATGTGGTGTGTCCATAGGGGCACACCATTTCCATACAGTTGTGGCAAATATACCAGCTGCTTTTAAGGATACAAAGACATGTTATTGTACTGAGTTTAACAATGAAACTGCAGTGTTTTGAATGTAAAGCAAAGGTAAATAACTTCAGCTTCAGTTCACTGTATGTTTGTGTTACTGAAGAATGCTACTGTATCCTTAAGCTTTTTAGAGTATAGGTAGGGTGCAACATGGATGATTGTCATGGGATGCTGGAATTTTCTGTGCATGCTAACACATGTATTCCTTCACCAATTTTTAGACACAGAATTCTGCAGCAAATGGTGATGAATGTGCAATCATAGTGTATGTAAACTTGATTTTGTGGTGTTTTCTCTGTGACATACATGCTAGTTGTAGAAGAAGATGCAAGTGAGTGAGCAGTTTTCAGTCATAAATTAATATGCTGATGAAATGATTAGCTGAAGTGGTATGGTTTGTGTTGCAGAGCAAGGGTGGGATCCTTGCAAAGGCATGTGAATATATTGTGGAATTGCGTTCATCGAATCAGCGCCTTGCTGAATGTCTGAAAGACAATGAGCGACTAACGTTGGATATTGAGATGATTCGACGACAAAATGAAGAACTGAAGAGGGACAACTCATTGCTCCGTGCACAGTTGTCGCAGCATGGCATCATCCCCCCACCAGATCTCAGCAACCCAACAGTGTCCTAGTACAAAATCTTTGAGGTTACCAAATGGATTTCATGGTGTAACTTTTTCAGAAAGATATCAAGGGTGTCAATGATTTAAATGTGACCACTTGTTTTAAGCAGAAGTTGGTAACAGTGGAGCACTCTCCAATCCCCATTAGCATTAGGGCAGTGGATAGTAATATATCAAAAATTGTTTGGCCTGGTTCATAGATTGTATCCAGGTATTACAGTCTTTCATTTGGTATTATGCCAGTGTGTGGAAGAGAGTCAATGTTATGAAGAGAGTTACATAAAAGCATTAGGTATTTAAGCTGTGCCAACAAAATCCACTAAGTCCTCCCAGACAATGAGGAGTACATAACAGTTCATATTTGCTACAGTAATTGAGAATTGAAGAGAGAGTGATTATTGATTTAACCTTTAAATAACCAATATTTGCATATGCAAATGCACCTAAAACCACCCATAAAAATTAATTTTTTATATACTGAGTGAACAAGGAAATTTACTGTATTTTTAAGATATGCTCTGTAATCTCTGTTTTGTTTTCTGCAGAATGTCCTTAATGTCATAATTTTTTCTTTCTCTGGTCAAATAATATGTTTTTCATAAACCATGCACTGAAATGTAAATACCTACCCAATTTTTCGAAGGTACATCTCTGAAACGGTAAGCAAATAAGTGAGGGAATGCAGGATAAAATCCATGTACCTGAACATACACATGTGCTTCTAAATCATAATCAGAATAGGAACAAGAGAAAAGGATCTTTGTGGAGATTAGAAGTATTTAAACTGGATGGTTGCAGAGGGAGAGGTTTAAAATAAATATGCCTTGTGTGATGAATGAGAAGTTTTGAAACATGTCCTTTTGGGTTTAGTAAAACTGAAAGTTGTAGAGAGAATTTAAAAGGTAAACAGTGGCGAAACTTATCATGAAAACATTATTAATAAAATTATTATAGTAATAGGGTTTTCCCTGAGGATATTAGAAATTTGCCTGCTTAAATATTAGGAAAGTGGGAGAGGCATATGGATAAAATAGGGACTGATCTAACAGGAACAAATGATGGTCAGAAGTGAAGTATGTGAGTAAAATAAATGTCAGGAAACTATTAATGTAACTTAGAAACACTCATGGGAATACCTCATCCCACAGAGGTCAGATTATGGAAGAATGTCCAATTGTACTACAAAGAGGTTAAGTTCACATGTTCCCAAGCATAGGAAAATCAAGATACATGTGCATTGCCTTCTGTGCTGACACTATGACTGTGTTATTGTCACTGATAACTGAGTGACCAGAATGGGCACTTGTTAGTCATCTTTTACTGCAAATGGACTGTCCGATTGTGGTCATGTGCTTGTGAACTAAATTCATTTGCAAGACTTTTGTGAAGTGTGTGTCATGGAAAAAAGTTAGTTAAGAGTTTATAAGAAATAGGTCTCATTAACAGTGCTGTGTAAATAAACAATGAACTTGAAGATTGGAAAGTTTTTGAATTACAGGCTCGGTGTTGGACAAAAATAAAATGAGAAAAACATGTTTGTTTCTTGGATGAGGCATAGATTACATTAAGTAAGAGCGGGAACAGCCAGAAATTGTTTGCGGGTAATTAATTTTTTTTACACAGTCTCAAAGTGCAATAAGTGCACGCAAAATTGTGAGCCCTGTGTTTTTTAAGTAAACACATTCTGGCCATTACTTAAATTGTTTCTTGACAGTGTTGTTCCAGGAGTTAACTGAAGAATAACTTGCAGGGTATTCACTTGAATTGGAAGAGTTCAAGGGTACTTTTCTAAGAGAATTTGTTAATAGTTCAAGATGAGTCTTGTCACATGTTGAGGAATGTTTTCAAAAGTAATGAAGCCTGCTTAGAAGCTGGGATTTGCTACTTTGATACTTTGCTATGAAATGTGGTAAGTTGGAAGAACAGTAACTTCATATGCAGTCAGTTTCTAGTATGACCAGATGAATAGTTTTGTTATACATTTTATTATCCATTATGCATTCAGCAGAGCTGTTGAAAAGTTAATGATGCAATATTCAGTATAGGAATGCTTGCAGATGTGGAATTCTGTACTTATATGTATATATATGTTCATATCAGAGTAATCTTTGTGGAAGCCATCCTGTTGTGTTAACTACCAAACAAACCACACTTATTCAGTCTGATGTATATATAGGTTTATTTTACTTCATTTGGTTCCCTTGACCTGTATACTAGATGTGTTGGCCTGTCATAGGCCATCCTGTGGCGTGTCATTACAAAAACCTTACAAAGGAAGATAAAGTATCTGAGGGTCCCTTTTTTATGGTCACGATTTTTAATAATGTTAAAACATAAAATATATGATAAAAAAGTGTAATATCCAGATAGTTTTAAAATCCGTAATGCAAAAACTATTTATTAGATTTAGGTTCACATGTGTTATAGTAAGAGGTTGTGTTAAAATTTTTCTATGATTTGGTGTATATTTTAACTGATGTGGCATTGTCACGTGTAGAATACTCTTTTATAAAATTCTTTTGTGGAATCCATTTCTAAAATGTGGGCCAGGGTAGAATTTAAGGTGGTGGTGGTGGTGGAGTGATGTTCACATCTTACTACAACACATGAAGATGTAAAGGTAATAAAACTTTTTAATATATACATTTTAAAATTATTTTGATCTAACACTATTATATTGTGTATTTTATGTTTTAACAGTATAAAAATAGTTACTGTAAAAATAAGGCCTCTTAGATTCTTACTGCATCTTCCTTCGTAAGTTTTGGTATTGACATGTCTGAAGATTGTCTCAGTACAGGCTGGAACTTGTAGCATACATGTCACAGTAACCACTTGAATTAAACTAAACCAATGTTGTATTATACTGAATAAGTGTGGTTTGTTCATATCAGAGTATTCTGCCAATTTTTACCTCTTGAGATTGTGCAGGTACATCCTAGAATTGTCTGAAACATCATATGTTGAATTTTTTGCGTATATGAATGTAAATTTCTGTGGGAAGTTATGCTTTTATTGACAACTTTCTAAACTCTTTAATTAATTGAAGTCAGTTTTGAATATCATATATTACTTTTATTTTTATTACGTAGCTGTTAACGGTTGTTTATTCTTTTCTCTCTTCATAATGAACAGCTGAAACATCTTCCTGAAACTTCTCCAATTCACAGAGTTCCAGTTATTTATAAGTTTGGACTAAATGAAAGTAGTGCTTGTGTATTTGCTTTATGTGACTGTCCTTCATGGCATGTTCAGGGACATCTGCCTTTTTTTTTTTAACTTAACTGTCATAGTTAATCATACATTTCTCTCTTCCAATAACCAGTTGAAATATCTGCCCCAAATTTTTTGGGCTGTTGAATGATGCATCAAAAACATGTATTTAATATTGAATACTTTTCCAAAAATATCATACAGGGGTGCTGATAAGTCTTTAGCCCGACCAGGAAGGAAACAAGCTAATGTTTCTGTCAAAATGGTGTGAATTTTCTTCAGCGCCTTGCCTTGCAAGAAAAAAAACTTGATGACAGCTCGCATCTTGATGTTGAAATCGCGCACGTCCCTGACATGCTTCTGAGCTTGTTTCCTTCCTGGTCGGGCTAAGGACTTATCAGCACCCCGGTATTGTGTTGATATAAACTGACATCCCTAATTCAGATGCTGGTTCTTGCCCACATAAATAGCATATATTTGTGTTCATTTTTGTTGTCTTGTTCGAATTAGAACTCGGTAGATGCAACATTATTTGTAAAAATGTATGATGTAAGAAGTATAAATATTATATATATGTGCCCACTGTTTCTGACCTTAGGAGTGATCTGCTGAACAATTGGCCAACATTCATGTTGGTATGGGGTGGGTTATAAACAAGACTAGATTGTTGTTGACAAACTATGCAATGATTGCTATATATATATATATAAATATAAATGGTTTTTAATATTTATTATTACAATATTGAGAGAGATGAATTGATAGTGTTTATATATTTGTTTGTTCTTCATTGAATTGATTGTATAGGAAGAACACTGTAGTCTAGGTGCAAGACACAGAGTTGCATTTCATAGTGTTTATGGTATCTATGTGTCACATATTGTGTGGAAGCTCTGTGCATTAACATTTGTTAGAATAATATATGGATATGTTTTTGCCATAGCTTGCATTAAAATTTTGAATGTAAGCTACATTAAAATGGAGCAGGTTGGCTGTGTTCACCGTGCATAAGATAGTTAAGAAATTCTGGGATGGGTATGTGTTGCCATAGTCTGCCCAGTTGTTACTTGTCATTTCGTGTTTGGCCACTAACCTGTGCAGACCATTAGAACATACCTTTATTGATGAGGCTCATTTCTGACTCTAGTGACATGACAACAGTTTAAGTTGTGGCAACATCCTGTCACTGTGCCAGTCATCTTGTAGCTGAAGGTCTTGAAGTATTTGTCCATTGTTAAGTTGTAGGCATTGCATAAGAGAGTGGTATGACCAGTTGGCATTGTGTGATTGTTTGCTGGATTTGTAGCTGTTTGGGAGAAAACAAAAATTGGTTTGTGACGACAGAAATTTCTGGAATGTCCTCTAACACGCATATGCCTGAGCGCCCTACAGTTAAGGCACATAGCAGCCTTGGAGGTAAATAGCACAGATTTTCCACTTCGGAGTCCACGTGATATGAGTGGGTAATACAGTTCATATTTAATTCAGGTGGCATTCTTTCCTGTGATGATGAATTTACCTTACATAAGCAGAACTTAAATTTCTAGGCTGTAAGGATATGTCTAATGTGATTGTTTTAATATTTTAATACAATAAAGTTTGAAAGTTGTGCATAAGATGAAGAATGTTGCTTTGTAGGATGGTTTGTTGGGAAATGTGGCATCACAATAAGTTTGTATGTGAATAAAATGTTGGTTTACTAGTCATATCACCCGTAATGGAAGTGCCAGAGCAGTAATGTAAGCTTAAAAGCAAAAGGTGGTGTAATGCACATGCTTGTATGTGTGTTTCCAAAAATAATTGGTTTTGATTGTGTTGCTGTGTTAAGGGGTCTGTCATGTTTTGGGAAATTTGTTTTAAGAAATGTTCACTTACAGTAAATTGCATAAAAGTATCAATTACTCCTTACCTCAATTTGTTTTGGAGTAAGATGAGAGTGGAAATAAGCTTATATAAAATACAGGATATTCATAAAGTCTGGGGCGTTGGAAAAGTGTTAAAATTGTTTGATCTGTTATCCCCTTCTGCAAAACATTCTTCAGTTAGAATTGTTTATTCTATTATCCCATCTGCAAAACATTTTTCAATGCAGTGTTTGAAGTTATATTAATCATGTCCCAACATAGCAATTTTGCTATCCAATACATTACACTTTTTATGTGTGCATTCATGAAGGTGGTTTTAGTTCCAAATTTTCACCCTCTGAACTTGATATTTACTGGAAATACAGAAAATATAAAACCATGGTACTAAGGTCTGAAGAACTGTGTGCCCACTCCAGAGAAGCATATTGTCCAGTCTGACCACAGAAAATATTCTTCTAAGCAATAAGAAACAAGCACATTTCATTTTTCCATGTCTCCAGACGCAAGGCATTTGTAAGTCTGAAATGATTGGCATCGAAACTAATATATATAAAAGAGCTTGGAAGTTTTGAAAGTGGTGCTGATGAAAATTCAAGTTTTCAGGGATGTGATGATGTGTTTGATATATACATGCTAGGAGCCTAGACTACCTTGAAGATGGATATTTTGATACCTGCATACCAATCCACACAGTGTCATATCCCAGAAGACTGCAACATTTACTGTAAATAAATTTGAATTTTAAAAATAAGTTTTTGCACCTGAGTATTTTCAGAAGTTACCCGTGTGAGCTATCAAAATAATTTTTGTAATGTGAGGCATTTTTGAGACAATGCAGATTTTAGGAAGCATGTTAAAAATTGTTAGACGTGATTGATTTTAGGTATGACCTAAGAATTTTAGTTTGCCTGATTTTTCAGTTGGGAAGTAAGGCTAGAGGGATGCCTTAGTAGCAGTATTGTGTGCAAAAAGAATTCCAGTTTGTTAAATGCTGGCGCACAGAATTCTGAGTCATAATTTTTTTTTAGTTATTTGACTAATGCATATGTAACTGCCTTTGACACATCTGTTTATTAATATTACTGGTGGCTCTTTAGATACAATGGCAACACATTGCGACCCTCATTAGGTCATCTATAGGCCAGTATTTTACATAAAATAAATTACAGTGTCATCAGTTGTATGTTGATTGTTTGAGATCTCAGTATATCAACAAATAATTATGGATGCAGTTGCACTTTATTTTATGTAAAATATTGGCCTGTAGATGACCTAAATGTGAGTTAAAACATGTCATATTATCAGAAGATCTGTCTAATATTAATAAACAGTTGTTTTGATGGCATTTAGATACTCTTTTGTAATACTGTGAACACAACGGGATGTCCAAGATGATTTTATTGTTTGTCCACATACAACATCTTGTGTTTATGGTAATCATTGCAGTTATGAATGTAAAGATCCTGCTTGCTTTAATTTCGGCAAAAGAACATGTTCATTTTTTTGCCACGATGTGGAAGCATATATTACTGGCATATTTTTTAATGTAAGTGTGAATTATTGCTAATTGCTTTGTAGAGAAAAATGTGTCTGAACTGGCAGTAGTATTTGTGCCGAAAGTAGATTGTTTTTGTCAAAAATCGCAGATATAATCTTAGAAATGAATGTATTTTATTTTGAAATAGATCTATAGAAAGAGTGTTAAATTTTTAAAGAACAAAAAACTTCAGGCGTGATAGGTGACTTCAGTACATTAAGGTATTGTAGCTACTGTAGGCATCATGAAATGCATATCTGAAGTAAACTTAGATATTTTGATATTGACTTGCACACAATTTACCAAGTTAGAGATTACAATCAGCCTATCAGGTCCATGGAAATGTTATACATATTATTATATTATTATAATATATGAAAATGGTAGATTGACTAGATGGGTCACCATTGTAATTACTTCTACGAAGTGATGTATTATTTCTCAGATAATGTGATGAGATGCCTAATTTTATCTGGTGTCAAAAGACATTTTGTCCCTTTGGTTATTTGCATGCCAAAAATAAATGGTTTTGTTGTGTGTTATGTAACTTTAGAGTTTGTGTGTGTGCGTGCACACATGCGCTGCCATGTAAGTGGAGTCCTTTTGCACCTGTGGTTCAGCCCCCTTTTTGAAGCAGTTGACAGTTTGAAGAATTGTTGTGCTAAAGCTTGTGCATTGGTGCGCATCATATTGATTCCGTACAGTTAATGGGATAATATTTTTCTGTGATTATTTTTAAAATGAAATATTACATTTTGGACTTGGGCACCTACCATTAGAAGAGGTCTAAGTGAAGTGACTTACAAATAGCTTTTTTAAAGGCTATCATTTACATTTTTACATTCTTTGAATTCTGATTTTTTTCTCTCTAGCTGAGGGCATGTTATTACCATCCAGACTGGGACATTTGCACTCATTTAACCTTTGTAATTTTCAGTAAGACCAACCTTTCTCTTAGTTCACCAGCCTCGGGCAAGTTGATCATGCATAGCTTGAGTTCTGTGTCAGACTGATTCGTTAAAAATTTTTTTGTTGCTACTGTTTGAGAATGCTTGGTGCTATGCTCATGTGTCATCTGAGTTCTGATTGTGTGATGCTTATGCAACTTTTATTTCCATAGTTCAGGTCACTTTATAATTTGGAGGTACATATATCAATCCATTGTCAGCTGAAAACTCAGTTGTTAGAACAAGGCACTAACAGAAACAGGGAGTAGGGGAACTGCAGCCAGTTGCCTGATTCTTCATTGAACACAGAGAATATGTAATGATAAAAAGTATCATACAGGCATGCACTGCTATTGAAATCTGGAAGATAAGAAACTGGTGTGGGATTCCATTGTAACAGTGCCTCCAGCAAATATGTTTTATGCTGATACCCACAGATTAAAAATAGATACACATTTGAAATTGAATATCATGGGTGATGAGGGATTGCCATACCTGTTGCTTATGTTTGGTACAAAGTTTCTTAAGGAAATATTGTCCTCACATTATTTCATAATTCCTCTGCCATGTCTTGGGGCACTGTCACTGGTGCAATAAGATGACACTGTTGCCATCCTTGTAAATAATTATTGTGTCTTGGGTTTTGTGGTGATGGCCCTCGAGGTGCAGTACTGTAGGAAGAAGAAACCAATGGCATATTTGTTGTGAATGCATATTTAGTGGATGTTACCATATATATTTGTGCTGCAAAGTTATTATTTCTGCACCTCTAAGAAATAAGCAGGTTTATGACTGTGATATTAATAAACTGTGTCCATCTTCACTTGACTTTTTTTAGGCACTTTTCTAGCATTATTGCCCAGCCAAAGCCTATATGAATTTTTTGCTGGCAGATGTCACGGCCCTGTAGTAGGCCACCACTCCTCATTGGTGCACTTTTTAATACGGCTGTATTACACAGGATACATGACTGCTTTTTGTACGTGACTTTGAACAAAATAGAGTACCATTGCAGGGTGTTAAATGCAGTGTTGTAGGACACTGAAACAAGCCCAAAACAGTTTCTCTTTTCAGCCTGGCGTAGATTGATACAGAATTTCCCTATTTAAGGTGTGCATGCATAGAAGGGATTGTGATGCAGCATGACTTTGGGTAAGTTAGTTTGGCCATTCCATTATATATAAATTGATTCTCTTGTTGTCTTTGTTAACTGAAGAACTGTTCAGCAGTTCTGCAACTCTGAAGCATGTTTGGCATTTTTCTTTCAGGGGTGTCATTAAATAACACATCACATTTTTGGCAGCTGAATTGATGCATTGTCAGGATGCAGCATATCTGTACCTAACTTAATTTTCCACAGCATATATGACAAAGGTGTTTCCTGAGATCCAAATGGAAAACTTGACTACGGCAAATGAAAATGGTTGTTTCTGTTGAGGCCTTTGCTCTTCTGAGATGTTTACGCGCCATAGATTTGTGCTTGGTTACCAGACTTCATTGGGACAGTCTGTGGGTTCCATCAACAAGGGGCCCAAAACATTAGTACCCCAACTGCTAGTGTATGCATATAACTTCCCAGAAGAGCAAAGACCTGAACTGCACATGAGTGGAGGTGTGAAGTCTCACAATTGTTCCTGTTTTATATGCAGATTGGTACTATTTATATCATCTGTTCAGAGGGTAAAGGTGTAATTCAACCAGTCTTCGTTTACTCAGTCAAATGAGAGTTCTCTCTAAATGTGGATTTCAGTAGGTTATCCTAGTTTCTCCCAACTTCTGTGAACATGGTCTGTAATATGTGCCATTCCACATTGTGAGCACTGGTATGATTGTTTTGTCATGAAACAGCATTTTAGCTAGAAATGATACAAAACAATGACATTCGCTGCCTGAGGTATGGTGTGTTCAGTCTGTAGTTTGCGTTATTGACATGCTATAACAGTTTTATTATTTACTGTTTATTAAATCTGTGCAGAATACAATGACAACTTTTTTCCTGTCATCTCTTGTTTTTATTGAACTGACATTAAACCAGTAGAAGAAGTAATTTATAACAACATATTAATAGGGCTGTAAATTTTGGGTGTTGTGGTGTGATAAAAAAAAATGTTCCTCTGTATTCTGTGACCAGTCACGTGCTGTGTCAGATGGTACAGCCAACATAAAAATAGGGTGTGACAGAGATGGACACCTTGGGGTTGGCGATAAATTGATATGGAGGATGGGATAATGGTTCAAGGGTAAACTGCAGAAACAGAAATACTGCGCCATTGAAACTCCATCCAGCATTAATCTCGGAGAGTTGCCAGAGCTTGAACTCAAGTTTTCACAATGATAATGCAATGTCTCTGTTTTAGCTGTGACATAGCTATATACTATTAAAATTACTGTGGCTAGGGAACAGCAGCAAATTTAATTTTTGTGTTGGGTGGATGCTTTGTGGAAGGTCTTTCATGAGATATGTCCTCTACCATCTTTTATCAAGTGAGCTTGAAAGAGGATGGTAATGATAAATGATAGCATTGCCCTGTAATGATCTGTGAGCCTTGGTAGCCTCTTAGATAATGTCAGGTTAATAGGTTAGTGCAACTTGAGAATGTAAAGGTGATTCCGATGTGACTGCCCTAAAGCATGTTGGAACAGTGTGACATTGTAGATTGTTAGTTGAATCTTTTATTTTTTACTTCATTTGCTTTCTTGACTACTGTGTTTAAGCCACATGTTAAAGCTATCATGAGCTATATAATAGTAATTAGACTATTTAATAATCCGTTTCTGTGCATATTTCATACTAGTACAGAGTCTGACTATATTTGTCAAATGTAATGTCAGAATTTTGTACTGTTGTCAGGTGTAATTGTTGACATGTAATAATGTTTAAATTACAATTTACAAATTTGTGTGCATTGCATTACAAAATTTTATATTTTACAGAAACGTGACATGAACAGAGGTTTCACTATTCTTCAAAACTTGAATTTTGACACCTGTGTGAGATGGCAGTGCTGTAGCTCTCATCTCACAAGTTCGCATAGTTGCCATATTGATATTATTGATGTTATGAATTCTGGCATTATAGAATTTGGGTGGCCTATAGTGTTGATA